>Ga0307516_10003595_pt1 | contig 19744 bp, 19 predicted proteins | sample 19_EM_MG_FD_203310 | JGI IMG/M metagenome (GOLD analysis project Ga0307516, IMG submission 203310) | Populus trichocarpa ectomycorrhiza microbial communities from riparian zone in the Pacific Northwest, United States - 19_EM | ecosystem: Host-associated > Plants > Roots > Unclassified | place...
GAGCTGCGACAAGGGCCGTATCTTGACTTTTTGGAAGACCTTGCGGTGCGGGCGCATCGTGCCGATCCACTCAAACTTGGCCAACGACGAGGTTTGCAGGGCATGCCCCGCCTCGGCGGCTCCAGCACATAGTGCGAGACAGGCTATACCGGGCCGGGTCGTCGATCCCTACTCCGGCAACCTGGGTCGCCATCTGCCTAACCTCGCGACATCGTTGAGCAACCTCGGCGTCATGCTGGCGGGGCTGGGCCGGTGGGACGAAGCCCTGGCCGCCGGCCAGGAAGCCGTCACCATCCGGCGCCGGCTGACCGAGGCCAACCCGGCCGTCGACCTGACCGATCTCGCCGGGGCGCTAAACAACCTCGGCGTCTGGTTGTCCGAGCTGGGCCGCTGGGACGAGGCGCTGGCTCCCGGCCAGGAAGCCGTCGACGTTTACCGGCAGGTGGCCGCAGCCAACCCGGCCGCTTACCTGCCCGACCTCGCGATGTCGTTGAACAACCTTGGCAACCGACTGGCCGATCTGGGCCGCTGGGACGAGGCCCAGGCCCCCAGCCAGGAAGCCGTCACCATCCGGCGCCGGCTGACCGAGGCCAACCCGACTACCTACCTGCACGACCTCGCCGGGCGTTGACCAACCTCGGCGTCATGCTGTCGGGGCTGGGACGGCGGGACGAGGCCCTGGCCCTCAGCCAGGAAGCCGTCACCATCCGGCGCCGGCTGACCGAGGCCAGCCCGACCGCCTACCTGCCCGACCTCGCGAAGTCGTTGTCGGCGTACGGGTGGGTGTGTGTGAACGCGAAGGCAACTACCCCCGCGGATCTGGAATCGGTCACCGAGGCGATCAACCTCTCTACGAGCTGCTCGCGCGCCAGCTGCCGCAGATGTTCGCCGGGCCACTGTTCGCGGCGTATCGGACCTTGGTGGATGTCCTTGATGGTCTCGGTCGGGCCGGCGAGGCGGCGAGCCTGCGCCGACAGCTCGACCAGGCGACCGGCCGCGGGTCAAGTGCGGGGTGAAGATTGTCTTCAGGGAAGGCCCCTTCCGCGAAGGGAATCGGTGCGGTGCCGCCGTGGCCGGCGCGGCTTGCCTGTAGGCGCTGAGTCCTCGTCAGTGATTGGTGTCGCCGCCACGGGCCGCCTGTTCGCCCTCGCGCTTACCGGATTCCCGTGTCCAGGTCGGCGAGGTAGCGGTGCAGGGAGGTCTTGGGGATGCCGGTCTTGGCGGCGATCTTGCCGAGGCTGGTGCCCTGGGCTTTGAGGAGCCGCGCGTATTCGATCTTGCCGAAGAACAACGCCAAGCTGAAGGCGAAGTTCTCGGTAACCGCGGCGACGAGCGACCGCAACGGCATCGCCAAGGTGCAGGTACTGGTCAACGGCAAGGTGGTAGGCACCAGGGCCCCGGCAAAGTCATGATGGTGTCCGACTTGAGTGGATCAAGGTAGAAGCGCCTCGGTTGGCGGCAGCAAGACGGGCATGACCGATTCAGAAGATCATCAAGGTTCCTACGCCACGATGATCTATCCGAAGTGAGTCATGCCCGCACTGCCATCATCGCTGATCTCTTCTCTGACCGATGCACCGGCTCTGACCGTGCCGGAAACCGCCGGTGGGCTGGCTGCTGCACTGGCCGCGGTGCGTGATCCACGAGCCCGTCGCGGTGTCCGACACCAGCTCAGCGTGGTGGTGACCGCGGCGGTGTGCGCCGTGGTGGCCGGTTACCGTTCGTATGCTGCGATCGCGGAATGGGTGGCCGACGTGCCGGACGCAACGGTCCAGGCCTTGGGCATCGCTGCCGATCGACGCCCGTCCGAGGCGATGATCCGCCGTCTGCTGCAGGCCCTGGATCCGGACTTGCTGACCACAGTTATCAGCGCATGGCTCGCCAGCAGGCCAGCGGTGGATATCCCGGCAGGCCGGCGGGCGATCGCGGTCGACGGCAAAACCCTGCGGGGCTCCCGCACCGCCGGCACCGCCGCCGATCACGTGATGGCCGCCTGCGACCAGGCCACCGGCGTGGTCTTGGCCGGTACCGACGTCGACGGCAAGACCAATGAGATCACCCGGTTCGCACCCCTGCTCGACCAGATCAGCGACCTACGCGACACGGTGATCACCGCTGATGCGATGCACTGCCAACGCGACCACGTCACCTACCTCGCCGAACGCGGCGCACACTGGATCCTGACGGTGAAAGGCAACCAGCACCACCTGCACAAACAGCTCGCCGGCCTGCCTTGGAAAGCGGTCCCGGACGCCACCCGAGACGACGACCGCGGGCACGGTCGCCGCGAGATCCGCACCCTGAAGATCCTGACCGTCTCCACCGGCATCAACTTCCCGCACGCCGCCCAGGCCATCCAGATCCGACGCCGCCGACGACGCCTGGACGAGCCGAAACGCTTCACCACCGAGACCGTCTACGCCATCACCGACCTACAGGTCCACCAGGCCAAACCACACCAACTGGCCGCGTGGATCCGCGGACACTGGTCCATCGAGAACAAGATCCACTGGGTACGAGACGTCACCTACGACGAGGACCGTTCACAGATCCGCACCGGCACCGGCCAACAGGTCATGGCCGCACTACGCAACGCCGCCATCGGCGCCCTACGCCTCACCGGCGTCACCAACATCGCCGCCGCCAACCGACATCACGCCCGTGACAGCACCCGCCCACTGGTCCTGCTCGGGATCATCTGACGACTTTGCCGGGGCCCTGGGTAGGCACAGACACCAATCGGCCTACACCTTCACGCTGAATCCGAAGAAGTACGGCAAGAAATTCACGGTGCGACTGCGCGCGTACGACAAGGCAGGCAACCTCAAGACCAGCACGAAACGCACCTATCGCCGCTAAGGATCAGGCCTCGCGAGAGCGGGACAAACGATCGAGAACAGCCCGCCGTGGCGGTACTCATAAGGCCGAAGGCCAACGGCCCTCCCTGCCGCCTCGATTTCGCCCCGCACCCGCATCCAGGCCGTTCGGCGGTCCAACCAACGACAGCGACCCACGGCGAGACCCAGCCCTGCCTGCAACGCAGGAAGTGCTCTCAACAATCACGTGCCCTGCCAGCCGGCCGGCACCCCTTCGTGGGGTGCCGGCTGGCTCTGTCTCCGGACGCTCGTGATCCACCCATGCCCAAGCTGATCCGATTCACAGGAGGCGTACCTGCGCCGCTCCTCCATATCACGCCGCGTCTGGCGACCCGCCGTCAACGGCGACCCCCGCACCAAGACCGCCCCCTCATCGAGAACATGCACTTTCACGAACTCCGCCACGCCCACAAGACCTGGCTCATCGAGGACGACATCCCAGAAGTCGCCCAAGCGAAACGACGCGGGCACCGCCTCAGCGGCGTCCGCGGCATCTACAGCCACGTGACACCAGCCATGGTGCAGCGCATCGTCGACGCACTCGAAGCCCGATGGCAAGCCACCCAACCCCAACCCGCAGCCCGACCACGGCACCTCAAAGCCGCCTAACCTTGCCGCCGGATTCATCCACCAGCGAGCTGAACCGCCCATCTCCACCGTCGAGAGTCGCCTCCCGCGGCCACGATCCAGACGGTCACCCGGGAACGATCTGGTTCACCGCTGCCGGGCAGCTCGGCCCGGCTGTTGACTGCGGTCAGCCGGGCGCGGACGAGTCGCTCATTTCGCCGGCCCAAGGATCTGCCACCCAACCGTCTCCCTGATCGGCCGGCCGGTGCGCACCGACGCACACGAATCGGTCAGCACCCGCGCCCGACGCCATCACGATCGATGAACGATGCCTTCACGAGGCCCCATCCCGTGCGATATCACTGCAACGGATATGCGACATCGCATGGGATGGGCACACAGCCATCGGATTACTGTCGTGTTCAGCCGCCTGACAGGACGTTCAGCCGAGCAGCTATGGTGGCAATAGTGAAGGCAATAACCGGATGCCTCACCACGCAGAATTTCAGGAGCGACCACATCATGGCAAAGAAGATCGTCACCCTTTTGACCGACGACATCGACGGCAGCGAAGCAGACCACACCATCGAATTCAGCCTTGACGGCGTGACCTACACCATCGATCTTTCCGACAAGAACGCCGGGAAGCTACGCAAGGTGCTGGACCCCTACCTCGCGGTCGCGGCCCGCGCCGGCCGCAGCAACGGGCGTGTCACGTCGCGGAACACCAAGGCCGCGCCGGTCCGGACGAATCGTGAGCAGAATCAAGCCATCCGCGAATGGGCCGCCAAGAACGGCCACGAAGTGTCCGAGCGAGGTCGCATCCCGAGCGCGATCGTCGAAGCGTTCCACAGCAAGCACTGACGCCCCGGGACCGACGTTCCGCCATCCGAGGGGACCCCCTCCTCGACGAAGAGATCGAGACTTGCTCGCTCTGGAAGGTAGCTGACCGGACTACAGATCGATGTCGATCCAGACTGCGGCGTGGTCGGAGGCGGCGTGCCGGCTGCTGGTGATCTCGGGGTAGATCGTCCACCGGCTGGGCGGTTTGATGTTGGTCGGTGTCCCCCATACGCCTTTGCGGAAGACGCCGCCGTCGGTGACGGTCTCGGCGAGTTCGGGCGACAGCAGGATGTAGTCGAGGCGGTTGTCCAGGGTGCAGGATTGGAAGGTGCCGGGCCGCTCCCGATGGGTGTCTTTATCGCCGTAGAGCTGGCTGCATGTGTTCAGGTCGTAGACGGACACCAGCGGACTGTCGGGTCCGAGTAGCGGCTCGAGGGTGGGGTGCTTGGTCGGGTCGTCGCGGTCCGGGCCTTTGTTGAAGTCACCCAGAACAGCGATGTAGCGGGCGCCGTCGGCGCGTAGCCGGTCGTAGATGGCGCGAACCTCAGTACTCTGCCGGGTGCGCAGCGGGTCCGGGTTGCCGCTGGCAAACGATTGGCTTTTCAGATGGTTCGGCAGCACGTACAGGTCGTCACCGGCGGGCAGGCGGAGCCGGTAGATCGGGCAGTCGCGGCTGAACAGCCGCCGCTGCGGTCGGGTGGGGTCGCGGGTGTCGACGTGGCTGCGGATCGAGGTGATGTCGATGCCGTCGGTGCATAGCAGGCCGACGTCGATACCGCGGAGGTCGTTGCCGTCGATCAGCATGGTGTGCGCGTAGCGGCTGGTCAGGAGGCTGTCGTTGAAGTGGACCAGCGATGGCCGGTTGTCGGCTTCGACGACGCACAGGATGTTCGGGGCGAGATCGGTGATGACGCGGGCGGTCATCCGGGTGGCGGTCTCGTCGACCGGCTCGGTGGTCAGTTCGACCCAGCCGATCCAGGCCCCACGTCCGCTGGCGACGATGCGTGGCTCCCGGTCAGGCGGGGCCACCAGGAAGTCACCGCGGTTCTCCCGGAGCACCGCCCACGCGGTGTTCAGCGCGTCCGGGTTGAGCCGCAGCCCGGCTGGTGTCCGGATGAGGTGGCCCAGGGTGAGTAGGGCTTGCAGCATGCTCTGTTTGTCGGCGTCGTCGTAGGTCGGCTTGGCGGCAACCCGGTTGAAGGTGTCAAACGCCGCCAACGGTCCCTCGCCGGCGGCCCAGTCGGCAGGGTCGAGTGCCTTCGCCCGGGCGAACAGATTCTCCACATTGAAAGTGGCTAACCGCACCGACATCAGGCACCTCGCCGTCGACGTGTCAAAGGGGCACGGTCACGGTATCGGCTTCGGCCGACTCCACCGTGTCACCTACCGGACCGGACGTCGGATGTTCATCCGTTCGGCCCAACGACGCGTGCAATGCGGCAGTGCAGCGAAGGACTGCACGAAGAGCAAGCCGGACGCACACCCTGCTGAGCGGGTCGCGGATCGCGGCCACAGCGTTGGGTTCGTGGAGTCGTCGACCATGATCGCCCTGACCACACTGATCGCCGCCAGCTGGCACACATCGTTTCGATCATCGTGGCGAGGTTCGCCCATCGAAGCGCTGGTGCTGCGGAGCGCCAGGCCACCGCGGCGCAGGCACCCGTCCCGCCTCCGCAGGCTTCGGTCGATGGGCAGACGGAACTGGGTAGCACCATCGGCAGATGCCGCCTGCGCCACGTCGCGCCAAGGACACGACCGGCGTACGCATCGAACTGCGAGAACGGCGCCTTCGTCTACGGTCTCGTGGAGATCTTGAGCAGGACCGGGCTGTGACCAGGCAGAAATGTGTATCGACGGACGGCTATCGTCATTGGGCAATGTTTCTTCCTTGAGAAATGTCTGTACGGGGGCTGGCGTGGGTGCGGTCGAGGTCAACACGGTTGAGCTGCGGAAACTGGGGACGCGGGTCGGTCAGCTGGGCGATGCGGTGACGCGTACGGTGGCCGACGCGGTGCCGCACCTGGCACCGGCCGGCGCGAAAGGCTCGCCGTGGGCGTTGCTGGCGCAGGTGGACGCCACCGCGGCCGGGTGGTCGGACTATCTGACGGGGCTGGCCAAGCGGGTCGATGAGGCGGGCCAGTCGCTGGTGGACACCGCTGGCCTGTATCAGGCCTCAGATCAGCGGGCCGCGGATCGGCACGGTCCCCGATGAGTGTCACTTGGCAGGCTTTGCTCGCCGTCGACGTCGGGCCGGTGCGGCAGGCCGCGCCGGTCTGGGACAAGCTCGGCGCCGCCCTGGAGGACCAGGCCGACGAGCTCGCCGCGAACGCCAAGGCGCTGCCGGGGGTGTGGCCGGACGGGCGGGCGTCCGAGGCCGCCGTCATCCACTTGAACGGCATGCGCGCCGAGCTCGACAACGCGTACGTGCCGGTGCTGACGATCGCGCAGTCGCTGGCCGAGTGGGCAGGCGGCATCTCCGAGCTGCGCGGCCACGCCCTGGACCTGGTCGACGACGCCCAACGCCTGCACATCACGATCGCCGGTGACGGCACGATCAGCATGGACGAAGGTCACGCCGACGCGACCACCGCGCAGAGCCTGAACTCGATCGTGCACATTCGCGACGACATCCTGCAACGCGCCGCCGACCTCGACGCCCGGCTGGCCGGTGTCCTGGCGGCCAACACCGCGACGGCCGCGGGCACCCCGGCCGCGTTCGTCGACCCGACGAGCATCCCGGCCCGCGGCACCGACCCCGCCGCGGTCAAACGCTGGTGGGACTCCCTCACCCTGGAACAGCGGCGTTATCTGATCATGAATGACTTCGAGCAGATCGGCTGGCTCGACGGCGTGCCGGCTTCCAGCCGTGACATCGCTAACCGGCTCGCTTTGGACCACGCCGACGAGACCACCCGGGCTAACCTCGACCAGGTGAAAGACCGGCAGGACTACATCCGCAGCATGTACGACCAAGGCCGCATCTGGGAGGTCTACCCCGACGCCGCCAACCCGGCGACCGAGATGGACACCGAGCTGCAGCGCCTCGGCATCGAGCAGTCGGACCTGGAAGGCAAGTCCCGGGGCATCACCGCGATCGACACCCGGCTGGCCGACACCGGCCTGCCGCGGGCCTACCTGCTGGGGCTGTCCACCGCCGACGACGGCAAGGCGATCGTCGCGGTCGGCAACCCCGACCTGGCCGACAACGTCCTGACCTACGTGCCCGGCACCGGCGCTGACCTGTCCAAGGTCGGCGGGGACATCGACCGGACCAACAAGATGGCCGACGACGCGAACTCCGCCGACCGCTCAGCGACGACCGCGGCGGTGTTCTGGCTCGGCTACGACGCCCCCGACTCCATCCCGCAGGCCGGCCAGAGCGGGTTCGCCGCCGACGGCGGCAACGACCTCGACGGCTTCCAGACCGGGCTCCGCGCCACCCACGACGGCGACGACCCGTCCCGCAACACCGTGCTCGGGCACAGCTACGGCTCCACCGTGATCGGTCACGGCGCCATGAACAGCAGCATCAACGCCGACGCGGTGGTCTTCGTCGGTTCCCCGGGCGTCGACGTCAACAACGCCGACGAGCTGAGCGGCCTGCATCCCAGCCAGGTGTACGCCACCCGCGCCGAGAACGACGCGATCGCCCGGATCCCCGACTGGGACCTGATCCACGGCAACGACCCCACCCGTGACGACTTCGGCGCCACCGTCTTCTCCAGCGATCCCGGCGACCCCGACGACGAGGGCGCGACCCACTCGAAGTACTGGGATGACGGGAACGTCTCCCGCACCAACGTCGCGTACGTCGTCACCGGCCAGACCGAGAAACTGACATGACCATGAGACGAACACCATCGGCCGTGCTGCTCATCGCTCTGAGCCTGACCCTCGTCGGATGCACCGGAAAGAAGGAAGACAGCGTGCAGCCCACCGAAACCCAAACCGTCGCCGTCGAGCGGGTGGAGCAACTCGTCAAAGACGCCACCGCACAGCTACCCACCGGCACCACCCTCAAGAACAACTACCGCAGCAACGAGGGCGCCTGCGACGACCCCACCGACAACGGACGCGCCGGCAGGATCTTCGTCGAGCACCGCTACACCGTCGTCGCAGCCGACAACAACGGCGTCTGGAAATCCGACCTGGTCATCCCGCCACTGGCCGCCTACTGGGAGAAGCAGAGCTTCAAAGTCAAGAACGACAGCCGCACCAAACCCGACCCCCGATACACCGTCGAAAACCCCGACGGCTACTTCGCCACCATCCAGGGCTACGACCGGGGCGGCTACTACGACTTCACCCTGACCGTGGGCTCACCCTGCATCTGGCCGAACGGCACACCAAACCCGCAATAAGCCCATCCGGCAAAGACCCTGAGGAGCCGGAATCACCTCCCCCTGGACGGCGGTGACACTGTGGAAGTAGTCGCTGACTGCTCCTCCGTCGCGGAGGCGATGATCCTCGCGATGACCCCCGGCGATCCTCACGCTGTCCCTACCCCGTCGACGGCATCGACCTGAATCTTCTCGACCTGCTGAAAGATGTCGCCGGTTGCCCTGGCCGTCTCCCTGGTCGAGGTCCTTGACCTCGGAGGCGACCACCGCGAAGCCCTGGCCGTCGCGAGCGGCCTCGATCGTGGCGTTGAGCGCCAGCATCCGTCGATGATCACCCACGGCCTGAACCCGGTCGCCATCGGGCGGGCTACGAGCTCATCACTTTTGAGACGTCAGTCTTGCGTGATGCCGGTGAGCCGTCCTTGGCGAGTCCTCTGACGAGTTCCGCTACATGTAGCCGTGCGTGGCGGCTTCCGTCGCGGGCTTCCTACCGGCCGGGCAGAGTAACACCTGCGGCTAGCCGTGCCGGTAGTCCTCGTCCAGTACCGCCAGGGTCGACTCGGTATCAATCCTGGATTCCCTGTCGGCCTAGGTGCGCACCACCGCGGACGCCGCGGGCAACGTCGATCCGGGATCCGGGATGAGGACGTGCCGCGGGTCGGCGGGCAACTGCTGCCGGGGAGATGTCGACGCCGGCTCGGAACCTGCCGCCCAGCGCCGCCATGACGACCCGAACGAGTCTGTGATCCGGGCGAGGACCCGATGCGGCGCCAGCCGTGTCCTGTCGGTGGCCTGCTTCGGGGTGTGGTGGATGCCGGGGTCTGGTCGGCCGGAGCGGGTTGTCAGACCGATATGGCCGGATATGGAAATGGTTCGGTGAGGACTGGGTTTCCCTCTCGGTACTTACCTTCGGTAACGGACAGGAAAAGATCTTTCTCAGGCGGTGAAAGATCATTAATGCAGGGTGGGCAGAATTGTCGGATGGCCGACAAATGGCCTTTGCTCTGACCTGGGGTTATGCGGGTTCGGGTTTGTCGGATGAGGGTCTCAGTGTTTGCCGAGGGGAAATGATCGGCGACAACTTTCATCTTTCTGCGCGTGTCGCCGGAATGGATCTTATTCTCGTTTAACAATGAGTTTGACGACACGACGCCGTGCCGTGGCTCGTGCTTCACCTCGGCGTCGGCTGGTGCCCCGAGGTTGGAGAGTGCATGAGTGCCGACGCCCCGGCATCCAGCGTGCTGGCGTCCGGACGGGGACGGGGTGCGCCGACCCGTCCGGTGGTACAGCGCATGGGTACGGGGGCCGATCCCGATGTCGTCGCGTTGGCTGATTGTGTGCAGGCGCTGGCCCGTCAGGCGTATCCGGCACGGACGTGGTCGCAGCTGGTCACGCAGCTCAGCGATGACGAGCGTGAGGCACTCGGCGGCGGAGACGACCGGAGGCTGAGCAGCCGTTTGTCGGCGCAGTTCGGGGCCAAGGCCCGACGCGGGCCGAACCGGCCGACAATCCAGGCGGTGCTGCGTCACTGCCTGTCCGCGGTGCAGGACGACGCGCGGGAGTCGAAACAGGCGGAGGTCCTCGCGCTGTTCCGGGCCGTGCACGGCCTGGACGCCGTGCTGACGGCGGAGTTGCCGCCCCGGCAGCGGGCCGGTGGGCTGGGTGTCCAGTTGCACCAGCAGCGCGGTGAGAACGACCTGCTGGTCGAGGAGAACCAGCAGCTGAAGCAGGACAACCTGGTATTGGCGGCGGAGGTCAAGTCCGCCAGGGCACGGATTCAGGCGCTGGAGGCTCAGCTCGCCGCGCTCAGCGCCCCGGCGGCGCCCCGCACGGTCGGCATCAGGACCAGCACCGATCCGCAACTGGTCCGCCCGTACATCCCCCAGCAAGGCCCGGCGGAACAGCTCACCGTCGAGGCCGATCCCGACGACCCTCCCCCAGCCCGGGCCTTCGTCACCGGCCCGGGCGCGCCGGGCGGCGACGGCATCGGCGATCACATGCCACCCGGGTCGGCGCTGACGAACGCGCATCGTGTGGCGAACACCCCGCGGGGCTTCCTGCCGCTGCACGCGTTCCCGCAGTACCCGCCTGATCTGACGCCGCCGGCCGTGTCGACGCCGATCGCACCGCGGATACCGCGGCCGCGGATTGTCGGCCGGGCGCCGGCGCCGGCGGGTACCTGGATACCTGCGCCCCCGTTGGGCTTCGCACCCACCTCGGTCTGGGGTGCGGCCCCACCGGGGCGGCCGCCCACGCTTGCGCTGGTACCGCTACCGCGGGTTGGCCGCGAGCCGGATGCCGGCGATCGCGCCGCGCGGCGACGTGCCCGGGCCGAAGCCACCCGGCTGATCACCGGGATGCGCGACGCATGGGCCGGGCAGTGGGCAGAGCTGCCGTTCGAACGGCTGCCGCCCGAGACGCGCGGCTTCGCGCAGATGCCGCTGCTTCTGGTGGCCTACGTCCTGGCCACGCTCATCGTCTCCGTCCCGATCCTGCTGGACTGACCACAGTTGGGGCTTTCCGAGCGGTTCACTGCGACGGCATGACCAGGCCCGGCCACTCGCGCATGTTTGTCTGAAAAGGGGCCCGGCATCGCCGACGGGTTCCCGTCCCGGTCACAGGGCTGGGGCGCAGGGGCCCTCCGGCAAACCGGAAGGGCCCCTGACGCGAGTGCCTCTTTCGCGGAGAGGCGCTGTTCAACCAATCATCCCGTCGGCTTGTCGGCGAACCGATCGTCACCGGTAGGCCACCAGCGGTGAGCCGGCGGCCCGGTTCGGGCTTCGCTCCATGGAAACCTGCCGGGAGGCATCCAGGCAACGGGTGGACGGCCACCTTCTGGTTGGTCACCGAGACGGTGACCATCTCCGGTTGGTCCGTTGGTCACCACAATCGGCCGGACCAACCCGCACGAGTGATTTTTGTCGGCAGGAATTGTCGGGCACGCCTCTTGGTCATGGTTCTTGTTGACCAATACTTTTGCGGGGCCGCGCTCTTTCTGTGAATGGCGGGGCGGTGCCAGAATCATGGCCGGGTTTCCGGTGAGTCGCCAGTGACGTTCGCGGCGCACGAAGCGACGCTCTCGCCGGGAATCCCCGTTCGATCAATCATTTCGGAGGGAGGGCGGTCCCGGCATGTCTGGGACCTCCCTTCCGCCAAGATTCTTTGGGAAGGGCTTTTCGTGTCCGAAGATTTCCTGCCCGGCCCGGGCCGCCGGCGGCGGATCCGGGGCCAGGTCGTGGTCCTGATCATCATCCTGCTGCTGGCCATGGCGTACTCGCTGGCCCTGATCTGGCTCGAGGTGTCACCCGAGCTCACCATCGCGGTTCTGACAGCCGTCGCCGCCGTCACGGCACGGCTGTGCCGCTCGCTGGCCACCGGCCCCGGCGACGACCGGGGCATCACCCCGGGCGAGGGCGGTGACCGCGATGGCACGTCCTGAGACGCCGATCCCGGATCACCGGCCGATGAGAGACCTCGCCGACTACCTGCGCCGGCAAGCCGGCTCACCGTCCTACCGCACCCTGGGCGGCCTGATGCACCTGAAGCAGAACTCGCTGTCCCAGACCGCGAACGGCAAACGCGTCGGCTGGGGCCGGGTCCTGCTCTACGTCGACGCGCTGCGCCGCTACCAGCCCACCGCGGTCGGTATCAACGACATCGCCGAACTCAAGAAACTGCACGAAGCCGGCGAGCGGCAGCACCAGCTCCACCTCGGCCGCGGCAGCCGGCTCCGTCAGAACACCGCCCTGTGGGACGAGATCGACGGCGTCATCGCGCAGTCCGCCCGCGACGCCGCCCGCACCCGCGCCCCCGGCCAGTGGAACACCACCCGCGACGTCACCGACGTCCGCAAACTGAACAGCGCCCGCAACCGCACCGACCTCTACCACGTCCTCACCGGCGTCGCCGAGATCCGCGGCATCGATCTGACCGAGCCGGCCCGGTCCCGGTTCGCCCGACCGGCACCCCCCGCGTTCTCCTGGTTCGGTGCTACCCCCGCCGAACCAGCCCCGGCCCCGGCCACTCCGCAGGTACGCCACCCGGACGAGCTCACCCTGCCCCTGCTGCTGCACATCGTGCAGCTCTGCGGCGGGACTGACGGCGACCGCCTCGCCTGGCAGTCCGCCTGGGAACGCGTCCACCGCACCCCACCCGACGGACCCGACAACGGCCGCAAACCCGGCGCCGAGCCACCCGACCTGATCACCCCGGCCCTGACCGCCCAGCGTCTGCCCCACGACTCGATCCTGTCGCGCTGGCCTGGACGAGCGATGCGCAGGCCCACCGCAGTCGGACCCGCCCTCTTCACCTAGACCATGCGCAACTTCATGTAGCCACAGGTGCGGCGCTGCCCGGCCACAGCCTCGCGCCGATTCCCAATCCCTGGGGCGGTGACCTCTCGCCGGCACATCCATACACAGGACGAGCGATCACCGCCCCGGCTCACGTGCATCGGGCCGCCTGCTGCGATGCGACTCGGGCGGTGGGTCTGCGGGAAGAACACGTTGACCGGCCCGCGGCCGGCCTCGAGGCGGATCTTCGGGTTGCGGTCCGCGACGTAGGCGCGGACCACCGCGTAGGACACGTCGTGCATGTCGTGTTCGGCGATCAGCCGGTCGTGGATCCGCTTGACGGTGGGCCGCTGCTTGCGGGGTGCGTCCAGGTCCGTGCGCGGGATGTCGTCGATGACCGGCTTGAACGCATCCAGCTTCGAGGGCCGCGGTGGCATCGGCTTGCGTGGCGCCGGCCACGCCGAGCCCAGCGCCGAACGGACCGTGCGGCGGCTGACCTGATACCTGCGGGCCAGACCGCGCACGGACAGGCCGGCGCGGGAGTCCCGTCGGATCGCCGCGAACAGGTCGACCTTCGACATCGGCGGCATCGGTGGGCTCCCGTCCAGACCCGCCGATGCTCCCACCGCGCGTGGTGGGCCCGGAAGTCGAGAACATCGAATACACCCGATCGAGGTGGGACCCGACCTGGCGGACAAAACGCAGGTCACGGCCCGATCCAGGGCTCTACCGCAGCAGCGGATGCCGATCAGGTGGCAAGTAGGTCAGCCAGGATCGTGCGGATGTCGGCCGGGTGCAGGTTTAGCGCTTCGAACTGATCCGCGGTGGCCCACAGAAGCTCAAAGCTGTTTTCCGGATTGTTTGCCGCCGCTTCGGGGCCGGACAGCACGGGCACACCCGCAACGTCGGCCATCAGAAAGTAGCGGGCGGGACGGCCGTTGTGACGTCCAGCCCACAACTGCCGGTCGATCGTCGCCCGTAGCCCAGTCTCCTCTTCAAGTTCTCGCACCGCCGCTGCGTCGGCAGTCTCGCCGTCCTCGACGTGGCCGCCCGGTAGCACCGCGTAGCGATGCCCCGGGCACTGCGGGCCAGCCCAGCCACTGTCCTCGCACATGTCACAGCCGGCCGATGAAGCCCCTCGGCGGAACCGCTTGATCAGCAACACTCGAGGTCCTTCGGCCACCACCACGACCGCTCTGGGAATCTTCACCGTTGGAGTATGCCGACCTCGCGGCAGCATCAGATAAGCGGCAGCATCAGATAAGAGGATCGACTGACCGGGGTGGGTCCCTGACTCACGAACACAGCAAGCGGCTGCTGAGCCGCGGGCCCAGAGGACTCGCACAAGGGGGACTTGAACTCCAGCCTTTCCCCGAAGGTCAGGTGCTCCACCTTGCCCAGGCAAGCGCGTCTGCGCGGCTTCGCCTGGACGAACGTTACCGGGAAGGCCGCCCATCCCCGAGGCCAGAATCCCGCCGGAGGCGGCATGCCACCGGCGGCCCGGAAGCTCACCGTCTTCAAGACCGGCCACTCCGACGCGTTAACCAGCACAAACGCTGTCTGGTCGGTCAAATTTGGCACGCATTTGCCGCCAGCCGTGTTCGCTGGTGAATAGGTCAGCGGTCGCCGCTGTCGTCGAGTTGCTCGTGTGCGCTGCGATCGAGATCGTCGCGCTCTTCAGGACTCAGCTCGGCATGCCACGCGCGGAACCCCTCGGCGGCTTGGGCGAACTGGACCGCATACACAGAACTTTGGCCGATCGCGTGCAGGTCGGTCCGACCCTCCAATACCTCGGTCGCCATCTCGGCCAACTCTGGCCCAGCCACGCCCTGACGCAACTTGCTCAGCGCTGCCTTCATCGCTTCGACCACCCGCGGGTTGCTGGTCATCTGCTCGAGCTCGCGGTTGACCGGTTCGGGCTCATCGCTCATCAATTGCGCCTTCGGCAGGGAGTAGGCGGTCGACGGCAACGGCACGGCGGACAGGTCGCCGCCCTGCCCGGCGAAAGCCATCCCACCGCCGAACGCGGCCATGATGACGGTTCCGGCAGTGTTGATGATCTGCGACGCCTTGCTGACCAGCTTCACGATTTGCACGCCCTGGTAGGCCGCCATGCCGTAGCCAACGACGGCACCCACACCGGTCTCGATCGTCGCGGTACCCACCGCCGCCGCGATGCCCATCAGGATCGCTTCGTCCACGATCGCCTGCAGGACGTTCCCGAGCTGGTTGCTGAGCTGCCACGCACCGCGGGCAGCTTCGTGGTAGCCCTGAGCGGCCGCGGTGAGAGCGGCTTGCTGGCCGCTGACGGTAGCGGCCAACGTGGTGAAGTAGTTGAAGGCCGCGTCGCTGGCATTCCCGCCCCAGGTCTCGTCCACCGTCAAGGCGCCGGCCTGGGTGTCAATGCCGATCTGCTGCATGGTGCGGGCGACGTTAGCCATCGCATCGCCGAACTTGTACAACGCGGCCCACTCGCCGGTGAACGCGTCCGTCGCGTAGCCGAAGATGTCGACGCCGGTCGTCTTCTCGATCAAATCGTTGATCCAGGTGGAAGGGCTGACGTAGTTGAACACGTCGAGCGGGTTGACGAAGCCGTTCGTCACGCTCTCGTCGGGCTCCCCCGGGCTCACCAGATACTGCGTCGCCTCGGTCATGCGAGCCTCCGCCCTAGTCGCGGTTCACTGGCGGCCGTGGCGCCTCGGGATAGCCGGCGTCGACGCGCGCTGCCGCGTCGGCGTCGGTGCCCTCGTACGTGGTCGCGATGTCACGCAGCGCCCGGCTGGACGCGTCGGTCAGGACCAGCAGGTGGCTCAGCATCTCGTCGAGCTTGCCCATCCACTCGGCGTGCGCTCCGGACAGAACACCAATGATCCCGGTCTCGTGGAAGCTGAAATTGCCGTAGGCCTGGACATAGGTCTTGGTGTCGGCGGTGTCGGCGTACGCCTGCTGAAGCGTGATGGCGAAGGCTCTGAGGTCGGTGGGCTCGACGTCGAAGCTCATGGCCTGTCCATCTGGTAAAGGCTGTATGCCGTGCCGAAAAGCAGGACCAGGCCGGCCATGCCGTACACGATCGCCTTCGGCCAGATCCGGTCCAACTGTCCGGGGTCGGACGTGCGGTGTAACCCGATCGCGTAGTACGTGGCGGGTACAAACGCACAGCCGGGAATCAAGAGGATGATGAAGCGCCACGGCTCTACCGAAGCGCCGCGCAGGCCACCGGACACGCCTGCGACGAGCACCATGAGCCAGCAGCCGGCAAGGAAGAGCACCACCTTGCCGACGAGTCGCCGCAGCTCAACCGCTGCACCCGTCACGCCACCTCTACCTCTCGCCGGTGGTTTCGGCCCTGACCGTACCGAGGGAGACGACGTGGCGACCGCCCTGACGAGCGAGAACCCTCGATAGGTCGGATGGACGTCACGCAGCACGTCGAGAGCGGGATCGCGGCAACCTGGGTCCGCCCGACCCTACGATCGAGACCGCATGGTCGACGTGAGCTCGTGACACCAACAGAACGCCGACGGCGGCTTGATCCAGTATCCGCAATTGCCGATGACAGGGCGTACCACGCACACATAGAAATACTCACGTGCGAGAACTTATTGATCCTCCTTTCTCCGCAAGTACCGACGACTGCTTCCGGACGACGTTGCGCGAGAGTCGAGGTGACATTGCGATCTTGAACCTCCGTCGCCACGCTTCCCTCGATGTACCGGATAACGTGCCGATATCGCGCAGCGGCTGGTCGAGGCCACAGGCCGCGAACGCGCCGCTATGTACCGGATAACAGTCCATTACCACTCTCACCGGGCCGCGGGTCCGATAGACGTCACATCGGCGGGTTGCCGCTGTCGTGCTTGGCCGGTAACGGTGTGGGCAGCGACGGCCGGCAGACGGAAGTCGGGTCATCCGGAGGTGCGTGGTGGAGATCGAGTTGGCGGACGCGGTGGCGGCGGTGCGTGAGGAGATGCTGGAGGCGGCCCGCCGGGGAGTCGACCAGCGGGTCGGCTTCGTGGTGGGGCCGATCGAGATGGAGTTCGCGGTGGAGTTGCGGGCCGACGCCAGGGCCAAGGCCGGGTTCAAGGCGTGGGTGTTTGCGTCGGCTGAGGTGCAGGCCGGGGTGGCGCGGGGGAGCACGCAACGGGTGAAGGTGACGCTGACGCCGAAGCGGCCTGACGGCACGGACTTGCTGATCGCCGACCTGCAGACGCCGGCCGGGCCAGGTGACGTGTCCGGGCGCGTCGGCCGTTGACCGCGATGTGACGGGTGGTGGGCGCGGTGCAGCCTGATCGGGTGGTCCGGGTGGAGTCGCCTGCCGGGCGTGGGTCGGGGTATGTGATCGCGCCGCAGTTGGTGTTGACCTCGGCGCACGCCACGCCGGGCGTGGGGATGGCGGTGACGCTGTTCACGGCCGGTGCAGCGGCCACGGCCACCGGGCGGGTGGTGTGGCGTGGCGGCCCGGGCGGCCGGGACGACGCCGCGTTGGTCAAGATCGACGACCCGGCCTGGCACCCGCCGGAAGGAACCGACCCGCGGTGGGGACGGCTGGTCACGAACCGGCCGGGGACCGCGTGTCAGACGTGGGGGTTCCCAGCGTGGGTGCAACGGCCCGAGCGGGCCGCGGAGACGTGGCAGCCGTCCGGCACGGTGAACCCGGGCAACCGGTATGTCGGCGACCGCTATGTCATGGCCGTTACCGACTATCCGCCCGGCTCGGCGAACGAGGCGTCGCCGTGGGCGGGCTTGTCCGGCGCGGCGTTGTTCTGCGGCGATCTGCTGGCCGGGGTGGTCGCCGTCGACCCGGCCGGCGGGCGGCACGGCTATCTGGAGGCGGTGCCGGCGTATGTGCTGCTGCACGACCCCGAGTTCCGGCGGGTCCTGGCCGAACACGACGGCAGCGGCGCGCTGGACCCGGTGGAGACGCGGGAGTTGGCGGAGGACGAGCCGCCGGTGGGCCGTTCGGCTGCCGGGCTGCTGCGCGCCCGGCAGCAGGTCGTCGGCTTCCGCGGCCGGGAGGACCTGTTGGACAGGTTGCAGGCGTGGGGCCAGAGGGCGGGGTTCGCGGCCTGGCTGCTGCACGGACCGGCCGGGCAGGGCAAGACCCGGTTGGCGCAGGAGTTGGCCCGTCGGCTCGGCGAGCAGCGCTGGGCCTGGTTGTGGCTGCGCGGCGACGCCCCCGCCGATGCTCTAACGGTGCTGGCTGATGCGGCGGTGCCGCTGCTGGTGATCGTGGACTACGCGGAGACCCGCGCCGGCCAGGTCACGGCGGCTTTGCGCGCCTGTTCCCGCCACAGCGGTGACACGCCGGTGCGGATGCTGCTGCTTGCCCGCACCGCCGGGGACTGGTGGCCTCAGTTACAGGCAGCCGACCCGCACACCGAAGCGCTGCTCGACGGCGCGCCAGCCATCCGGTTGCCCCCACTGGAGCCCGACCTGGCCGGCCGGATCGATGCCTACCGGCAGGCCGTCGCCGACCTGGCCCGGGCCTTGGCCGACATGCCCGCACACGGTGGTCCCGACTGGACGTCGATCGCCGGCCGGCTCGCCACGGTGGCGGCTGACCCCGGGCCGGTGTCCGCACTGACGGTGCACATGAAAGCGCTGGCCGACCTCCTCGACGCCGCGGACCTCGCATCCGGACAGGTCACCGAGTCCGGGTTGGCAACGGTGGAGGACCGGCTGCTGTGGCACGAACACCGCTACTGGCGGGCCTCCGCCGCGGCCCGGGGGCTGCGGCCGCCGACCCTCACCGAATCGGCACTGTTCGACGCGCTGGCCGTGGCGATGCTGCTCGGCGCCGACGACCGTGACGCCGCAGACATACTGCTGCGTGGCTTGCCCGCGCTGGCCGATCAGCCCCGCGACCGGCGCAACGCGGTACGGGCCTGGATCGCCCACCTGTACCCGGCGGCTGATGCTCGCCCGTGGGGCAGCCTGCAACCCGACCGGCTCGCCGAACGGTTCATCGGCAACTGCCTCGCCGACACCCCCGAGCTGCCCGACCCGCTCGTGGCGACGGCCACCGCAGGCCAGGTCGAACGCCTGCTTACCGTCTACGCCCGCGCCGCCCAACACGCCGCTCATGGCGACGGTCTGGGCAGGCAGTTGACGGCGCTGTGCGTACGCCACCGGGACCGGCTCGCCTTACCGGCCATCGAGATCGCCACTCAGGTCGAGGCACCCGGCCCGTTCATCGCTGCGCTGCAGCAACTCGCCGCCGCACCGGAAACCCCTCTCGATACTTTGATCACCATGGCCGATTGGGCCCCGCATAGCAGCCACAACCTCGCCGACTGGGCTGCCGACCTGGAACAGCGTCTCACCGATGAACACCGCCGACTCGCCGCAGACGACCCGGACGCGTTCTTGCCCGGCCTGGCTGGGTCGTTGAACAACCTCTCGCTGCGGCTGGGTGATCTGGGCCGGTGGGGGGACGGGCTGGCTGCGATCGAGGAAGCCGTCACCATCCACCAGGAGTTGGCCCGGGTGCGCCCGGACGTGTTCTTGCCCGAATTGGCCATGTCGTTGAACAATCTCTCGGTGCGGTTGGGTGAGCTGGGCCGGCGGCAGGATGAGCTGGCTGCGATCGAGGAAGCCGTCACCATCCGCCGGGAGCTGGCCCGGGTGCGCCCGGACGCGTTCCTGCCCGACCTGGCCGGGTCGTTGAGCAACCTCTCGGTTGCCTTGGGTGAGCTGGGCCGGTGGGAGGACGGGCTGGCCGCGATCGTGGAAGCCGTAGAGGTCGACCGGGAGTTGGCCCGGGCACGCCCGGACGCGTTCCTGCCCAACCTGGCCGGGTCGTTGAACAACCTCTCGCTGCGGCTGG
>Ga0307516_10003596_pt1 | contig 19743 bp, 25 predicted proteins | sample 19_EM_MG_FD_203310 | JGI IMG/M metagenome (GOLD analysis project Ga0307516, IMG submission 203310) | Populus trichocarpa ectomycorrhiza microbial communities from riparian zone in the Pacific Northwest, United States - 19_EM | ecosystem: Host-associated > Plants > Roots > Unclassified | place...
GGTTCGAGAACAGCCGTCCGACATTATCGTCTGATTGTTATGCCCTTGGAATGGTCATCTATGAAACGATCACCGGTCGTTTCCCTTTCCACAAAGACACGGACCTAACCGTTTCCATGAAGGTAGTGAAAGGTAAACGCCCCCCTCGAGGGGCAAAGTTCACAGAGGGTCTGTGGGGGATGCTGGAACAATGTTGGGCATTTAGACCAAACAACCGCCCCACCATCGGCGATGTTCTTCGGCGTTTGGAAATGACCCCGGATTTTCCGGAGCCACCTTCTCCCAAGGCGGATGAGGGAACGGATGAAGATGGCAGTGATTGGGACTCACTAGCGAATTCTTCTGATGGTGACTCTGTGGATTTTTTTGCCACCGACGATAGTATGCAGCTCTCGCCAGTTGATTCTCTCCAAGACCGTCATCCCACCGACTATCGTCTCGCTCCCGAAACTCCTTCCCCTCCCAATCGCTCAGCTTGGAGAACCGTCCCAGAAAGACCTCGCAGGAAACAGGCCAACGAGCCTTCCTCGCCATCCCCCGAGTCTCGGCCTCCTGTCTCTTCATGGGTCAAGTGGGAACGTGAGTGTTTGCAGTCCATCTCCACCGTTCCGTTTGCTAACCCCTCTTCCTTGTAGCTGATGCCCGATTTACACCCACTCCCCCGACTTCCGACCACGAACCACTCGTTCCACCCCGAGGAAGCCCTGGGCTGTTCGGTCCACGCTCTCCCCGTGATTCCTCCTAATCATATCCGACTGTCTTGATTGCTCTTCGTGGATTGGTTGTTCTGCCGAAAGCTGTCACAAGGAACGTCTTAGGGCGTGATTGCGGTGTAACCCCACCTACCCATCGTGCAGGTCTCTTCCGGGCAATGTAGCTTTCTTTTATCCCGCTCCGTTCCTTTCGGAACTTTTGTATGGCTTTCTTTACGTTTCCTCCTTTGTTACCCCCTGTAACACACGGGTTTCATGCGAGCGGTCAGATCAGAGGCGTTTGTCGATGTATCCTTTGTAGTTCTTACAACTGGCCATACTCTGACGGCTACGATTGCCTCTGCTATTTTCTCCATGACTTCCGTTGGCTCGCCCCGGGCGGCGTCCTGAGGGTACAGATGGCTGAGCTCGCAAGGACGTTGGAACCGGTTACCGGGATGTCAGATTGTGGGTCTCACTCCCCCGTCAGCCATCGCCGAAACTTCAATACCACGCAGCTCCCCGCGACCCCCCTGTTTTTTGAGCCGGCTGTTGACGAAACCATGACGATCTCGAACCCATACCACAGCATTCTGTTGACCGATCTACATATCATACGATCAAGCACTAACGGCCATCGATAACTCACTCCACCAACCCGGCCCAACACCAGCTTATCGTTACACCGATCCTTCCGGAAGAAATCGGATGGCGGCGGCCATACGCCCAAATATCCCAAAAACCCAGTCATTGGCAATCATCAGGAAAAGGGGGAAACCCTTATGAGGCAGAATGGGGTTTATAACCCCTCAATAACTTGATTACTGGGCTGTTAATTCAACAGGGACTCTGTGAGGTGTATACTATCTAAACAGCACCTTGTGTGGGGGTTCTACAGTCAATGGGATTCACATTTACTTTGTGTTGGGTACCTGTGGACCATAACAAATTTGTGGTATCCTCAAAAGATGAATGCTAGGCTATGTACTTGGTGTTGAGTGGATGAACAGCTCATTGACCCAGTGCAGGCCTCATATGGATTTGGTTAAGTAATTGAGGATCTCAAAAAATGGTCTTTGGGTTTATTTGGATGGTGCACAGTATGTGACCACGGTGTTAATCTTATGGTGTGATGTTGAATCAATAACTGGCATACATAGTCTCTGAAAAATAGATATGAGGTTATGAGTTCAGTGTCAGGTGGATGGTTGGTTGAACAACCTAATGTAGGCCTAGTATGGACTTGGTTAGGTGGTTGAGCATCCTAAAAACTGGCCTAGGAGTATATCTAGGTACTAGACAGTATATGACCAAGGTGTTGACCTTATGGCAGGATCACTGTGTTGATGGGCAGCATATATGGTTGGTATTTGATGGGTGGTCAATCTATTGACCTAACACAGGGCTCATGTGGGTTTGGTTAGGTAGTTTAGTTTCTCAAAGAACAGTTTTGGTTTCATCCAGAGTGTGTGGGGTATATGACCAAGGTATCAACTTTATTGTGGGATCATTGTGTTTATGATCAGCACATATGGTTACTGGGAGATGAATGGACTCAGTGTTTGGTGGATGATCAATACATCAACTTAATATGGGCCTCATACAGCCCTGGGCAGGTAGATGAGCATATAAAACACTGGTCCTGGGGTTTATCTAGAAAGTGCAAAGTATGTGACCAAGGTATTAACCTTATGGTAGGATCATTGTGTTAATGATCAGCATATGTGACCTCTGGAATGTGAATGAACTGAGTGTTTGGTGGATGGTCACTTTATGAACTTGATATGGGCCTTGTCTGGGCTTGGTCAGGTAGTTGAACATCTCACACACTGAACTTGGGGTTTATCTGGATAGTGAATAGTATATGACCAAGGTGTCAACTCTATGGTATGAGCATAGTGTTAACAACCAGTTTGTATGATATTCAAAAGGTGAACAAAAAACTCATTTTCCTAGCATGGGCTTTATGTGGGTCCAGCAAGGTAGTTGACAATGTCAAGAAACTTATAATATAGCTGTTGTGTTAATTGCCAGTATATCTGGTCACAGCATGTAAAATCTCCACTGTATCAGGTATGTGTATGTGGCATTTATACAACATTCACCAGTTATTGCTATGGAAAGATTGTTAGCTGGATTATAGACTGTATGGTGTCCTGGAGTAGACTATATTTCCCATATGAGCCTGGCATTAGATATATGATCTACTTATAGAGTTTATTAGACCACATGAAACTGCCACAGGGTTCTCATCAACAGGTTGAAGGGAAATTGTATGCCAAACTACAAGGAAGGATGACAAAAGAGGCTAATACACAGTGATACAAATTGTCAACCATGAATCCCTACTAATAATTAAACTGAACAAGTCTATAAAACCTTAGGACAACAGTTCAATGGAACACAGGGCATCAGTGAACACCCTTGCCCACTTGCTCCTCGAGTCACTTCCCTGTCCCAACAGGCAGTGCCATGCGGCGAGCAAAAGCGAGGTTGTACTTTGAGTAGAGCTTGTCGACAGTCCTGTTGCGAGGGAGGCGGGCTTGTCAGAGAGGGGCTGAGGCACCTGGTACTTGGTGTCCAGGGTTGAATAGACACCACTGAGGCGTTGCGAAGAGGTGATGAAACCTTTGTAAGCACGCTTGGGATCCTCACTGACATTGGCGGGGAGGGAGTGGTCATGAGGCTTGGCAAAGGAGTAGACCTCGGCGCACCAGCCAGCGCTGCTGTCGGTCCAACCAGGGATGGGTTTGCATTCCTTGGAAACGGCTTGGTTGAGGCGAAAGAAAGACAATCGCCCAGGTTCCTCCTTGCACAATTTGGCCTTGATCCTTTGAGTGGCCATCATGACGCCGGACTGGTACTGCTTCGAGATGTCGACCTTCTGCTGTGAAGAGTCAAAGGGGCGGGCGGGGTGGAAGGGGTGGGAAGAGCCAGGTGTGCATGGCAGCGATCGGTGTCGGTGAGTTCGAGCGAAGAATCGGTTGAACTGGAGGAATCGCTCTCGGAGACTTGTGAAGTTGAGAAGGCGAGGGAGAAGAAGGAGTTGTGGGGAACGGGAACGGGAGGGGGAGAGGGAGAGGGAGATTGACAATTGGGGTGGTAGTAAGACTCGGCAAAGCCGTTGGAGGCGTTGAGGTCAGCAAGTCTGCACTCATCGGAGTAGTAGAGAGGAGCAGGTCCTTGTTCGGTGACGAGGCGTTTCTTCAATGGCTCGAGTGGAGCGGGCTCGGGGGCAGACTGTTTGGAGTTGGAATCGGAACGTCGGGTCGTACCGTCGGGCTTCACACCACCAGCGCCGTGGACGAGGCCACCCTTTCCTTGGACGGCAGTTTTCTTCTGACAAACGGTGGGAGTGGACCTGTCGGTCTGCTTCATGGCTGTGAAAAGGAAGGATGCGAACGATGCAGACGGGCAAAGACGAGATCAAACAGAGCGAGTCAGACCCGAGACGAGATGGATCTTATTGGCAGGCGTAGCGACAGGCGTCCTTTGGTCGGCTCTCCCCGTCGTATGCAGCCTTCCTTGGCGGGGGATGGGAGGCGGTCGGGTAGACCCTGGATGTGACGTGGGGGGGTCAGTGGCTTGGCCAAATCGGGCCGAAGCGGGTCCACTGCCTTGTGTCCGTTCAACGTGTGTGGTTTGGCACATATCTCCGAAGCCGAGCTTCATTTTGTTTCCCTCACCGCCACTTAGCACGCCTGCTCGCCCCAAGAACGGTAGTACCGCTTGGAGGATCTTGGCCAAAACCCCCACTTCCGGGACTCACGACCATTCCAACCCATCCCCTCTCAACTGTCGCTATGCTCACCCATGCTTTCGAGAGCGGAGGGTCGCGTTGTCTCATCACCCGTACTAGCACATCAAACACTACGTCAGCAACACTCTCCTCCATTCAGCAATGCTCTACTCTCCCTATCTACGATGTTTTGTGTCAGGCGACCGTCAGAATCCTTCAGAATGAACCGATCGCGGCGGATCAGCTGGGATGGGCGCACCTTGGTCCCTGGTGCATTTTTCCTTTTTAATCTCATCTTATTCCATGTAGGACTGCGTTGCTGACGTCGTCCCAGAGTTTCAGCTTACTCCGAGCTCCGAATCCTTGGCATTGGGCCAAACAGTCCCCTCCCTCCCTCCTCGATCGCTCTCACATCCAAACCACTTCAAAAACCACTCAAAGAACACCTCCAGTCCACGCACAACGCTCCCTCACACTTGTTACTCGACTTTCAAGTGAAGCTGGCCTTCAAATCGCTTGGAATCGACCAATTTTCGTTGCCACCACCAGGGTAGGTCTGTCGGGATTTCTGGTTCGTTTTTCACCCCCAATCTTCATTTGTTCCATGGAAGATCACGCCACTGACTATGTGGTAAGGTTTCAGCTCAGCGCAAGCTCCGGAGTTTCTAGTTTACGCCAAACAGTCCTTGCCTCCCGCCCTCGATCATTCCTGGGCTCAAACCTCAACCCACTTCGGTTATTGCCCAACAAACACTTCAGGTTGTGTAGAACACTCCCTCATACCCGGCCATTGAATCTTGTGCAGAACTGCTCATCAAATCTCCGGAAATCGACCAATTTCCGCCACCACCCGCCACGATCGAGCACAACAAACTTTCTGGTACGCGTAATATCCCCTCCGCTCTTGTTTTAGTCTGTGCAGGACCCCAACGCTCACCCTGTCGCAACGTTTCAGCCCGCCGCGAACCATTTACGGGTTTCCCTGCGTGTTCCAGCGCCTCGTCGCGACTTCTGCAACGGCCGAACAACTTCACTTATCCCGGGATCACTGGGCCCTCGGGTGGGTTTTAGCACGGTTTATTAGATGTATATAATGTTCCTATACCAAAATGCTGCATCCTGGTTGAACAGTGGCCAAGTCCGGGGCCGAACCTCGATGAGCCAGGCCTTAGCCGTTCCGATCGGCGGATGTGCCCTTCCTCCCGCTGTGACGTCGCATTTCTCTCACTCCGTCACGTCACTCCCACCATCGCTCTTTTCCTCTCTCTCACCTCCCCCCCCCTTTGCCCATCTTGCCCTCCCTCGGTCGTTTTTCCCCTCTGGCTCACTCTCCCCAGCTCTGATCACCCCGATCTTGGCTTGATCCATCCCAATTCCAATCATGGTACGCGTCCATCCTATCTATCCGATCTATGTCCCTTTCGTCGCTTAACTCACCAATAGACCGTCCTTACAACGAGTAGGGACTCGGGTTCTGGGTCGATCGCACCCAAAAATAACATATCAAGGTTGGGCGTCTTGTAATGTGAGCAGATCCGCCATCGCCACGCTTGTGCGAATGCGAGGGGCAGCCCTCAAGTCGTTCTCTCGGGAGTCGATGGCCGGATACTCAATCTCTACCCATTGCGGCACGGTCTCCAGTGTACCGCCCCTCGCTGAAGGCGGTGTCGATATTACTTTCATTGGTGGGTAGACCCGCCCAGACCTCCCCATCATCTACCATTCTTACATCTATATCCGTAGCGATCTCATCCGCAAGAAGGGCCATCTGTAACTTCATGCCAGACAATGTCGCCGTCGAGATTTTGACTTTCCTCGGTGCCGCCACCGATTGGCTCGGTGGACTGAACGAGAAGCTCGGCATCTGGGACTCGCAGTTCTACATGGGTGAGTTCAGGAGCATGCACGTCAAAGAGAGGATGACCGAGGCTCGTGTAGCCCGGCTGCTCATACGTTTTCCAGGTTGCTCGGTTCGACCCCTCCAAGGGTATTCCCCACGCTCTCGAGTCTTACGCCCAGTTCCGTAAACTCCTCGCAGCGAGCAGAAAGATTGAAGAATCTCAGGCTCCCCGACTCTCGATCCGTAGTCACGGTGCCATCGATGATCCGGACCCTCGTCAATCAAGCTTCAGCTGAATTTCCTGGACGCCACCCGAACAAAGTTGTCGAGGCAACTGTTGGGTACCGTGGGAGTCTCCGAGAACTCGGATTTACTGCAACCGGACAGGCGGGCAAACAAGCAGATCGGTGCAACTCTCACCGGGTTCGTCAGCGTTGTCATGATGCTGTGGGACGATAAAACTGTATAGGAGACACTTGGGGCTTTGTTGAAGTGGCAGGAGATAGCGGTATCCTCGCGCGGCTTGTAAGCACCGAGAGTCTCATCCGTCACGGTTGCTGACCCGATGCCTTCCAGCTTCCTTGAGGACTTGGAACAGATTGCCGTCAGAAGCTATCAGGCAACCGACGATGATATTATGCGCACTTGTTTGAGACACTCCGGTATAAAGGGATATAGGATGGTTTTCGAGAAGGGCACGCCCCCCCCCCTTCCCCGTAACGTCCGCGATTTTCGGCTGATCGGTTGTTCCGCCGACAGATAGATTCGAGGCAACAGAGTGGATCACGTACTCTTTCGACTCAACACGTTCGACGGTAGGGCTGCATTCCCGCTGTCGTGCCGCCCTTGGTTCTAAATCATGTCTCCTCTGGTTCAGAAACGGGCTTGGGCGTCATTCTTTGAACCCCTCAATGCCTTGTTCTCCGTTGCTCCTGCTCTGATGAGTGGGACGATTCCCCTCTGGTGCCACTTATACACAACAGGGTCGACTTCCTGCGGGAGAAGCTCGAGGGAGGCACGAGGGTCACCGATCATGTAGTGTCATTCAAGGACAGACCTAACGAAGTCGAGACCATCGTACATTGTAAGTCGCTCCCCTTACAGGATGTCAAATACTCGGGGAGATTGGCAGATTGACATGAGTACTGTATGTTCAACTCCCTAGATCCCGAGTCCACTCCCGCCGGCTCACCACCACAAGTTTGAACCGCTGCCATTGAAACCATGTTTGTGTGCCCTCTGCTGGTTCGAAATGCTGATCGCACCTTCATATATCGCTGACATCCCTCTGCCGTGTCCCCGCGATGGAATATTGACCCTAGGCTGTAATTACAATGTTTTTGTATTTAAAGCAGACCCCTCGTCAAATAAATAAGGCCCCGATTTTCAAACAGACGCAGGATAATATAATGAATTCCGATTTGCGCGATGAGCCCTCATCTCTCATTCTCACTTTGCGGTTCTCATTATAATCGCCCGCCCCTCGTTGTAATCCCTCTCCCCTCCTTGTAAGCTCCACCCCCACCATATGTAATCCCAATACTCGTTATATAGTCCTCCTACTTTTACCATTGCCTGATAATGTGCAGTCAAGCCTGATAATGAATCGTTGGACATCATGACCCATCGTCCGGCCTCATGAAGTGTCGTCCAGTCTCATGACCCATCGTCCGGTCTTGTGATGCATCATCATGTATTCGGTATCTCATATAGACAATGACCCTACCATTACCTAGACAACGCCTTATGTGAACTCTGCAGTCTATTACGAAGACACACGGTGTATATATACTTTCATTAAGTTAATAGCCCCTCACAATTCTGAACGGGGTTCATAAGGTCACCCCCTTTTTCCTGATGATAGACCCCGGGAGCACCCCGTAACACGATTGGTGACCCTGTGCTTCGGCGACTTGGAGGCCATTCGATTGGTATGCTCTCCACGGATTTAATCTCACCTCACAGTCGACTGACCGTTGAGCGCTGAGCTCTCTAGCTACCTACCACTTACATCGTGGGTCCTTTCGGCCGAGATCTTATGAGGTTTCTCACTTCCGGATCGTAGGAACTCTGTGGCTTGGCCCGTGACTGGGTGAAACTGCCCCCGGATGCTCTGTTCAGTTTGCGTGTGCCTGTCGAGCAGGCACAGAAGTATTCGTTCCAGGATTTCGATGGGAAGTCGTCAGGAAAATTGACTTACGGTTGTAGCCGCTTGTGGGCACGTACAGTTGCCACAAGCGATACGGGATCGCACAGTCGCATCCAAGTCATATGTTAATCTGGGGACCGCCCAGAATGCGGGTATAGATCTAACGCTCGTCTACCAGGTTGGGTAGACTCGTGGACTCGCCAACATGATCAGCCGGGCATCGTGTCTAATGACGAACATCTCATAAGTACCTACAAGTGAGGGACACCTATTACCTGCGCTCATAGGACTCTGTCGGTACATGATAAGATAGCAAACATCACACGTTCACCGATAGCTCAAGAATTTTATTTCGCGCATTATGGGCGACTGGTGACCACCCACAAATTTACCGGGTCCGAAAACCCTACTCGGACTTGGTTGGAACAAAAAAAAAAGATATTAATTTGGGCAGATAAGCATCGAATCAATTAGTTTACAAAAGAACCCCTATCAAGTAGATATCCGACACCAGAGATGATCAGGGGACTAAGACTAGAGTACCACATGTCTTGGTCCATCAGTCCTGAGGCCTAGAGAATGGGGTTTAATGTTAGTAATCAATAAGAGGTGACAATTTAGACACATACCTGCCGAGTAGATAGAACAGCGATAGATGAGGGAAAGAGTAGAGATCGGAGGGTGAGGCGGCAGAGGGAGGGGAGAGGAGAGAGGGGAGAGGGGAAGGGAGAGGAGAGAGGGGAGAGGGGAAGGGAAGAGGGGAGGGGAGACACGTCGTCGTTGGGCGTGGTGGTGGTTCTAGTGAAAGATGTAGTTTAAACTCCGACCGGCCGTGATCGGTAATATATACATTTGTCACGTGTGCCAAATAAGACCAAATAACGCGTGGTGGGCAGCACGCACTGGCCAGAGACTAGATGCGGGTTGGCTCTGATTGTCTCGCTCCTCCCTCCCTTTAAGCTTCCTGTGCCCTGCTCTTCCTGTGGACCACCTTGTGCCTGCTTGTACTGTCTCTTTTTTCTGGCTGGGTTCTGCTCCTCTCGCTTGTTATCTTGCCTCTCTTGTAGTCTCCCTCTCTTGCGGTCTTGCTTCTGGGGCTATTGCGACCGAACGCCAAGCACAGATAGACTCGAACTATATTAAACACGTAAGTGTTCATCAGAAACACGCATGCTGTAACAGAATCTATTCTAATAACACGTCTGAAGTCTTCCGATGGCGACAAAGAAACCTGGCAGCCGTCACTCGAAGAAAAACAGTGCTCCCGGAACCAGCGCCGCGCAGAAAAGAAAAGCAGTTGATACCCTGCCCGCTAAAGCCACGAAAAAACGTATTGCTCGCCGTGTTTCCTCTGGGAATTCCGAAACAGGTCCCCACGAGGGGACATCTTCAAAGACCCCCACTTTCTGCCAGCCTCAACGAGGAACACGTTCACCCTTGGGCTCCTCTCACCCTACCCCAGGCCCATCTCGAGGCCATGGACCCCCGACGACGGACATGCGATCTTCCCATGCCAGGGCAAACACAAACTTAGACCCTGACGAAGAAGCCACGCCGATTGATGGGAATGATGAAGATGTTGAAGAGAGTGATGACGAAGAAGATGAAGGGGAAGGTACATCGGGCCTGACGCGGGGCCTGACGAAATACATGCGGAAGCTCCCGGAGTCTCAGCGACATGTTGCGATTGGGAAGGCGTTTACCCTCACGGGTTGGCCCTGGTCAGATCCTAATTGGTGGGTTGGTAGCAGTGACAAGGGCGGGGAATCCGATGAGCCCGATCAGGGACTGGTACAGTTCCTTGGGTGTATGAAGATGTTGTCGGTCCTGGAGTCTGAATGGAGGTCAATCTCATTCAGAAGATCGGTAGCAATCAATTCTATTTCGTGTTCTAGAATTTAAGCTGACCGTCTCTCCCCAGTTTTTGTACGGAGCTTGGGCAATTCGCTCTGAAGTCGTTGGGATTTTGAAGAAAGATGCTATGTTGGTCTTCAATATCACCGATGGGGATCAGAGCGAACAACTCAAGGCCCTTCAGGATGGCAACGCGTTCCTCTTTGCAAAACCAGGGACTATCCCCGGTTCTCGAATGAACAGCTATCTCCGCAATGATTGCATTGCACGCGTGAGCCTATTATGTACCCATTGAGAGTGTTGGGGACCGGTTAACTGTTTATTAGGCATTGTGAGCTATTCTACTTGGCGCTCAAGCTATCAGTGGCAAAAACAAGAACGTCCGGTCAACATCGCGGTCCCGAAAGTTTGGGGTTTCTAAGATGTCGGATAGTTTGATAAGTTTTGTGGCAACCGTTGTATGTTGTTGTCTGAACTTTCAGCCATTCCCATACTAACAGAATGCAGTTGTACTTCTTGCTCAGTGATTTGACAACATTTAGTGAGGACGACGACCGACTACGGTCCTTTTTTCAGAAGCGGTTCGATTCTGTGGAGGAGCTCAGAACGGGACTCCCTCAGGCCCATGAAGCATTGATAACGTGGCTCGATGACGAACTATCCATCAAGCCCCAGTGCAAAGCAAAAACAGCGGCGGAAATACTCCAGGATGACTTTGAAGCAGAGTTCGCTCGGGACATGATGGCGGCTAAGCAAACTTAACAACCAGCATAGATCGTGAAACCAGTGTATTATTATTGCCTAACAGAGTGTACATTTTCCCGAGCTCTTTGTATCAAGTATAGCTTGCTCTGGACAGAGAACAAACCCGTGGACTAACGGGGGTGGTCGAAAAGGTGACGGATTGATGGATCGCGCCTCTTTCCGCCGGCCTCAGCACGGTGCCAAATCCAATGACCACGTTCGACAGGAATTGGTGGTGGAAGTTGTAGATGTTGAGGAAAGTCGCGTTAAGGAGGTCCGGCCGTTGGGAAAGGCCGATTCCAATAGCGGTAACTGGGTTAGTGAAACTCTTCCTCCTGGCGGACCGAGAGCCACGAGCGGAGAACATCGCCTCAGGGATGAACACTCTTTTTGGCTTAGCAACATCCTCAGGTAGGTGCTCCTCGCCGAGTCGCCCAATACGGTGAACTCCGTTCGTGGTGGTGACGCGGGCGTCGTCCTCGGTAAGCTTGATGGCAAGATCGAGACTCGACAGCATCGTGCGTCTGACTTCACCAACCCATTCCCAGATACCAAGCACGCCCGGGTAGGTGGGAAGTTTGACGGAGGGAGCACTGCGAGCAATGTCCTCCAGTGCCTCGGTCAGCTTGGCCTTGACATTGGAAATTGCTCTATGCGTTCCCCTTCCTTCGATGACCTCCAGAGCCTCATCGGCTGCCTCTCTCCCCTCCGTTACTTTTTCCAGGAGGGCTCGTGACTTCTTCAAGTCCTCCTCAGCCTTGGTGGCCTTGGATCGGGCGACTATCGCGTTGGCACTGACAAGGAAGTCGACGTCTGATAGGAGTCGGGTGAGGTAGGTGGAAGCCGGTTACAATTTCGACTTGGCCCTTTTCATCAAAACAAAGGTGCGGAGGGCCGACTCGAGATTCCTGAACGATTTGTCTTCGGAGGGGGGACTTGTTGTGGAAGCGGAATCAACAAAGTGAACGAGGTCTTCTGCATCTTCGTATGTTCAGGGACTGAGAGCCTTGATCTGTTCGAGGATGAGGCGATGAGAAACCATGAAGACGATGACGACGATCTCCTCCTGACGGGCAAAGACAGCGGCAGTCTTGACGCTGTCTCGGTTGAGGCCAGGGGCATCAATTAGTGAGATGTCGACAACGCCGTTGTGAAGGAAAGATGGAGCGGGGGATCGAGGGTCGGAAAGGTAAACCTTGAGAATTAGTTGGCCATCCTTGTTCTCGGATATGACCTCATCGATGGCTGAGAGGCTCGCACGAGCGAATGTGGATTTGTCGGAAAGGTCGTATGGGACACCCTCCTTGACAACGTGAACTTCACAGAATGCAGTTGTGCCGGGTTGCTGATCCACAGGCATCACAGAACGACAAATGGTAGTGTTGGTGAAGGGAGAGTTAATGGTCCGAGGGCGGGTTATTTCTGGGTTGACCGGGGTCTTGACCAGGGGCAAGGCGAACAGTTGGAGTCGCCGATAGACTGCTGAGTGCTAGTCGGGCTCCAATTAGCACAATAAACAGAGAGGTGGAGGAATCAGGGATGCTCACCTGTCATGGCACAGGCCCATCGTGTTCAGCTCATGTCCGTTCAAGCGGCGGGAACGGAGGGGAGGGAATTCATGGGTGTGGTCGTCGCAGGTGTGGCCAACAACATTCCCATTGATCCAGGCCAAACTCCACCCTCGCCGGAGAGCGTGGGGACGCATAGCGAATGGTTCAATGGGTCCGGTGGAGGTTTTGGGCGACGTGGCCACAGTGCACGAGGCTCACGAGCCCACCAACTAGCAACCCCATCATCAAACCGGACCGCCGAACCCCAACCCTCGCCGGCAAATACAGCTTGGTCGGGGAATGACAAACCCAAACCCAACATTGCTGGCAAGCACAGCTCGGTCGGGAGGGCGGTCTAATTTAACGCGAAGGAACGCGGCAGTGGTGGTCAGTGGCAGGCAAGGTGTGACGGCGGAAACCTGGTCCCAATCGGGACCATGTTTTCCCTGGGACCCACAACACACGAACTGCGACTGACCGAGTGCTCGCGAGCAGGAAACAACGGCCAGTCGGGGCTCTAGAACTCGAGGGAATGCTGTGAGTAGATTCCATTGGTTCAAGATCTAATCAAACGGAGGTACATATCCCCATCATAGAGGTCCTGAACAACGTATCTACTGTTACTACTCGTCGGCGGAAGTATGTGTACAGTACGGATAACACTGTCCAAGAAATAAAAGTCGAAGGATCTGTTGGGTGGACCATCAAGCTCAATATATCCAGTGATTGAATTCCTACTCCGCTTTTTGTACGTCCGAGCAACAATGATCCGAAACATCTGCCCGGCCAGCCGAATACTGAACATGGCGCGGACCTGAGCAAACACGATACTGGATTGTGTTGACCCCTGAATGATGACCGAATCGTACCACGGCCCTGATCCACGCCACGTCGGCGAGACATGGAGGATCTCCGTCCTCTGAATGGCCGTTTCTTGGCAATCAAACGTAACTTTGCACAAACAATAAGGGAAGATCTGTCATTGGTCAGCCAACTCAAGAGACAACGCTAAGAGAGGAAGTAACCTTGCACCAATATATGTTGTGTTGATCCCCTTCGAACCCATCCCCATTGAAATCTGAGCCATGCACGTCCACACGAGCATAGTCACGGAGGAATTGTGCGAGAGAGTCTCCGAGGTTGGGAAACCCAAGTTCCTCCTCCAGAACTTTCTCATACGTAGGAAGCTTGAGGCTGCGTTGGCGCGAACCAAGATGGACGTGAGAATTGCTGAACTCAGTCTCCAAAGGGGCATCATCCTCTTCAGCATTTTCATCGAAAAATTGTTGTTGTTCGTATACCTCGATCCGATGGCGGATGTTGAGGACAACCTCCCGCTCGAAAGCCATCCGAAGCATCTACAGAGACGTTAATGTAGTCGGGAGGGGTGAGGTAAGGTGGCGTACTTGGTCTTCTGCTGTTTCTTGGTGGTTCGTGCGGTTGAAATCCTTCCTTGTTTGAGGGTGCAGGGCCTCACCGCTGTCGGTAGATGTATTCACAGTCGCGCCCTTGCCCTTGATGCTTTCAACGAGATGAGTGATCAAGTGCATCTTCGGCCACAGGAATGAAACCCTTTTGTCATCCTCAAAGTCTTCGTCAGTGCGCAACATCTGTGGATTTGTCAGTTTGGATCAACGGTGCACATCCATGACCCCACCTGTGCACACAAACCAAATTCTTCAATATACCGTTGGAGTAATGCAAGTGTGTCCGAGGTATGGACCCGAAAACGTGCCAGAAGGAGGAGACATGCGAGGGCTCGTAGGGCGGGTATTATGATCGGGTCCTTGTTTTCGGTCCGAATACCAACAAGAAGGGGCGGTAAATACTAGACCAATGGTCACCCAAACGTTGAGTGGAACGAAAAAAATCCACGCCTCACCCGAAGGATTGTGTTGAGCTCTCGCGCCGTGAGATACTTGAGTTTTGTCACACCGTTGGGAAAGTGATGTATGCCAGGGATGGGGGGCAGGTTTTTGAATCTGTGGCTGTTGAGCGACATCTCAAGACGGCATAGATCAGACAAACCTATCATCAAGTATATCCAACTCCCCTTTAAGTAGATAACCAGGGACGTCACCCTTGCTGATCACCCATACCCAGATATGTTTTCCAAAGACTCCAAGCTCGATCTGGTGGAGGGGGTCGGCGGAGATTGCCTCGTAAATTGTCGTGTAGTAACCAAAGTAGTCCAAAAATGTATTCTGCGTGCCGTTAGGTTAAATGATGGTTGGCGGCTGACTGATGCTACTGACCGGAATGTTGCGGATGGACTGGCAATCGAGAAGTTTTTTTTCCGCCTTTGCTGATGATGCTCGGCTTGCTTTCATGATGAGCTGTTTCGCCCCTCCCCTCGTTCGTCTTGGGTATACTACTTCCGATAGGTCCCACAGCAGGCCACTTGGGACAAGACAGATTGGGCAGGGGAACTTTGAACGTGCCCCGAGGGTCGTTGTTGCTCGAGTGCTTAAACAGCAACTGGAATCAATGAAGAACCAAATGGTCAATGGCACGATCACCTACACTTCCTCATAATCCATGATCGCGATCAGAATATTAAAGACTCCGAGACATGGGAGGGGAGAGCCATCGCTGAAGACGAGCCCTTCCTTACGACCCGCGGCCTTGATTGCGGACTTTAGGATCTCGAGGTATGCTGTTTGATACACTCGGGCACGATGTTGTGCTAGAGCAGATGATCTGTCGGAAGATTTTCCTGTAACCTTAAATTCCATGAGCACACGAAGGCCGCTTGCTGATGATGGCTTACTTCGGGAAGATACCCAATAAGTATTGCACCCCCCTTCTTTGTACGACTCATTCGAATATCCTTCGGATAGTTGTTAATCCAAAGGTACACCCCACACGCCTTTTTTGTCCCGAACGAGTTCAGTTGCGTTCCATCACAGTAGAGAGAAACATTGACCGCAGTGCGATCAGACGGCAGTTTGTCCTGGTAACCCGCCATTAGTTCGTGTGGTGTCACTCAAGTAATGGATTTACCTGGAGTTCCCACCAATCATCTGCAGTGTGTACGTCTGACCATACTCGCATGTTCACGTTTGTGCCCGGCTTCCGGATATAGTGCCTCTCGGGATAACGGATCAAGGATTTCCGCAAGGCTGGATCCTCCAACACTTGCTTTACAGCGTCCAGAACCGGGCGGAAACGGACAGTGTACTTCCGCATCTCCGTCGTTTGGCCATGTTCATACTCCGCCTGAATTTCCACTTGTGTGAACTTGAGATAGTCAGCCAGACTCGACATCGAGTGGATGTAGGATTGTATCATTACCTGTGAAAGATCGTCCTCCTTCCCCGCAGCCAAGAGATGTTGATGCATCTCTCGAGCATTCTTCAGTGTCACGTCGCTGGTTGGTCCATGCCGTGTCCAGAGATCGAGTTCTTCATTGATGAAAGGATCGGCGCAGTTTCGTTTGATGAAGAGCTCTGTTTGCTCGAAGTCGGCGAGAGTTTCGAAGGGAAAATAGGGAGGTCGAGTGTCATCGACATAGTCCTCCAAGGCGTCGGGATTTCTGGTGAAAGTTGAGAGTTCCCTCGTAGGTACCACCTCTGGAGGTCGTTGGGCATGTGGATGGTAAACGATGAGGGTTTGCCCGAGCTCAAGCGGCCATGTTAGCGGATCTTGAACGGCACCCTCACCAGCTTCGCCGGTGGCATCCGGTTCACCTAGCCTCATTGTAAGCAAAATCATTTGTCTAACACAGCAGGGGCCAGACACAATTTAACACATGAGAGTACCAGACTTACCAGAATCACCATCACCCAGCCAGGTCATCGGTTCGTCCAACACAGGTAGTAGGAGAACGTCCTCGGGTTGTCGGGGGGCGTCATCGATCGGGATTTGCTGATACTCCTCGATGGGCTCTGGGATTGAGAGTGCTGGGGTTGGGGAACGCGAGACTGTACTCGGTTCTGGGGTGAAGGGATCTGGGGGTGGGAGGGGTATCTGGGCTTTGTCCCTTTCCTTTTGCTCCACTACTTGGCGTGCCTGTTTCCTCTTGCAGTGGGCCAGGTGGATGCCATGACGATTGCGGTACCGGCTGAACCACCCCCTGCAAACGGGACAACGGTAGTCAAGCCTTGGGGAGGGGTTTCCGGTTCGCACCCGTTCCGCTCGCTCTTCACGGCGCCGGGCGCTTTTAGCATTCACAGAGCGTGTGTTTCTCATTATCTGGGTGCTAACCAGGACTTAATGAACCCCAGCTCCCCAAGCGCATACCGTTACTCACCAGATGGTCCGACAACACGGAATCGCGCACAGGTGAGGGTAAGAATGAACCCCGGTCCTACAACGGACGGCATGATTGGGCCGCGTTTCGATACGCGGAGAAAGGATTCATTTAGGTCTGGAAACTACTTTTAAGAAACCGGGCCGGTACAATCTGCGACTGTACATGGCCATCGGCACCTCCCATACCCGGCCCGAATCCAAAATCGCCACAAGTGGCCACAAGCGAAACCCGATTTTCCTGACGAAGTCCGGTAAGTGTACTATGGATGGTTTTGGGTTGAAACGCGAGACTAGCGCCCATGGTTACAGTGGCGCCGAGTACCGCGGAAGGTGGGGATAAAACATTGAAGGACTCTGGAAATCCTGCCATGGGTAACCATACGTACTGCTTCCCCCAGACGGTTCCCGAAAGATCTGGCCTATCCAGTTCCTGGTGACAGAACGAATAAACATATCAGAGAGGGTTGCCGTTGGGGAATGTTCGGATAACCGAAAACCATCGACTCAACTCCGAACCGATACCAGAACCGCGACCGTCGTTATCGAGACCTCCCAATAACCGACCAGGTCATCCAAGGGTGATATGTAGACCATACAGTTGCCTGGACCCCGTCATCCGAACGTTCAAATATTGGCGTGAGCGCCTGCGCATTTATCTGCACAGCATGCATGCCTCGTGTAAACCTCCCACCCAACCGCTTGCATCGTTCGAACTCAGCCACCACCACCCACTGGTACACCTTACACTAAGCCGACGAAAATGGCAACGCGCACACGCAAAGCTAAGGCGTCGCTCCTGGACGACAAAATCGATATTTTGAACAGGGACGCAGTCGAGGCCTCCTCCGCGAAGCAAGTCTACAAAACCGTTAGCACTACGCTAGCTTTGGTTCGGGTCAGTGCCCCCTTCTGCGCCCACCTGTGAACTCCCACTGAGAACCAAACCAGGACAAGCTGATCGACGACAAAGATTCCGTCCAACTGTCCGAATACTGTTTCAACGTATGCGATGTGCTGAAGGCCGCGATCCGAGGAAGGGACGGTCTCGACGAATCCGTGAGGGTGGCACTTGAGGATTTGGAAAGGTGGATTAACTGCTCTTGTTCCGTACGCCCCCTGACCAAACAACCCCAGGGTTACACGCGAAATCGAGCGGACTGTCAGGAGAGGGGTGAATACGCCACGCACCAAACGCAACAAGGCCAAGGTTGAAGGGCACAAGCTCAAGATCCAGGAGATATTTGACACACTCAACGCACCGAGTGGACCCCTCCCTGTAGATTCTCGTGGCACCGCCACGACCTCTAAATCTGAGAGCGGTGCGCCTTTAACCCACCTTCACCAATCTCGCACGGAGTACTGATCACCCCTGCTTTTTCAACTTCAATTCCAATATTCCAGCCTGCGGGCGTTTGGTCAGACGCGCGTTCGCTCCGCATGAACTCCCCTCTCTGATTGAAGTGATTTTCTCGAGTCAAGATGAGAGTGACACAATTCGCCGCCTCCTTGGGGACAACGTGCAGGCCTTTGTCGATGTGATGGACGAGGTGCGTGCTCTGCGCCCATTAGTTATCACGAACCCATGATAATTGGAACTGATATTGACATGTTCCGTCACCAGGCACTGGATAGACCCGATCTTTCGCCACGGACCCGAGAGAATTGTCTTAGATCGTTGTGCAAAATGTGTGGCCGCCGTGCGCTCCTTCCAACATCTTTGAAGGTTCCGATTCCGTTCGAGCAAACCGGCAACGCATTATTCAGGGGTGGATTTGCGGACGTGTGGAAAGGGGAGCATTTCGGTCGGGACGTGGCCATAAAGGTCATAAGGATATACTCAGACAGTGACCTACAGAGGGTAATTGGGGTATGTTGCTGGCTCCGCTACCTTCCCGCATCCCCACCCACTAACAACACCACGCGTAGAGGTTCTGCAAGGAGGTTGTCGCGTGGAAAACCCTCCGACATCCGAATGTCCTAACTCTGATAGGAGTGACGATGTCAGAGGCTCGGTTCGCGATGATATCAGACTGGATGGTGAATGGAAACATCAACAGATTTGTGAAGGCGCACCCCGACGCAAACCGGCTGGAGTTGGTAGGTCATTCGTTCAAGGGTCTGTCTTCGCTTCAATTCTATTAACACTTGGATGCTAGCTCAGAGATGTCACTAGCGGCCTGATTTATATCCATAGCCAAGGGATGATCCACGGCGACCTTAAAGGGGTGCGTTTTCTACCGCTAGAGTCACTCCCGTCTTACCGAGCTTACCTGACAAGGCCAACATACTAATCGATCAAGCTGGCCACGCCCGCCTGGCAGACTTCGGTCTGCTGACGATCATCTCGGACCCAAAATACCTTTTGTCCTCAAGTTCACATACGCAGGGCGGCACTGTCCGGTGGATGAGCCCGGAACGTATCGCCCCAGAACGGTTTGGGTTCGAGAACAGCCGTCCGACATTATCGTCAGATTGTTACGCCCTTGGAATGGTCATCTACGAAACGATCACCGGTCATTTCCCTTTCCACAAGGACACGGACCTAACCGTTTCCATGAAGATAGTGAAAGGTAAACGCCCTCCTCGAGGGACAAAGTTCACAGAGGATCTGTGGGGGATGCTGGAACAATGTTGGGCGTTTAGACCAAACAACCGCCCCAGCATCTGTGACGTTTTTCGGCGTTTGGAAATGACCCCGGACCTCCCGAAGCCGCCTCCCCTTAAGGCGGATGAGGGAACGGATGAAGATGGCAGTGATTGGGACTCGCTAGCGGGTTCTTCCGATGGTGACTCTGTCGACTTTCTTACCAACAATGATAGTGTGCAGCTCCCGTCAGTCGATTCTCTCCAAGCCCAACATCCCACCAACTCTCGTCCCGCTTCTCCTGAAATTCCTCTCTCTCCCAACCCTTCTCAATCTC
>Ga0307516_10003597_pt1 | contig 19740 bp, 20 predicted proteins | sample 19_EM_MG_FD_203310 | JGI IMG/M metagenome (GOLD analysis project Ga0307516, IMG submission 203310) | Populus trichocarpa ectomycorrhiza microbial communities from riparian zone in the Pacific Northwest, United States - 19_EM | ecosystem: Host-associated > Plants > Roots > Unclassified | place...
CCTCATCGCTCCTAGACCCCTTTTTTCTTCTCCTTTCACCTCGTCCTAGATACTCGTCGTCGTCCTACCATGCCACAAAGCTCACCATCGTGGTCGCCGCCTCCTACTAGCTATCGTCCTCGCCGCCAGCACCCTCATTGACATCGACTCGTCACTGTGTATTCTACAACTTCCCGGTGTCTCTGTCACTCTGAGAGCTGTGCTAACCATGCCATAAAGCTCGCCATCATACTCGCCACGTCGTACTCGCTATCGTCCTCGCCGCGTCTTACTCGCCATCGTCCTCGCCGCGTCTTACTCACTATCGTCCTCGCCACGTCCTACTCGCTCTCATACTCGTCGCGTCCTACTCGCTCCCATACTCGTCACGTCTTACTCGCTCTCATACTCGCCGTGTCCTACTCGCTACCGTCCACGCCGCCGGCGTCCTCATTGCCATCCTCCTCATAGTCGTCGTGCTCCTCGCGTCGTGCTCATCGCGTCGTGCTCATCGCGTCGTGCTCATCGCGTCGTGCTCATCGCGTCGTGTCATATTTGCCAACTTTCCTTTGTTTCTGACACTCAGAGCAATGCTACGCGCGTCAAAAACAGCGGCAATGGATGTGACGCTGGGTGCTTGTGCTGGAAACGCGAGGTGTGGTAGTAGCATATATAGATGTACATTAGATATAAAGAATAGAACTGGACTGAGTCACTATGCCTGGAACCCACTGCGTGTTTGTGAATGCGACGCGAGTATTTGCTGCGATGTTCCGTGCCTTGACAGCCAGCGTAACCACGGTGCCATGACACGCGTCGTCCGGATGCCATTTGCCCTGACACGGCTGCGTCCTGAAGGAAAATGCCCTGACACGGCTGCGTCCAGAAGGAAAATGCCCTGACACCGTGCATCCAGAAGGAAAATGCCCTGACACCGTGCTTCCAGAACGAAAATGCCCTGCCACGCTCCGTCCGGTAAGCAGATGCCGTGGCGAGCTGCGTCCGGGCGCATCGTGCCGTGGCGAGCTGCGTCCGAATTCACATTGCCTGTGCGTTTTGCGTTGGGAGCGGTATGTGCGCTGCCAGGGTGCGTCCAGAGCGTCCCGAGCACCTGGTGCGTCAGGACGCAGCCTGTGCGTCCAGACGCACATTTTTTTTCCTGATTCAGAGACGCAGTGCAGTTTGCTATTGCAAGAAGCGTGCCAGAAAGGATCACGATTTCCAACACCGGACAAGTGCTATTTCGTATGTGTTGAATAGCATCGATTCAATTTGAATCGACCGAGTCTGTGCAGTTTCCTCAGATGGATGAAGCTCTAAGAAGAACGCCGACACCGGGCAAGTGCAATTCTAGGTGTCATTAATGCCTTTGTTGAAGATGTTCCCGAGATGCAGTGCTGTTTGCTATTGCAAGCAGTGTGCCGGAAAGGATCCCGATTTCCGACACTGGACAAGCGCTATTCTAGGCATCATTAATACCTTTGTTCAAGATGTTCCCGAGATGAAGTGCAATTTGCTATTGCAAGCAGCGTGCCGGAAAGGATCCCGATTTCCGATGCCGGACAAGTGCTATTCCAGATGTCATTAATGCCTTTGTTCAAGATGTTCCCAAGATGCAGTGCAGTTTGCTATTACAAGCAGCGTGCCGGAAAGAATCCCGATTTCCGATGCTGGACAAGTGCTATCATCTTTCTTGCTATATAAACCCCCAGATCCGTCCTGCCACCTCTCTATCTGTCCAAACCAATACTGAATCTCCTGTACAATCATCTATCTTTTCCAACTTAATCAATAGTACTTCCCAAGTATCATCCATTTATCGACACCACAATCCAACCCTAAACCAAGACATGCCGCCCAAACAAAGATTGCGGACCCCAGAGCCGTCGGAGCCACCAGGGTCTTCTAAGTCACCAGAGCCAACCCCGAAGTCGACACCAACCCCGAAGCTGACACCTAAAGGTACAAAGGAATCGGAGCAGGAGAAGAAGCTGACTTCCCGTGGCATTAAGAAGGACAGAATGCCAACAGGGACAGCTAGAATCTATGCGATCCTCAGATTCGAGAGCACGAAGGCGCAAGCTCTACAGGCAGAGTATATCCGGACATTAATACAGCAGTCCGGATATACAGGTGTAAAACATGAGAATGTCTACAATCTCATGTACACCATTCTCTTTGGTGACGAAACCACACTCCTCCACTTCTGCCAATTCCAGGGCATGTGGGAATACCAATCACTTAGCCCTACGGCGGGTGGGCCACGGGCAGAATGGTGGACGGCCTTCCGCTGGTTCCTTCGCGACTACATTTTGAAGGTGAAAACACAAATCAACAAGGAGGGCTATAGCCTTCCCCAAACCTATAGCGATGAAGTAGGCAAATTAAGGCCTGCTTTAGCCACTTCAGAGGGAGATAACCGAATGAAGGGCAAAGGCCGGTCCAGAGGTGAGGAAGCGGACATGTCAATTCAAGCAACACAGCTGGCGTGGCCGTTTGCACTGTCAATAAACCTCTTGTCGGCTGGAGGGGAGTGAAGATATGGGTACCAAAATGATCCGCCACCAAGAATCGGCATGTCCGGAGGCAGTGGGAGTAGCCCACATACTTATGTGGCCATCATCATCGACCCGGATAAGGCTCGACACAGCTCTCGGAATGGTGTCCATGACATGTATGACCCCTTTGGCTCCGCAGCGAGCCGGACTTTCACAAATGTCACCAGTCTCACGCTGCTGGCTCTTTTCCAGTAAGTAAAGAGATTGTCGTCCGACCGTGAGCCTCGTGCGATTTACGGCTGCCTTGTCCGACCGCGCAATTCAGTTGGCACAGTCGATCAGGATGGTGTCCCGGATCCCATCCAGGAACAGAGGGCTCCTGAGATGGAGCAGACCTACTTGTTGGGAGAGGATGACACTATCCTTCTCTGGTCCGACAGGACTCTGAAATTATTCTTCGATATGGTTCAAAAGCCACCGTGGGTCCTTGTCATCCTCCAATGCAAGCACGCCCATGGAAGAGTTGATACCCCTCCAAGAGGTCCACAGGTCACTCCGGATACCATGGGAACTGTGATCTCAGCCCCTCCTATGCGTGCATCTCTGCGGGCCACTCCGATTACAACACGTAACATCATTGCCGTGATGGACCGCATCGAACACATGAAACGGCGATTGGAAGAGGAGCAACAGGCCATAAACAATACGGTCACCGAGCTCGGCTTGGAAAAGGATCCGATGCTTGTGTGTGTGCGCAAGTGCCTAAGGACTTCTGAAAGCTTGCCAGGCATTAGACGCCACTCCAGGAATATTGAAGACGATTTGCAAGGTAGTGGAGACCATGACGAGGATTCTGGAGATGACGCCAGCAGCGACGAGGCGGACACAAGCAGAAATGTCAGGACACCATGTTGGGGAGGAAGACATCGCCCTCTTCAAGGTGATGTAACCGGTAATGACACTGACAGAAGCAGAAATGTCAGGACGCCACGATGGGGAGGACGACATTGCCGTCTTCGAGATGATGCAACCGGCGACAAGAGTGACAGAAGCAGAAAGGTCAGGATGCCACGACATGGAGGATGACATCACCGTCTTCAAGATGATGCGACCGGCGATGAGACCGATAGAAGCAGAAACGTCAGGACGCCACGAGGGGTAGGACGTCTTTATCGTCTTCAAGATGATGTGACCGGCGACGAGACCGACACAAGCAGAAACGTCAGGACGCCATGGCGGGGAGGACGATATCGCGGTCTTCAAGATGATGAGACCGGTGACGAGACTGACAGAAGCAGAAACATCAGAACACCGCGATGGAGAGGATAGCATCAATAGTCGATTATATCGTTGGAGGAATAGGGGTGGAGAAAACTGTTAGCAATTTTGGGTATTCAAATATCGGCTTAGGTATTGTGTGTGTTGAGTCGTAATCATCATACATCTTAGGAAGTGTGAACAATTTACAGCTGCTTTTTGCAACAATTTTGGACATATCCTCGCTTCCAATATTCGTAGAAATAGGATACCGTGGGTGGAATAATAGACAATCTTCCTGGCATTGCGAGTGTGCGTACAAATTCGTTGCAATGGGCATGTATACTAGATAGCGACAAGCACTCCTAAGACTGCGTTTCAATGAAAGCTAACAACCTACTATGTATGAAGATTAAAATGACCTGGTTGAGGTGTTGTAGGACTAGGGTTTCATGTTAAGGGTTGTGGGATGACGGTAATGTGGTTACTAGAGGGCAAGTACTTTCATATAAAAAGGAACCCATTGTTTGTTGTTGTTCCCTCTTTTCTCTCCTTCTTCACGCCACCCACCAACTCATACTACTCTACCCTCATTTCTGACTCTGAATATTAAACCCCACTCTGTACGTATCATTCATTCTTCCTCCTTACCTTCAAATCGCCCATTGACTGGCACATATCTTCTCACTGTTCTTTATTTTTCATTAGTTCAATTACTTGTTTTCATAAAATAAAATCAGCCTTCTTTTGAGTAATTAAAGATTTGTACTATATTTTAAATAAATAGGTGTTTTACTTCTGAAATTATATTGACCCTAGGTGTTAAATCCTTCCGCCTCGTATTTGAAAAAATATAATAAATGGAAATCAGTTTTGACTCTCTTCTTCTGAAGAACTTTCTTTTTCATTTAAAAAACCTAGCATTTCTTTATGATAGTGTTCAGCCGACCATGTCGACCCCACGCAGAACCCCCAAATCACAGGCTGTTGAGAAGATTCAAGGCGGTACCCAAGAATCACGGATTCGACCCCCAGCTAGCTCTCATCCCGAGCTCTCCAAACTCACAGCTTTCATGGCAGGTAAGAGACCCCTCTCAACATCAAGTAATGGTAATGCTCGCAAAAAGATGAGGAAACCTCTACACGCTACTTCTGAAATAGCTCAAGACTTACGAGAAGTTGTTCGATCATCACGGGCAGGACTTCCGCCAGCAAATACACCTTCGAGTGCACTGGGTCCAGCTGTCAAGGTGATCTCCTATTCACTGAGAGGAGAACATATTGACAACTACTCTTCTCCGCTATCTACTTCCAGATCGACACCCTTTCCCTCGCCTTCACAATCGTTGGACCTAGGTTCAGTCGCATCCTTTGCCGGTCGTTCAGGATCCCAAAGTACGCTACATTCGGGGAGTTTGGAATTGGCCAGTGTGCTGAAAGCAGTGAAGCGATTACTTGAGCAGTACTGCTACAGAGTATCCCTGTTCATTAGTCATGCCGAGGAGATGATGGATGTCAGTGCCGAATGACACTTCAGACATAGTGTTCGCTTTTCATGCTGACACTAATGGGTTTTAGATCATTACCAAGCTGTGGCCAGAGGCCAACAGACAGAAAGGATACGATATCGACTTCAACTTGGTGCAGGTGTACAACCTTAAATACTTATAGAACAATTCACTCTTCCTGTATGTTACACCCGAGGGTATCAAAGGGGATAAGGTACAAGGAGAAAGGTAGCAAATGGTAAGTCACGTGACTAGAGATCCCTGAAGAATCTCAGGACCTTGGAAGGCAGTTTGGTAAGAGAAAGTAGGGTACCAGTAACCTCGGCGCAAGCGATTGCTAGGGTGGCGTACTAGGGCACAAACTGTCCAATACCACTATGTTATTGTAGGCGGGTAGACCCGATGCACTACCGACTCTCGTAGCTGCTGCAAATGAGAATGAGATAAGTGAGAAAACTAGCTTCCTTCAAAGTCACACGCCATAAGCGGGGCTTATATCGTAAGAAAACTCTGAGAGAGTCTAGATGTGAGATAAGACCCGGAGTTAGGACCTTACGGCTGAGACGAACAGACATAAGAATAAACTCCGGAGAGGGGCCAGTGGCAAACTAGGAAGGTGATGGGCTTCGGAAGAGCCACGTCTGATCCTGACTAGGACCTCGATGGGAAGTCGGCATAGTCCAAAAGACTAGCGTCAGGTGGAATATGAGGTCGCCGACTGATAGCCTCCACCCTTATCGCTAGGACCAGTCAGGACCAATCAAACCCATGCACCTGACCCCCAGAGGCCGTGCGTCTTGAGAATGGACCCCCGACGTAACGATAGGAAGAAAGACCATGTGACATGAAAGAAAGTTTGCATATATACCGCACGTAACTCCACCAACTACCTTCTATTCCCCATCCTTGGATCCCACAATCACGAAAACCCCAACATGACGAACCTAAGATTATTCCGCTGTGAATAAAGACCAATCGAACCTGACTTTACGATATCTTTACCTCCACCTCCATACCCACGTACTCAGGTGTCACACTATAATCTTGGTTCACAAGCCACCTTCAATTGACCACCTATATGCCCTTGTTTGAGCAAGACCACTTCTTTCTTCTCGAACTAGCGAGTATCTTCGAACCACTCTCCACTCAGCACTTCGATCAGAGCTACCAATCAATCGAGGCCCTGCTCTACAAAGTTCTCTGGGATGAACAGATTGACGGCCCAATCCCTTCAGAAGCCATTGATTGCACACTGCAGCATTGGTATACACAATACTGGTACGACTGCGTATTCGCCCATCAGTGTGCAAACCTCACAGGACTTGACTTTCGGGACATCTGTGACTACGAGTTCACAGACGACAAAACCCTCTATACCGGGCACCCCCTCAACCTATACTAAGGAATGACGGAATCAAACGTTGATGTACTCCGACTGGAGTACCCCCGAACTGCAATGGAAGTTTACAATGACACCAAAACCGATCAACCCACGATCGACCTCCCAAACCCCACCACATGGTTCGGCTGTAGGTCACCCAACACCAACAGGCCCAATGGGACTTGGAACAGCTCCAGGGGCTATGCGGTGATACCTACGACTGAGCTGACCGACCAATTATAGCCATTGAGCAGAATTACCAACTGCTCACACAAGCCCTTGAATACGTCTACAAGATGGCTGAGGCCAACACAACCATGTCCCATGAATGGATGCAAACCGAGCTGATGCGCACAGCCAGCACTCCTCAAACATTCACCGCCGACGTATGGACAGCGATTACCTCCGACGATAAAATCCTGGCCGAGAAAGAAGGATACCAGATCACCCAAATGACACGGTTGAACAATACAGTTCAGTTCCTTCAGGTTGCGGACTGAAAACGATCAGAAGAACAACAGACCTGGAACAACAACTGCGCACGGTGCGTACCAAACCAACAAGAGGAAACCGAACAGCTCGTGAAAGAACAGCAACAGCTGCGCACGGAGGTAAGTACCATCCAACGGGTGACTACCACGCCTACCTACCCATAGTCGGCACTCCCAAAGGACGTCCCACTCCCAGCCTCCAGTGAAGAATCCCCAGAGGTAGTGGCAGGAGGGTCCGGGGAAGGACCCCCCAGACCACCACGAACCAGGCTGGAGCTCCATTCCCTGTCCCAGGAGCCAGCCGGACAACCAGAAGGTCGGAAAGGCGATGACGACGATATGTACACGATCCCGGAAAGACGGTGAGACCCAGCGGTCAGAAGAGCCCCACCAGGAGCCGGGCAAATCCGAGCCGAGCATATCGCCACTATGCTATCCCCAGAAGAAATCACCTGTTTGGTAGGAGAGGGCATTGCAGCAGCTCGAGTGGACCAAAGGGCTCCGGAGGTAAGAATTAACACCTCACAGTTAAAGCTTTAGAACCCAGAATCATTCGATGGAAAACCCACCTCGGCCTTCGATGTCTGGTGGGAATCTGTCCTCGAATACATTGTGTTCTTCCCAGAAACCCTCGATGCCCAGAAAATCGCCTGGGTAGGAACACTGCTGTTGGACACTGTGAAAGCCTGGCACCAGCACCGAGAAAGGACAATGGTGGATCAGAACATGTGGGCCCGGTACGCCGCAGCTATCCGAGCCGAGTTCTGGGACACGAGGGAAGCAGTGAACGTCCAGCTGAAGCTTAGTCAGCTCCGGTACAAGGGCGACATTAAGGCATACTTCACAGAATTCTGTGCCTTGAACGTATACGCCCACGCTACGGGTGAAGGCCTTGGAGAAAAAATCACCCAAGCCATGCCCAACAGCATCCTGGTCTTGCATTTTGCCCATTACATGGAGGATTTTATTGGCGACGAACACTTCCTCACGGCCACCTATAACGTAGGGCTCCATGTGGACGAAGAAAGGCCCTGAAGGCGGCCCGTAAAGCGCCGCCAGGAAATGATGGAGGACCAAAGGATGGCCCAGACGGGAAGGTTCCGGGCAATGCCTGAAAGGGCAAGGAGAGTGGTGGCCCCAAGCAAGCTGGGAAGTCTGACTCGGGGGGCAAGGCTGAAAAGCCAAGGCAGACATGGGCGGAGTGCCACTGGGGAAGCAGTGGCAATACCTACAAGGGGGTTCCCCAGGTGAAAATCGACTCCTACAGAAGCAGCAAAGCGAATTGCTGGCGGTGTGGGTGGAATAGCCACGCCACTCAAGACTGCTACGCCTGTACATCGATCAAGGACACGGAGCTATCCGAGGCTCCGAAGCAGGCGAGCTCGATTCAGGGGAATAGAAAGAGGGGGGAGGATGCCGAGATGGCTCCGGTCCCGAAGCAAGCCAAAGCGGTCCACGTAAAACTCGAGGACGAGGACATGCGGGAAGTCGCCAGCGCCACCCTGAGCTGCTGGAAGGATGAAGACGATGAGGATTTACCCTAGGATGGGGTATGCCGCACCCTGAATCCTTTCCAATAATTTGTGGAACGAATCGAAAATGAAAGGGTCCGGAGGAACCAAAGATTGGAGCCTCGCAGGATAGACAATGAAGAAGGCTAGAACCTAAGCCAGCCTCACCCGAAAAGTCTACAATCAAACCTCATTGTGGCAAATGACCGATCACCACCATGATCATTTTGTGGGGCCCTACGCAATATGCGGTACGGGTCCTGCTTGATACCAGCTGCTCAGTACCCCTCATCAGGACAAGGGATACTGAGAAATACGACATACCCCGAGTCCGCAGACACAGGGCAGCCCCACTGCAGAACTGCTCAGGAGAGGAAGTCCAGGGGGCAGGAATGGAATATACCGAGCCCCTCCTACTCCAACATCGAAAACACTTCTCTCGGGAAGTGTTCGAGGTCGCACCATTGGAACCAGAGGTTGATATCTTCCTCCCCTTCTGGTGGATTGCCAAGCACCACCCCCAGGGTGTGTGGGACTCAGAGGAACTCCGCTTCAGCAGCCCCAGCTGTCGGGGAAAATGTACACAATTCGAAACTGCAGAATTTTCTCTGTCTCTGGATGAGACCGTAACCCTCGACCCAGAAACCGGAATTATAGAGTACGTCTCGGCAATCGATCAAGAAGATCCTCAGGATCAAGTCCCTGAGGAATTCAAGGGATACTTCGGCATCATGAGTCAGGAAGCAGTAGAAGTGCTGCCGGTACACCGACCCTACGATTGCAAGATCGACCTCAACGAGGGAGAAATCGCCCCCTGGGGAATAATTTACCCCCTCTCGGAGAATGAGCTCCAGACCCTCAGAGAGTGGTTCAAGAAAATGCTCAGAACAGGAAAAATCTGAAGGTCCACCTCCCCAGCAGGATCTCCGATCCTGTTCGTACCAAAGCCCAATGGAAGGTGGCTCCAACTTTGTGTCGACTACTGCGCACTCAACCAGATAACGATTCCCAACCGATATCCCCTTCCTCTTATGCAGGAATTACAGGATCGGATTCAAGGAGCCAAATGGTTCACCAAGCTGGACTTGAAAAACAGATTTAACATGATCCGCATACGAGTGGGAGATGAATGGAAAACGGCATTCGGAATCCGTTATGGGCTGTATAAGTTCCAGGTCATACCATTCGGGCTAACCAACACCCCCTCCATCTTCCAAGACATGATGAACCACATCTTCTCCGACATGAGCGACTTGGGCCTCCTGGTTTATATGGACGATTTCTTGATCTTTGTAAAAATCAAGGAGGAGAACGATCAGAGAGTCAAGGAAGTATTGAGAAGGCTAGGGGAGAACCAACTGGTGGTCTCGTCAGACAAGTGTATCTGGAAAACCCAGGAAGTGGAATTCCTGGGATATGTCATCGGACAAGAAGGAATCAAGATGGCAAAAGGGAAGGTGGAAGCAGTGCTGGAATGGAAGACCCCAGCATCACTAACAGAAGTACAATCCTTCCTAGGATTCGCCAACTTCTATCGGCGCTTTGTTAAGGACTACTCCCGAATTGCCAGACCTCTGACGGAGCTGACAAAAGGGAGTAAAAAGGAATGGGAATGGAACCCACAGGCGGAGGAGGCTTTCCAGCAGCTAAAGCAGCGATTCACAATGGCACCGATACTAGCCCATTTTGATGCCACCAAACCCGTGATCATCGAAACGGATGCTTCTGACTTCGCTATCAGAGCTGTCCTGTCACAAAGAGATGAGGAAGGAAGCTTATACCCCATCACCTTCCACTCTCGGAAGTTCCAGCCTGCGGAAATCAACTACGAAATCCACGACAAGGAACTTCTGGCCATCGTCGATGCCTTCAAGCACTGGCGTCGATACTGTGAAGGGGCGACGAATCAGGTCCAGGTGTTCAGTGATCACCAGAACCTCGAGTACTTCACAACCACGAAGATACTCAACCGACACCAGGCGCAGTGGGCCCAGGAATTGGCAGGCATCAACTTCCGCATCTACTACCGACCAGGAAACCAGAACAGGAAACCAGACGCTCTCTCAAGGCGTTCGGAGTACCGCCCTGAAAAAGGGGGGAGTGAAAACCAGCCGATTACGACAGTTTTGCGAAAAGATAACTTCGTGGAACCAAATAGGTGGGGAAGAACATTTATCTGCTCATTGGCAAGGCTCGCTTCACTCCCACCACAGCAATGGTTAGAAGAATTTGCGGAGGAGGTACAAAAAGCAGGGAAAAAAGATGAAGAATACCAGGACGCAGTGAAAGAACTGGAAGCAGTGCTGGGAAAGGTGGCACTGAATGACTGAAAGGTCAAGGAGGAAGCTGCCCACCCTCGTGAGGCGTGGCGGAGGGACTGAGAGGTCAGGACGGAAGAGGTCCTCAAGATCAAAGACGGGCTACTCTACCGAATGGGTATGCTCTGGATCCCGGAGGATGGAAATCTCAAAAATCTGATTCTCAAATCGGAACACGACATGAAAATCGCAGGACACATGGGCTAGGATAAGATGATCGAACTTATCCAACAATACTTCTGGCGGCCAAAAATGAACGCAAGAATCATCAACTTTGTCTGGAGCTGCCCAGAATGTCAAAAGAACAACACGGCACGGCATCAACTGTACGGGCTCTCCTTGCCCTTGGAGCTCCCGTACACCCCATGGCAGTTCATCACAATGGACTTCATTATGGAACTACCACTCGCGGAAGGATGCGACCAGTTGTGGGTGGTTATTGACCGATTCATGAAGATGGTGCATTTCCTTCCCCTCGAAAAGGAAAAGAAAACAGCGGCCGAATAGGTGATCATTTTTGTTCGGGAAGTCTGGAAGTACAACGGGCTCCCCATGGATATCGTCTCAGATCGCGACTCCCAATTTACCTCCGAGACTTGGCAGGAATTCCTCCAGCTGTCTGGCATCTGCCCAAGGATGTCAACAGCCTTCCACCCCCAAACCGATGGGCGGACTGAACGCCTCAACCAGACTATCGAGGCATATCTCTGAGTGTTCGTCGGATACGAGCAGGACAACTGGCTAGGCCTACTCCCGATGGCGGAGTTTGCCTACAACAACTCGATCACCATGGGCAATGGGATGTCTCCGTTTTACACCAACTATGGATTCCACCTTGTATCCTCCGACCCGGCCACCTCAGGACCCTTAAACCCTGCCAGCAAGCTCTACGCCCACTGGATGCATGCGGTATACAAGGCGTCCGCAGAACGACTGGAGGCGGCACACGAGCGAATGCGCCATTACATGGACCCCCAACGCACTGAGCCTCCGAAGTATCAGGTCGGAGACTTGGTAATGCTCAACGGGCACAACATTAAAATGCGCCGACCATCCCGGAAGTTGGACCACAAGAATCATAGTCCCTTCCAGGTGGAAAAGATCGTCTCGCCCCTCGCCGTTCGACTCACCCTTCCTCGAAAGTGAAAGATCCACAATGTTTTCCACCTGTCGCTGCTCGAACCCTATCGAACCAGCAAACACCGAGCACTGACGGACCCCTCAAAAATACTCCGAGAGGCTGACAACATCGAACAAAGTGAGGAGTACGATGTTGACGAGGTCCTTGGGAGCACCAAGAAAGGGCGCCGCATCCTGTACCTTGTCAAATGGCTCAACTATTCAGACCGGAAGGATTAGATGGAGGAGCCATACGACAACTTTTCGGTAGTAGGTCTGGAGAAACTCCGGGAGTTCACAGGAAGAACCCAGATACTCCGTGGGACTACTGGCTCACCGAGAGCTAGACTCCAATCCACCTCGGGCCTATAACGAAGCCAACGGGGTTGAAGCACAACCGGGGGGTAGTAGGATGAAGGGGAGGAGGACTTCATCCAACGACGCAATCAACGAGTAGAAGAGTGAAGGTATTGTAATCCCATTCTGACGACAGCTGCCCCTTAAATGTGGCGACGCGTGGGTGACCGGTTGGGAGCCACTGGTTTTGACTGGCTCTGGCGGCGAGACTACTGTACGGCCAGCCTGATCCCCTGCTACACTGGCGTGCCAGGTCAACCCATCTTCTGATCACCTCTTCGGGGGAACACTGTCATCAAATGGTTTTCTTTACAACACTCCGACAAGTAGGTCTCCAGACAGAACCCCGAGACTGAGGGCTGATCGCCAGCCGAAGGACTATGAGGTTTGTTCTCGAAGGAGGGTTTTCCTCATAGCCCGGCGATCAGAGGGATGCAGGGGCTGGAGGACTGCATTCCACAGAAACACGTAAAGCAAGAGGAGGCATCAGGACAGTTAAGCTTCGGACCGAAGCTAAGAAAGAGAGGAAGTAGTGTTACACCCAAGGGTATCAAAGTGGATAAGGTACAAGAAGAAAGGTAGCAAATGGTAAGTTGCGTGACTAGAGATCCCTGAAGAATCTCAGGACCTCAGAAGGCAGTTCGGCAAGAGAAAGTAGGGTACCGGTAACCTCGGTGCAAGCGATGGCTAGGGTGGTGTACTAGGGCACAAACTGTCCAATACCACTATGTCATCGTAGCCGGGTAGACCCGAAGCACTACCAACTCTTGTAGCCACTGCATATGAGAATGAGATAAGGGAGAAAACTAGCTTCCTGCAAAGTCACACGCCATAAGCGGGGCTCATATCACAAGACAGCTCTGAGAGAGTCTAGACAGGAGCATCAGCAAAAAAATTGAGAATTCCTAGGGAGCTCCTGTAGCTCTCATAGCTCCTGTAAGCATCGCTAACTCCCATAAAAGGAGAAGTTATATTTTGCTCCTGTAAGAATTTTAAAAAAAAAAGTGCTTTATTTTTAGCTGAAACCTTAAGAAATATTAGTTCAAATTTATATCTCACCTGTAAAAAAAGCAATATACTTCAACTTTCCATTTTTAGGCTGATGAGATAAGACTGGGAGTTAGGACCTTACGGCCGAGACGAACGGACATAAGAATAAACTCCGGAGAGGGGCCAGTGGCAAACTAGGAAGGTGATGGGCTTCAGAAGAGCCACATCTGATCCCGACTAGGACCTCGATGGGAAGCCGGCATAGTCTCATAGACTAGCGTCCAGTGGAATACTAGGTCGCCGACTGATAGCCTCTACCGTTATCGCTAGGACCGGTCAGGACCAATCAAACCCACGCACCGGACCCCCTGGGGCCGCGTGTCTTGAGAATGGACCCCTGACGTAATGATAGGAAGAAAGACCATGTGACAAGAAAGAAAGTTTGCATATATACTGCACGTAACTTCACCGACTACCTTCTATTCCCCATCCTCGGATCCGACACTCACGAAAACCCCGACACGACGAACCTAAGATTATTCCACTGTGAATAAAGACCAATCGAACCTGACTTTACGATATCTTTACCTCCACCTCTGTACCCACGTACCCAGATGTCACACTGTATACGTTATGTACATTTGATGAGGTGCTAACAGCATGTGTTGAACGTAGTTTCTACAGATCAAGAATGCCTATCACAGTATGCAATCGAGTTGGATTTCGACTGCACGTAAATCCATCGTCGACTTGTACAATATGAACGCCCATTCGAGTGCGACTGTTCGTTTGGCCGCGGTCGACACATTGCTACAGAACTACACATTGCTTTACTGGGACAGCAATCAAAAATTACCACCTGGGGTGAAGGCTACCATTCCCATTCTATCATCCTTTGCACTCAAACAGTCTAACGCTATTCCCAGAGACGTATAACCCCTTTTTTTGCAAGTCAAATCTCACAATTCATCCACTTGCACTTCTTCAACAAACATCGTGTTCAAATCCCAGGGCTTTACAACTGGTTGCTCGACAAGCAACCCCCCACTCTTATTGTTTACGTGGTTACTGCACTTCATCACGCACTTTCGGAGTTGCGAAACAAGGAAGAAGTGGCTCAATTAGGATCTGTGCTGCAATGATCGCAGTTCAAATCAACTGGTTGGACTTATTTTTTCAGCATAGCAAATGATGGTGGTAAGTAGATTTTGACACTCTAAGAGCACTGCTAATTATTTCTACAGCATGTTATGCTGCCTTGATGTCCATGTGGAATAGCCTTCATCCCGGATTAAGAGAAAAGGCTATGAACTCGATACGTCATACACTGAAGGCTGAAGTTCTTTCGAAAATGTCAGCTGACAAACCGAGACTGGCAATAGAACCTCTTCCCACGCTGGAAATGGACCCCGAACTGTTGGCCACCTTTCTTGCGGAGCCTGAACCCGAGGAGATCGATTTGCGACCGCTTGTAACACTGCAGAGGGACAGCAGGATCGCAATTGAGAACGACGGCGACTACGAGTGTGTAACGGTCCGAACCGAAATTTTTGGACTCTGCAGGAGCTTTACCAACGATGACTGCAGCGCTTCAGAGGATGAAGTAGAAGCCACCGCTGGCAATTAAGATCACTGGATAGCCAAGGAGAAAGATGATAGTGCAGTCGACGATACGGATATGGAGCATTTGGAGCTTTCCAAGGATGATGGTGATATATAGCATGCGCTAAATAGCAATACATCAGAACGGTTGGCATTTCAATTCACTCATCAATTGTTATGTGCGAAATTGGATTTAAAGATTAGGAGTATCGTGCTCATGCGTTGGAACTAAGACGTATTGTGAAGTATAGTAGATCACAGGCATTGTCGTCACCACGCCACAAGCATCGTCTACACGTAGAAAAAATTGTTCGCAGTAGGGAGTTAGTACTGATTAACGGACATCTGCATGTGAAGGAAGATGGTGGGAATCGTCGTAGCCACGCCACGAGTATCATCTACATGTAGAAAAAATCGTTCGCAGTAGGGAGTTAGTGCTGATTAACAGGCCTCTGCATGTAACGGAAGATGGTGGGAATCATCATCACCACACCACGAGTGTCATCTACATGTAGAAAAAATCATTCGCAGTAGGGAGTTAGCACTGATTAACGCACGTCGGCGTGTAAATGAAGATGGGGCATCCAGTCTCCGGTGTGTAGATCTAACGTTGCAACTATTACCACACAGCGCCCCATCGTTTACAAGTGAGAGGTAGCGCTGAAACCGTTCTATACGTTGGATGCCAGTACACACACATAACGCAGAATTTTTTTTCCCAATGCAGGAAGATTACTGTATCGAGGAAAGTTTTATGTCTCTGCCTATGGCCCTCTAAGATTATATCTGAACCAAACACATCATGAAGTACTGATAGTGGGCCACCCCGGACGATCAAAAACACTCAAATTGCTCTCAAGGAACTACCACTGGCCGAAAATGGGGCAAGATGTGAAAAGGTTTGAAATGAACTGTCACACTTGCCGGCAATCAAAAACCAGTCGACACGCACCCTACGGAGTCCTTCACCCATTGGCGATTCCCCAGCAGCCATGGCAGAACATTTCGATAGACTTCGTTATGGGCCTACCGCGATCAAAGGATCACGATGCTATCAGGGTGGTAGTGGATCGGCTCAAGAAACAGTGGCATCTTGTCCTGTGCAGCACTACCATCGATGCCCATGAACTGGCTGACCTGTTCTTCCAATATGTCATCCAATTACATGGACTTCCGTGAACAATAACTTCGGACCGTGGTCCTCAATTTACCTCTGCATTCTGGCATTGCATCGGTGCACGACTGGGAATTGAACCATGGCTGACTACCGATTTCCATCCACAGACTGATGGTCAGACCGAACGAATGAACACCATAATGTAACAATACTTGCGGTCGTACGTGAACTACCTGCAAGATGATTGGGCTGACTGGTTGATGATCGCCGAATTCGTATCGAATAACCGTACCTTGGAAACAACGGCTGTATCTCCGTTCTTCGCCAACCTTGGCTATGACCCTCACTAGCAATTCGACCTTTCAGCCTCTGTATCCAACCAAGCAGAAGATCAACAAGCGCATTCCGCGGCAAAAGCATTGTCCGAAAATCATGACTACCTGTGGACGGACATGCATCGCGGCCAACTCCACTACCAGGAAACCCTGGACACCTATCGGCTCCCCGCTCCAGACTATCAGATGGGGATCCTCTGTGGCTCGACGCTCGAAATTGGAAGACTCGACGAACATCAGCAAAGTTGGATCATCGACGGCACGGCCCATTCAAGATCGCACGCAAGATTTCGTCTCATGCCTTCCGGTTGGAACTTCACAGCTCGATACAGGTACATCCCATTTTTCATGTGTCCTCACTTGAGCCGGCAGCACAGGATCCGCTTCTGGGACAATGACAACCACCGTCTCCTACGGTGGAAATTGATGGCGAGTAAGAATGGTCTGGGGATTCCATTCTCGATTCTTGAATTTATCGATGACGACTTCAGTAACTTGTTAAATGGACCAGATTAGATCATCCGAATTGGGAGCCAGTGGAAAACATCAAAGAGCTAGAAGCGGTTACTCGATTCCATGAACAATACCCCCACAAGTCAGGGCCTCTCGAATAATGCTTCGTAGAAGCTCAGCAATAGGAGGGGGATACTGTTACGGCACAGGTTTTGGTGCTCGGTTTGGGTTTGGTTGTTTGATTTCGGGTGCTAGGAAGGTTCGGCTGTTTGATTTCATTGTTAATGCTGGCACCTCGCTGCGGAAGTCATGATCTTGGGAAGAGTGTTGGCACCTCGCTCCAGATGTCTCGATCTTGGAAAGGGTGTCAGTTCTGGGCTCCAGTTGCATCAGAGAAGGTTGTATGAGTTGTGCAGTTATGAGCACATATTTGAGTATGAGTACGTATGTGAGTTGCATGGGTATAAGTAGGAGGATATATGGGAGTTGCAAGAACAGTGTATATAAGGAGGGCTGTCTCCTGTATTTTGTTTTCTTCTTTTCTTTATGCAACCTCTTGTATTCTATTCAGTATATCAACCTTGTCTCTGTTTCCTCGGTTTCCGCCATTCCTCCATCTCAGCAACACTCGTCCTGCTCTACCCATTCCTATCGAACACGTCTGTCGGACACTGTCCGTCTCTCTGTTGGATATGTACTTACGATGCTGTCCGTCTCTCTGTGTGACACATCCATCTGATGCTGTCCATATCTGTACGACAGGTCCATCTGACATTGTCCATCTCTGTTCGACATGTCTATTTGATGCTATCCGTCTCTATCGACACATCAGGAAAAAAATTCTGCGTCCGGATGCACAGGCTGCGTCCAGACGCACCAGGCGCTCGGAACGCTCTAGACACACCCGGGCAGGGCACATACCGCTCCCAATGCGAAACGCACAGGCAATGTGAATTCGGACGAAGCATGCCATGGCACCGTGCATTTGGACGCCGTATGCCAGGGCGCCGTGCGTCCGGACGAAGCACGCTATGGCAGCGGGCATTCGGACGCCATATGCCAGGGCACCGTACGTCTGGACACAGCTCACCATAGCATCTGCTTACTGGACGGCGCATGTCAGGGCATTTTCCTTCTGGACGCAGCCGTGTCAGGGCATTTTCCTTCTGGACGCAGCGGTGTCAGAGCATTTTCCTTCTGGGTGCAGACGTGTCAGGGCAAATGGCATCCGGACGACGCATGTCATGGCACCATGGTCACGCTGTCTGTCAAGGCACGGAACATCATAGCAAATACTCTTGTCGCATTCGCAAACACGTAGCGGATTCCAGGCGTAGTGACTCAGTCCAGTTCTATTCATTCTATCTAATGTACATCTATATATGCTACTACCACACTTCGTGCGGAAACAAAGGAAAGTTGGCAAATACGACACGACGTGTTGAGCACGACGCGATGAGCATGACGTGATGAGCATGACGCATTGAGCACAACGCGATGAGCACAACGCGATTAGGACAACACGATGAGCACAACGAGAAGAACATGACGCGATGAGCATGATGACTATGAGGAGGATGGTGATGAGCACGCTGCCAGCGGCGAGGACAATAGTAAGTAGGACGTGGCGAGTATGATTGTAAGCTTTGTGACATGGTTAGCGCAGCTCTCAGAGTGACAGACAGCGGGAAGTTGTACAATACAACGTGACGAGTACAATGTCAATGAGGGTACTGGCGGCGAGAACGATAGCGGGTAGGACGCGGCGAGTATGATGTCAATGAGGGTGCCGGCGGCGAGAACGATAGCAAGTAGGACGCGGCGAGTACGATTGTAAGTAAGACGCGGCGAGTATGATGGCGAGCTTTGTGACAAGGTTAGCGCAGCTCTCAGAGTGACAGAGACACCGGGAAGTTGTACAATACACAGTGAGGAGTACAAGGTCAATGAGGGTGCCAGCGGAGAGGACGATAGCGAGTAGGACGCAGCGAATAAGTCGCAGCGAGTGTGATGGCGTGAAAGAGGTGACGAGTACGATGGCAATAGAAAGCGCCAAGCCACTACTAACGCTTGCGCTTTTGCAAGGTTCAGCTCATCACTCATAGATAGACCCCTTTTTTCTTCTCCTTTCACCTCATCCTACTCATCCACATTTTCCTAATCGATATCTTACTCGTTGCGACTTTCTCGCCCTCATACTCACCGCGTCTTACTCGCTCTCATACTTGCTGCATCCTACTCACCCACACTCGCCATGTCCTAACCCCTATTGTTCTTGCCGCCGGTACCCTCATTGACATTGTACTCGTCACGTTGTATTGTACAACTTCCCGCTGTCTATTACTCCGAGAGCTGTGCTAACCATGTCACAAAGCTCACCATCATACTCGCTGCGTCCTACTTGTAATCATACTCGCCGCGTCCTACTTACTATCGTCCTCGCCGCCGGCACCCTCGTTGACATCATACTCGCCGCATCTTACACACGATCCTACTCGCCGCGGCCTACTCACTATCGTTCTCGCCGCCGGCACCCTCATTGACATCATACTCGCCGCATCCTACCCGCTATCGTTCTCGCCACCGGCACCCTCTGTTACACCCAGTGCGCTGGTGACACCCCAAGTCATGCAATTAGTATGACTAGCCGGACTCAATCTGAGGATTGAGGCCGAGTGAGATTTCATGATTGAAAGTGACAGGCTGGGGCGAGCTCTGAAAGAGAGGAGTATTACCGACCCAACAGCAGCCAGGTGGTAACTCAAGGTTACCAAAGGGAAAGGGGATGAGTGGCAGCCTCAGACGGGGGTCTGGTCACATCCCT
>Ga0307516_10003599_pt1 | contig 19735 bp, 20 predicted proteins | sample 19_EM_MG_FD_203310 | JGI IMG/M metagenome (GOLD analysis project Ga0307516, IMG submission 203310) | Populus trichocarpa ectomycorrhiza microbial communities from riparian zone in the Pacific Northwest, United States - 19_EM | ecosystem: Host-associated > Plants > Roots > Unclassified | place...
GGTTTCTCGGTTCCTCTCTACCCAGAATCGGGCTCAATGGCACAAAGCGGGGGTTCGACGTGGACCGAGATACTGTGCAGAACGAGGCGTTTTGTTGGGAGAAATCAGGAAGGCGGAGGGTTGGGGTTGGAGACAGTGCAACAAGATATGGGTGGCCTGCAAGTCATCCAGAACCAGAGCTCAGGGAAGACGTTTCCTCTACGAGCTCATCGGGGCCTCGAGGCAGTCACTGACGGGGCCACACGTCAAGTTGGACAGCGTCAAACGGGGTCACGTCCCCGGGGTCATGAACAGGAGGGCTGCAGAATCGGGACTTGAAGTGTATGTAATATGGGATTTCAGCCTGCAAATTATTTGGGTTAAAAAGAGGGACTCTTGCAACGCATTTGAACGACTCGCGCACCGAGGCCAGTTGTCGAGGAGGACAGTATTCGTCCAGACGAAACCTTACTTGACGGATCGAGCTCGCTCAAAAGGCAGTGCTCCATCATCGTCATCGCCGGATATCATCATTATCGTCAGTCCAGTTCAATCCCCCTCCTCCTACCTCCGCCGAGATGCGTTCCCCGACATATCACTGATATAGCACATCTCACAAGGATGTGTCACCGTCTGCTTAGGTTCATAAAATACACCATATGCGGCCACAACGCCTACCAAAGTGGCTCCCTCGTCGACTGTGGTTCGCCAAACTGCACCATCAGCAACCGCCACCCAGCCGACTGCTCTCCGTGTGTCTGCCGCAGGTATTACGGGTCCGTCCTCTGTCCCCGTCCTCGCCACCGCTCACGACTAACCAACCGTGTACAGCCAGCCTCACCGGCAAGTTCTCCGAGAAGTGAGCTGCTCTCATCTTCGGCATCGTCCGTCCTGATCCGCTCCCCACACTAGGTTCCCGACAGGTGCCCCATATGTAGCCGCTCGTCATCGTAACTTTGTCTTTCAGTTATACAGTTCGGACTCAGGAAATATCCATGTCATATATCAAGATCGACTAGCATGTCATCGTTGATACCTCCATCTCCATACTCATCTTCATCCATCTCTTCATCGCCTCTCTGTCCTTCTGCTAGTAATATCGCCTGTTCTTTCTGCTTCGCTTGCGCCTTTTCCACGTCTTCCAGCGTCCAAAGAGATACTCCCGTTTGGTTTTCATTCGGGTTCTGTGAAATCGTTCGCATAAATAGTTTCGACAGTGTCACCGCCATGTCCGTGGAAAGATTAGATGCCACCTCAGTAATATACTGATTTATCCATCGAGGAAGCTTCGCTCGTTTGTCCGCCCGAGCAAACCGCTGTTCTCTCTTAGCCATGCCAACATTCGGAACAACCGGGGCCCCATACCTTGTCCGCAAAAACCATCAGCCCCCAGTCCGTCTTCCCACGCAGCACTCGCCCAACACATTGCGCGGCGTTCCGCATCGCATCGAACCCAAGGAACTCAGATTCTCGGATTCGATAAGCATCCCGCAGGTACTCCAGGCGTGCCTTCAATATACGACTCTCAGTATATTGGTAAGGCACCCTGTCATGAGTTCAATCAAATGCTCCCCAAGTCTTCCCCGTCACCTACCCGAACATGATGACAGCTCTCCCATAGTTGTGGTCAAAGTCAATTCCTTCCGACACCTTGCCCCTAGCGACAGATAGCAATACCGCACCACGACCGTTATCGCACGCCTGGCCCACTGTCAGTTCTGTGAATAAACAGTCCCAAAATAAACCCACCCGCCGATAGTTCTCAAGCGCTATGCTCGTTTCATTTGCATCCGGCGTCTCCACGAATATGAGCTTATGCTTCCACACTTCAGTCAAAATACCCTGCCCGAGGAATGGTCAGGCAACCAAGGGGCAATACGGAATTAGCAATTTACCATGTCATTCCACGCTGCGACTATAGATTCCATATATAAATAGCTGGGAAAGAACGCAACAATTCCATCGGGAACGATCTTGCTGTATTCGACCAGAATGCTGCCAAAATTTCTCACCACTGCCGGGTCATTCCGAACTTCGAATCGGGAGCTGATGGCAACTTGATCACTCCCACGAGTAATAACCTGGAACGTCGTCACAAACAATCTCAAGTTGGCCATGTATTCAAGAAACACCCACCAGTGGTAAAAAGGAATTACGTGCCAGGGTCATAGGGTATGTTTCTTGGACAACAGGGGTAAATTGAAGCATCTTGGGATACATATCGAGGGGTGAGATCGTCCCAGATGTGATGACCACACTGCTGAAACGCTCAAACACCGGCTTTATGGCTATTGATGGATCGAGACACCTGTCACACACAATCAGCAAGGTAAATGCAAAGTCTAGTGAGAAGACGAACGTAAAGTGAAATACGGGATTCGGGACGGTTGCATTATCCGTCTCAAAAGGTTCAAGAATGAGTAAGAAACCTACAGGGGTGGTAAACATAAATGAACTGCAGTCCATGCTGGGAACTTGCCTTTGTCATAAGTTGCGACGAGTGTAGCAAAGCCAGCGACCTTCTGTAGCGCGGAGTGCTCGTCCAAGCGACTCAGTTCCAACGTCCGGATCAAGGACTGAAGCCGTTCTGCACAGAACCTAAACGACGCGCATCATGAACATTCCTTTCCCCAGTCATTGAACCCACCGTAAAGGTCGTCTTTCGATGTAGGTAATATCTTTCAAGTGCTGCAGGAATGAAAGAGGTGTTTCCGCCACAACATGTAGTACGCGCATGCGAGTCTGCTGACTAGTCAGTATAATTACCAAGGAGATATGAGTCGCTTGCTTTGAGGTACTCCACAAAACGCTTGAGAAATGCAACAAAATGCTCGGCTTTCCGAATGTTTCCGGGGATCGCTTCCTTCACCAGGTCATCAGGCAGCACTGAATATGTTTGGTCGTCAGTTTGTCAGTCGAGGCGTCACTGGCTTCACTTGCCAGGATTGGTCATAAACGCATCCTCGTCGGAAGTGTCTATTATTGACTCTTGCAAGCCTTCCACCAACCTGGCATATTCATTTTGCAGCTTAGTAGCATCAGTCGTCTTGATCCTACCAACTGTGAGTGTTATTCGAGGAAAATATCGTGGCGCACTCACTCCTCAATCTTTTCTCCGAGTCTTATCACACTTCGCGCGGCTGAATCAAGCATTGGCCGAGTAAGATCTATACTGAGCGACTCGATACACACGTTGTCTAGAACAAACCATGGTCAGCGATCTACACCGTACACGATGCACGTACCGATGTTGTGCGCTTCATCAAAAACAACAATGGCATCATTCGAGAGCTCTTTCGATACTTGCTCTGCCACTTTAGGATCCAACAAATAATGAAAAGAATAGATGATCACGTCAACGAATGTCAACTTTGTGCCGTGTCAGACTATCTCGAGGGTACTCTGCGTCACTCACCATCCTTCGAACAGTAAAGTAAGGACATGTGACATGCTCTCGACCATACTCGAGAACATCCGCAAGCGTCCATATCCCATGAGGAATAAGGTTTCCTGGGTCAAAGCTTTCGAGGTTCTGTGGATGATGAGTGTTTGAGCAAAAAAAAGCTGCACGCGAATGAGCTACCTCATGCCACTGGCAGAGTTCAACTGAGCCAGGATTTTCGCGCCCCTTCGCGCAAGCTAAGGAATTGGTCAAATCCCGACATCGTGCATCAACAACTTTCCCCTTTTTCTCCTTGGATACCTGGCATATACACACGCTGTGAGCCAAAAGGGCTATGACGGAAGCGAGTACACCCTCGTTACGCGCACCTCTGAATGTATGCACAGGTTCTTTCGACTCGTCAAGCCAATTCCCGTGAACTTCTCCTCCTTCAACTTGTCCTCTGGCGTCTCAGCACACGAAATACGGTACTTCATCAGTCGCTTCAGCTCGGCCAAGGCCTTCTCGATTTCGGGCACCGTTCGTGAGCAGTATATGAGTTTCCGCTTGGTAGGATGGAACTGCAGACTTCACGATCAGTAATATAGATGTGTCGAATAGCGTCACTGTAACCTGTTGATATGATACGATCAAGGACAATAACGAAACCGTCTTCCCTGTCCCCGAAGGCATCTCGAGGACACAGTGCCCCTAAAGGAGCAGGGTTAGTGTGCCCGCGGCTCCTTGGGATCCAAACGAACACACAGTTGCATCCAGTGTCCTCTTGAGGTCACACATGTAGGCAAATTGCTCTTGCAGGACATCCAGCACGTTGAATGGGGTTCATTGCTGAAGACTCACCAGGATATATGCGGTCATAAGGGAAGATGATCTGTCGCATCGGGCTTCAGCTGTTTTCTGCATTAACCGGAAGACACCGAGTCGAAGAATACATACGGGCAGATTGTCTATATAGAATTTCATGTCTGTCGACGCTTAGGACCAGTGACTGGAGAGGACTGAGACAGAGAACAAATCGAAACTTGCGGCGCGTTTAACTCTGTCAGTGAGCACGTGACTGCAGGCAAAGACTTTTCCAAATTGTTTCAAAAGGTACATAGACTGTCTTACACTCAAAAAACAAATGGTACCACAAAAACCATGTCCACACGATACGAAACCGTCACGGAGAGCAATCAATACAAGTACATTGTTCGTAAAACTATTTGATCATGAAATATCCGTACCCAACAAGGGGTGAAATGTCGTTGTCATTACGAATATAAGTTGTGCAGCATTCAGTCGGACGCAATGTTCTGAGAAGTGGTCTTCATCACTTGTTGGACGCCAGTATTACCATTACTGTGTTGTGGTTGAGTTCCACGAGTGCGCATTGGATTCGCACACAGTAAACATACCTGGAGTAACCGTCGTTTGGCGAAATACCTGTCGTGTCGTTACTTGGCGCTGTGCCTGTTGTATCAGAAGAGGGAGAGATTCCAGTGATGCCAGGGCTGATAGTTGTACCCGTCACGGCCGTCAAGTTCGTCTGTCCCCACTATTCGCCCTCCAGAATCAGTACCACAAAGAAACGTAAGGCATATTCGGCACACCTGGTAGGGAATCATGCCTGCCACATTGGAGGAGACACTGGCTATAAAGGTCACATAACGTCAACTGTGGGTGTGTGCGAAAAAGGTGGGATACGAACTGTTCATCCATGTTGAGTAGGCGTCAGTTTGCTGTTGATTGGTCACACCATATGGATCGGTGGTGGGAGTAGTTGACGCTGTCCAAGTAAGGTCTGTCAAACCCAACTGATGCCGCGAGATATCATCACTTACAGGGACTAGATTCATATGGCGCAGTGGTCATATTGAAAGGCACAAAGTCAGGCGCGTTGCCTTGCGTAACCAAACCGAATGAGGCCATAATCAGGGGCTTCCCAACGCTACACGAAGTGAACATCCAATAACCAACAAAAAATCTGCAAAAGAAACGCACGCAGAGGCAGATTGTGCTTGGTTAGTTATCCAATCAACACCCTGGCTAACGAGATTGTCGTATGTTGACGAGCTCGGGTCATATGGCGAATAGGACTGCTGATCCGGGAACAACTGGAACGTACCAAAGCTAACACCCGGGATATTCATGATATCCTGGCTATCAACTCCATATGATCCGTCGTAAGTGGAACCAACACCCTGAGACTGCTGACGTCTCGTTGCTTGAACAAGATCAGAAACGCCAATCACGACATACGAGGATGTTACCTGTTGCTGCCCAACGACCTCTGACACGGATTCCATCCTTTTTAAGTGTCCCAGAACGTATGGCAGCTTCCCTGTTGAGGCGCTTGGACTCCGTGCGCTTACGGAGGATTTGCTTGGAGGTCACAGGAGTGCTGCGCTTCTTCGATCCCGGGGCTGGAGAGGGTTGGGGAGCCGGGGGAGGTGACAACGGGTAAAGCTTTGGGCAGTCCATGCACATAAACCCCTGAGTCCTGTAATCCAGTGTGAATAAGTAGCGATTGGTGAGGATTGACACCTACCCTGACGAAACGAGATGATTGGGATCGATGGAACGAATATGGTCAGCCATTGTTGCATGCCACTGGGTGACTGTCTTTGTGGTGCAATCAGAAGTGGCAGGTAATGTGGAGCTACACCTATAAGGTGGGGTATCATATACCTGCGAACCATGCAAAACAACGGACTGACCTGGCATCGTTGGCAATTTCCCAGCTGAGGACCCCTGTACAGTTCATGTAACGAGAGACCACCTGTGCCGTATAGTTCTTGAAAGCATCCACAAGGGTTTGATTCGTATAGAATTGATCGTGGTGGGTGAGGCCAAACTGACGAACATATATATCCATACCCCCTATGGCCATGATCAGTGATTGTCATAGCTTTGGAACTAGTAGGTACCGTAGTCATTGGAAAGATAGTTTCGGGGTAAAGTAACTGCTGGGGAATCGTTGTGCCGAGTATGAAGCGAAGTTCCGCCGCCATTCGCCGATCCCAGAGGATACCAGTTGTTCGTCAAGGACAGTATGACATATAGGCCGCGCTGTTCCGCCATCCGAATGACAGTGTCCAACCTTTGCAATCCATTAGGCCCATCGTTGATGCTAATTGTGCCATTCTGAACTAGCTGGAACCAGGTGCCGTTCTGGGGAACGGAGTCCACATCTGATCATGCCAGATCAGTTCCGGAATTGGAATTGAGTACGAAGCAAACCATTGAAGGCCCAGACCCTGATCACTTTCGCTCCAGTGGCAGAGATATTGCCAAGGGTGTTCCAGATGTCATTGTCGGTGTTCAAGGCCGTCAACCAGTAGGCATTGGTACCAACAAATCTGAATTTGCTGCAAGTTACGGAGTCAGGAAACCTTCGCAGGAGGAAATCTGGTTGGGCGGACCTGCCGTTGACAATGAAGGAAGTACCATCTGTCTGCACGAAGGGGTTCGAGTTTCGCTTGGCCCTGATTCCTGAAGGGGGTATCGCCAGGGCAGGGAGCAGCAAGGCGGCCAAGGTCGTCAATGAGAGCCAGCGATTGACCTTCATGGTGGCGCCTAAGCACACCGGGGACGTTTGGACCTTCAGGGGGTACTGGGAAGGACCGAGAATAGAGAGTTGGCATGAGTCTTATAGGGAAAGTGAATGAGCGTATCAAACCGGCACATGTCGTCCCATGGAAAGAACACGGCATCAGGAAGACAAGAACCCGTGTTCCATCTGGCATCCCGGCATTTCATCAAGGTGGCGGGATGGGCAGCCGTGACGAGGCGACATCAAATTTATTGCACTATGGGTCCACTAACACTCACCATTGTCGAGCATTGTCGAGCACAACTCCGTGCAGCAGACATAGTATTAATGAACACAAAATCCCCTAACGTCGAGGAATATCTGTAGGCCCGTAAAAAATGCGATACAACAGGAAGGATCACTCTTCCAGACCTGGCTAAAAACTTCTAGAGATCACATTGGTGACTGGCGTGCTAGGGTCAGTGATGGGGTAGTGCCCTGTAGTGCCGTACACCATACCGCAAAGCACCTCGTTTCTAGCAGCCACATCTCGTCAAGTGACCTGCCACACAACTAGTCCAGCCGCACGAGCGATCACTGGTCTGAAACGAGGCAACAGGACTATGTATTACATAAGCGCATATCCTACTTCCAGTTCAAGCGAAGTGTTTGTATGTCGACGTCATCGTTAGACTCACTCTGACTGAACCTGCAGTATGGTGATGTGCTACACCATGCTGAGGACACCAAGGGTCTTGCCTATGCTGCGACCTCCTCTTTCAACCTCTCTGTGGATACGCAGAGGGCTTCAGTCACAAAGCAACGACAAGCAACCTCCCTCATTATCTCCGTCTCAAGGCGGCAATTATTCTTCTATCTCTATACAAGATCAATTATCTCGTTCAGCCGAATTTGCGTTCGATTTTTTCCGGCGCTTTGCGAAGCTCTCCCTACTTGGTATTTTCGCAATCGGAGCGACCGGCTTAACCGCATTCGAGGGAGCTCATTTTTGGGTTGAGAACGTCGAGCTCCTACCAGATACGGATCCTGAGACCAGGCGCTGGGAATGGGACCGTGATGCCGAAAGGTGGACAGGTGGCGATGAGTATGGTACAGATGCTGCTCTTGGATTCAAAGGGAGACATGCGGTGAGGGCTGCGTGGATGGCCGAAAATTGGGGCATTGGCTCCCAAGCAGGCAGTGTAAGGCCTACCTCATCGGCTAGTCAAGGGCTTCGAGGATCTGGTGAGCTCAATATTGTGGATGCTCGCTTGGGTAGTGCAGAGGGGTTCTTGTCGCGTGCACTCGAGGCTGCAAAGGATGTTATGCCCTCTGGGAAACTGCACCCACAAACCCCTCTTGAACTGACCACGCGTCGTGCCTCAGTTTTGGAGCGCATGGGCACCAAGGATGCCTTGTTTGACGCTCGTTCCGACTATGAACACGTCTGGTTTGGTCTTTCTAGCAAAGGTCCAGAGGCTTGTCGTACTGCTCTGAAACTCGGGGACCTCAATTTCCGGCTGGGAGACTACGGTGATGCAATAGAGTGGTGGGCGCGGACAATCGGCATGACCCAGGGGAGTCGACAGGCTGAGGGAACCTCACTCCCCATTTTTACACAGACTATCCCTTCATCTCCGTCTGCACAGCGCACACTTGCTTCTGCGTTGGTGTCGCTGTCTGCGTATTATTCGACGTCCCACAAACTCGAAGAAGCGCAGGAGACGCAACATACTGCCCTTTCCCTGCTACGGTCCATTCCCGCTCCCGCTCCCACTAGCATCACCTCACCCCCTCACCTCTTACATGTACTATATTTACTTCACCGCTCCTCGCTCATATCCATCCACCTTGCGGAGGTTCTCTATGCTACCCGTTCATCGCATGAATCCCCGCTGAAACATCTATCTAAAGCCGCAGAATCTGCAGAACACATTGTTCTTTCACTTTCTGGAAGAGCGTTACAAAGTGCCGGTGCACAAATACCACATGCTGACACATCTTTGATGCAAGCATTTACGAAATCCACAACCATGCGCAAGCCAGCCAGAGCACTGCTTCGTGACGCCCGCCGTACGGCGGCTGAGGCGTGGAATTTGATGGGGATTCTCAACGAACAAGACAGCATGACTAAGGCGCTCGATTGCTATGAACGTGCGCTAGCATGGGCTGGCGTTCCATCGGGTGGCGCCGAGAGCTCTCGTAGACCAGGAGAGGGTATTCCGGAAGCGGAATGGAATGCACTGTGGAGGAACTACGTTCGAGCTCGCGAGGAGGTACGGAGCCAAGAAAGGGCTATACCATCATAGAGGGAAGCCCTTTAGAGTGTCAAGTTGTATCGTGATCCAGATACTAATCATATCGTTCGATCGAGGCGATATACAGCGTCATCGGGATTTGAATTATTTGTCTGCAAGGATATTGTCATTTGCTTCCCCATAAAGTCTGCACTTGGAAGCATCACTGATATCATCTTACCACATCGCTGATTCCGACCCAAGTTTCTAACGCAGACAGCACAGCAAATATGATTCGCTCAGAACCAGATCAGTGGTCCTTCGGATAGTGAAGCAGGTGGTCTTCTGCGGTTTCTTGGCTGTGATATCTGATGGACTGAATCGACAAACTATGCACCGCACCGATAGACAGCTTTGGTCAACTGAGCTTTAGCTGTATTTAATAATAACCCCTAGCTACCGCTGTCGTGTCACGTGTCATGATGCAGACCATGTTCCGTTGACCGTCACTGACAGTCTTCCACCGTCGCAGATGATCTGGCTATTCGGACGACATCACTGTTCTCGAGGTTTGTCTGGCCACGGTGTATGGAATCGCGCCCATTTCCGACTATGCACACCACAGGCATCTGCAAAATTTATCTCCACATCCACACGACCATTCACTTTTCACATAGGCGCTAGCTGGGCAGCGAAACCACCTGATCCAAAGGTAACTCGGTTCCATACACCATTTCCTGCAAACTCGCACATCGGAAAATGGAGAGATGGGATACTTACTCTCCGCCAAAATAACATAAGTAAGACCTCAGGAGAAGATTTCTTCTACGTTACCGACGTAAGCTGTGCTTGCCTTTACTTGTGCTAAAGTACTCAATGTCAGTGGTATCTCTAAAGATGCGCAGTGGCTCGGTGGGTGAACACGTTGGCCTTCTTCCCTCCGTGTCTCACAACGGTCTTTGACACAGGGTGTTGCCCTCGGAGTTGCTGACGGAGTCGGTGGTTGGGTAGACTCGGGAATTGATCCGTCCCTTTTCTCTCAGTCTCTAATGTACTATGCGTATCGTTATTCCCGTGATTCATGGGCGGGGGAACCAGAGACAGACCCAACGCAAGATCAGGGCGATCTCAGTCAGGTGGAGGGGCGCGAGCTGACGCCATGTCAATGTTTGGATCTCGCGTATCAGAGCGTACTACGAGACGGACAAGTCAAAGCTGGTATGTGTCCATAAAGTACCTTCCTTCTTTTATTGTTTCAACTCCTGGGTCACTGGCAGGCTCCAGTACTGCATGTCTGATCAACCTGAATTCTGCATCAGGTGTTTTACGTGCCACTAAGTGAGCCCAGACACCCAACCACATTACCATGCCTTACACAATCTCTCACACTATCACGATAGTCTAGGTGACAGTGGTTTTATGATCATCCGCTCGTCAATGGTAATCCACAAACAGCCAGCGCAAACGCATTTCTTCAACTGTCCCTTGTAAGTACAGGGATGGTGGTCATTATTATCGTCTTTCCTCTGACATTTACACAAAGACAACTCACAAAGTTACCTTCATCGAGCAGTAGTGATACACACGACAGCCTTGATTCTCCCAGTTCGGCTGCTTCCTACGAGACAAGACTCCGAGATGGTGATATTGTTGTTGCATATGTAGGTCCATTACTGCGTCTAGAGGTGATATCTAACACTGGTCGAAGACCGACGGGCTGTCAGACAATGTATTTCCAAATGAGATCGCCAAGATCTGTTTACTTGCTGGTCGGTCGGGCGGTCTAGAAGACGATCGAGTACAATCTATGACAGAGGCCATCGTTCGATACGCACTCAGTTGCATGGGAGACAGAAAGAGGATGTCCCCTTTCTCACGTAGGTTACTTCCCTTTTCCTGACACCGTAACCTTCATCGACTTTGATCAGAGGCAGCTAAACGAGAAGGCATGATCTATCGTGGCGGGGTAAGTGACCCTCATCTTCTTTTGCAGACAGTTCTGAATAGCTACGCTCCGCGGCCAATAGAAAGTTGACGAGTAAGGAGATTTTACTGCCCTTGGAGTGTCTATATCGAACTGATCTGGGTCTTATAGTGTCACGGTAGTCATGGCGTTGGTTCGTGAAACACCTTAGCATCAGTTCGGTCGACCTTCGACAATTTTTGTGTACTGCGTTGGGCACACCATTGTACCAGTATGGCGTAGTCTTGGCCATATGGCTCTTTGATTAATGAACCTTTACTGGTATTATAGCACCAAGGACATTGATCGTACCTACATAGCTTTGACATCCGTAGAAGGTCCTGGACGGATGTTAACTGATCGACGACCTCTAGCCTCATGCCAATTACCGGAGACCTAGGCACATTGCTATGGATTCGTCCATAACATTGCAACAATTCCATGTTGAATCAGCTCGATTATCCTTTACTATGATACACCAAAAAAAACTATCGTTCGTAATCGGGAATCTACAATGGTGAATGGTGACTAAGACAGCTATCCGAGCTAATAAAATAATGTCCGGGTTGCTATTGGCAAAACCCAAGGTAGAGTACGGTGAAGGGTGCAACGAGCAGCCATTAGATGTTCTGGCATACCGTGCAGTGAAGTACGATGCGCTGCCGGTACATGGAAGCTACGAGAATGTCAACATGGCGTTATGTGTTCAGGAAAGGACGTACGCAGAATGATTAGCGCTGCCAAGCCGGCCACCACGATGATGTATAGCAAACTGTATTTGATGATCTGCAAAACGTCAGCCTTAACAATGTACCTGTGATTTCCGATGATTGAGACCTACGATCCATCGGCGTTGCCGCTTTTGCTTGGTAGAGTACAAAGGCGCCCTGATTTGTTTCGAGGGTCTCAACCAGACTGGTGAAGGTGAGAAGTATTTAGACAGGAGATGACATGTCACTCACAAAGCATCGTCGAATGAAGCTTGTCAACGAATGGAATAAATAAGGGGACTGTCAATATTATTAACAGGACATGTGCAAGTAAGAAGTCCGAGCTCCACAGAGACATCTCCACGATCTTCACGATGAACTCTCGAGCAGGTTGGGACATGGCAGAATTGCCAAGCCCGCGGCCGTACCACTTGCCCGACCACCATGCACGGTTAGTCTCATCATGCTTGAACTCTCGGGAAAGGAAGACAGAGATCAAGATTTTCATGATGGCACGTTGGATGGCGACGATGGCAATAACACCGAGAACAGCATGCGAAGCGTCCCAAAGTTCCAGGAACCACTAAAGGAAGACGTTAGTTTTTTGTGCGCAATAAGAGTAGTAGGTCCTTACGAAAAACTCGAAAAACGCAATGATACCAAATAAGGCGAGGAAGTGGGCCAACGCAGCTACGACAGAAGCAAATTTCGTCCATTTCTCGAACAATGGTCCCAAAAATAGTGAAACAAAGAAGAGGGTAAGCAGGACAGTTGCATTCCAGACCATAGGTCCAATGGCAATGACACCAATTCGGATGAGCGCGCTGGGGTTCTGCTTCACATTTGCGCTTGGGAAGGACTTCACGAACATGTATGCGATGACAAAGACAGCTGCCAAGCACAGCGGCCAGATGATTTCGGAGAGTATCACAGCGCTCCAAGGTGCCCGCGGGAGGTCACCGGATAACTTTTCAGACGGATGGCCGAGCTTCTTTTTCTTGTAGCCAGTGATCATCGTCCTTGAAAGCCGACAATAGCCGTACCAACTGCTGGCCTTCGTTCTCGAGTTCCCTCGCGACATCCATCGCAAGAACTCGCGATAATCGATAACGAAGTCGGAGAAGGAGAACTGGTGAGGGTTAAAGACGAATGGCGCGATACACAGTGACATCACAGAGAACCAGAAATATATGAGGTGGGGCATCCAAATTGCCAGTGAGGCGTAGAGGAGCAGCAAGAGATTCCTCATCCCCATGTAAATGCTAGGTCCAGCAAACCGCGAGTACAGGATACTGAACGAGAGTCGGGTTGTAGCAAAGCCACGGCCCGTAGCGATGTACCGGGCGCCACCAAAGGTCAGATTACTAAGAATGGACTGTGAATAAATCTGAGTGGAGAACACCTCGAAAATCGGGGACAGAGAGAGGAAGTGTTTTCCAAGCCTGAGTAGCGCTTTGCCAGTTCCACGTTCCACAAGCTCTGTGATTTATGTCAATGTAACAAAAGGCCATCATCAATGATCAAATCGCACCTTGAAGGAATAGCGGTAGGAATGCAATGAAGAATACCATGAAGATCGAAACAATGCAGCGCTTGATCCAATCGAATACAGGAATGAGATTGTAACACCCAGTTCCTTGTTGGCCGCCTAGCACATTTCCTTGAGAATCTACCTGACATATCGCCAATTGCTTGTTCAAAGTCCCAATGAAGAGCACTAGAATGTGTGAGTGAAGACGCAGAGAAATACGATAAAACTTACGTGTTACCATAAACACCTGGATCGAGTAAATGACGAGAATATTATTGATGTGGAATCCAGGGTGACCGTAATAAAATGTCAGGAAGCGGTCGATCGGAAGTTGAGTACCCAGGTAATAGTACTCCCTGCTGAGCATTTGTTCACCCATACCAGTGCCGATCTTCGTTTGGAAGTTGAGAATTGTGCCGAAACCAAGATCGCGGCCTTTGCCACACTGGTAATACTCGGAATGCTTGATACGGCCACCCCGACCGAAAGCATTCATGCCAGCGAAGATATCCTCGTTCAGATGAAGTCCTTTCTGTGCTTTGGAAACGCCACCTCGTGTTGTCATGAAGACTGCATTGAGGAAATCGGGATGTCCATAGTGCAGTTTACCACCAATCCAGGCAAGGGCGCGGGCAGTCATAGTGCCGAAAGTTTGTTCCTTCCCAGCTGCGATGTCTCCTAGCACACCGATGTTCTCGGAGAAGATGTACTCGCGTGTTCCAACAATTGCAACAGGAGCCTTCTTGAATTCTTTGTGACCCCACTGTGCATAAGGGCTCTGAGCAGAGACCGAGTACTCTTCAAATTCGCCTAAGATGTTGCGGATCTTCAAACACTCCTCCAGGTAGTTATCCTGGTTGGCATCGATGAGCTGAAGATACTCCCCACGGTAGAAGACGATGGCGTGGTTCTGGTTATCTGACTTGCCGTCACCGAGAATAGGGTTTCCAGGCAGTTCGATGCGGAACTTGGGTCGCCGTTTCCCGGTGGCCTCATCCAATTCAGAGTGACCATCAATGAGCACCGAAAACAGTCGCGGATCGCTACCCTTCGGCCCCGCTTCTTCGTCAAGGTAAGCAATTTGCAAGTCCGGGTATGCACGTAACAGAAACTCCGCGTTCTCATGCTCCTCCTTGTTGAACTTGGCATAGCGCTGCATCGAAATGGTGAACTTGAACTTCCGCCTGGACATCCTCTCCAACTCCCGCTCAAGTTTCTCTGTGTTGCCCCCAAACAGCGAGACAATGTCCGGGTTTTCGACTCGGTACAAAAGCTTTATGGCTTTGGCATAGTTCATCATGCCCGAAACGGTACGGTAAAGGGTCTGAGCACGAAGCGAGGCCCAAATACGAGTGCGGAGGGTATACTCGGGAGAAGAAGTCTTGAAACCGATGCAGTAGAATGGTAAGTCATCTGTCTTGCTGTTCTTTTCATTCACTGTGGAAGTCCCGTCCATAGCATCTGACTCCTCCGCAAGGATCTTGGTGTCCTTGACAAAATTGTCCCACTCGACCGGATGCAACTGCTTCAGATACTCAAGCAGTGTCACTCGCGTATTCTGATCTTCTTCCCGGATGATTTCGCGGAGACTAAGCAGTATCTTTTCCGAGTAGTGGGGAACGAGGACAGTGAAGGTGGGCATGGCATCGACTGGGAGAGGTTCTGGCAGCGCTGTAGTCAAGGAAGACGCGAAGAACGAGATTCGGCGCTCAGCTTCGCCATCTGCAGGGAAGAAGACACCTTTGTAGGTTGTGCTACCCTGGTTGGTGAAGAAAGGTGGTGCACGTAACACGCGCTTGCCATCTGGACCATCGACTTGATGGTATAAGAGGCGCTGAACATGTTCGATGGACAGCAAGTGCTCGCGATACATAGAGATGATGATCGCATTCCATATTTGGGAAACCAAGACCTTCGGCTTGTACTTCACCTCCATTTCTGCAGTGGCAAGAAGTTTGGCATAAATGCGTTTCGGCATCCGCGTGTAAACATCTTTCCAAGGCGTCCAGATGGACAGGCCAAGGCCAAAAGAGCGCCCGACCGAGAAGATGACGACCCAAATGATGTACCATAGGTATGTGTCCAAGAAGAAGAGGATCAGATCCATGACATACATGATCGCCAGAGTGAATGGGACTTGATTTGAGCAGAGTGTATTGCCGAAAAACCTGTCGTTGCAATTTTGTACCGTGGTATGCGCCATGACGGCAATGGGGGAACTGAACGAGCTGGTGAGGAAGAAATAGGACTCGGTGAGCTTACATCCAAAGACAAGGACCCATAACATGATGCTGGCTGTACGCGCGGAGCGAGGCAGTTCGGGATAGGAGGCGGTAAAAGTCTGTGAGGCCATGTATTTACGTGACTTGCCCGCAACACGATCGCCGAACATTCGACCCGAAGGGAACAAGCTGAATGCAATGGTTGCGACGACAGATATAAAGAATTGCACGATGCCGACGATGAGGGGAATCTGTGAGTTTTTCGATTTATTCGCCACGAAGGCGATATAAACCGTGGGGCCTCCGGTCAGAGCCAGGATGACGAGAAGGAATATCAATCGTGTCGTCAAGTGAGAAGCGTTATTCCACGTAGTCGGGATATACATAAACTCCGCAAGAGTGGCAAAGATCATGATGAGAGTAGAGACTGCACCACCCAAAGCTGTTGCAGTCCAAGTCATAGGGGCGGTGGGAAACTGCATATTGTGCGGCGTATAGACCTTGGGCGAATTGTATGCGGTATAAAACCAGTATGTGGCGATATGTAAGATCCAGACACGGTTGAAATTAACAAGGAGATGTGCGATGGAACGTTTCTCATAATAAGTCTTGAAAAAGACTCTGTTCCAGTCAACACGACGTAGACTAAGGTAGCGTTTAGCAGGAGAAAGATCAACCAGTCGACTCTGTTTACCAAAAGTGAGAGGTGTAGAGCATGGAATGCTAATCTACTTACGTTGTTGTCGAGCACGATACGGGCGAGGCCTTCCGGATACCAGAAGAGCTGGTTGATATCATCGTAGCCGATGATTTGGTCGTGATCTTTCTCCCGGCGCACGAACTTGCCATCTGCAACCTCATATCCTTGGTCTCGCATGAATCTATAGAGCGGTTTGATGATGGTCCGGAGATACAGGCCTTCTTCCACGGGTTCCACACTATTCTGGCATTCGGAGCTGCGGTAATAGTCGTCGGCGCACTTGAAAATGAAGCACAGGCACTCTGGGACGAAGCGGACGTTACCCGCCTCGCCCCAGCAGAGAAGGTAAAGGGCGATTTGACGAAGACGATCGTACTGACTCATGTTGTTCATGGCGTTTCTCCAGCGATTTAAAGCGCCGTCGAGATGTTTTGAGCCTGCCGTCTTTACTGTGCCACCTCTGACACTTTTCAAGCGTTGCAAACCGGGATTTTGGGACTGTCCAACGGCGTCATCGAGATTGAGTTGTGCAGCAAAATACCATTTGCGGTAATTGGCGTGCTGACCACCGATGTAGTCGGCATGGAGAGTTAAGAGTGCCTGGTTCGGACTCATACGGGACGCGCGGGAGTCAAGAGCAGCCATTAAGAAATCAAACTAGGGAGTATGAGCGAGGAAATGGGACGTGTAGAAAGGACGGACCATGTTCCTCATAGAGTCGCGTTGGAAACCGAATTTGTTTGTGAGGTCAAGGAAGATGTCTTCGATCTCCTCCATGGATATAGGGATTTGACGATCTGGGGACCAAGCAGGGTATGGGTAGGATGCTTGACCCGTGTCTGCAAAGGGAGAGCCGTATGGCTGGCTGGCCTGAGAGTTGATAGAGGGCGCATAGGAAGGGCCTCCGTGGCCAGCATCAGAGGCGGATTCGCGACCTGGGGGGAAGTGTAAGGGATGGAGCGTTGCGTGTCAAATGACACGCACCTCCGTAATGGGTGTGGTCAGAATAAGGTAGGTTACCTGCTAGCCTGGTGGTACTAGTGTAGGGAGAAGCAGACGGTGAGTCGTCGTAGTCCTGTCGAATGGGGTGGGGGGATGGCATTTGCTGTCCGTAAGGATTGGGGAAGGGACCTTGGCCCGCTGGGTTACGAGCCATTTCAGGAGGATATTAAAGGAGCGACGGGAGGGAAGTCAGTGCCACGAAGAGAGAGAAAGAGAGAGCGAGCGAGCTGGGGCCAACGAAGAGACAGGCAAAGAGGGTGGGCAGTCGTGGGAAATATCCACTCCACAATCCTTGTCGCCATCGCCGCCGCCGTCGGCGATGAGACAGCCCATCGTGCTTTGGAGCACACAGCAACACTCGGACACCGTCATCGACGACGCGGGCATATCCATCAAGAAGTCGCTGCTCGGCCCCCCACTCAGCCAGCCCACATACTATCATACACCGTCGTGCACCCCGCCAGTGCCTCCTCTTGCCTTCTTCTGCGTAATGGCTCTGGCCCCGTACACAGAACAACTCCACGCGATCGGGCCCCTGCGCGTGGCTTACAAGGCCGATGCACTCAGCGGCCTGTGTCTCTCCGACCCTACAATATGGGCAACGATCGCCCAGGTCATGCATCCCGTGCCAGATCATCTTCGTCACTTGCAAGGCCTCCCCCTCGCCGACGTGTCCCTCCCGCTGCTTCAGCAAATTCCAAGCTCTTGCCATTTCGCTTTATTGACCCTCCTCGCTCTCCCCAACTGCAAACACGTCTCCGACGACACGATCAGCGAGTTGCGCAGGATCAACACCCTAACTGCACTTGACCTCCGTGCCACGCGCGTCAGCACCTACGGGTTAACCGTCCTGTGTCGTGGACTGTCTGTGTCGCAGGATAACGCCGGCGCAAACAAACGAACTGGGCTGTGGGGTCTTCGAATCCTCAGCTTGCATTCCTGCACAAACGTGACTGACGAGGCATTACCTATCCTCAGAGCATTTCCATTATTGTCGGTTCTAGGTGTGTGGCGTATCAGATCACCGGCCGTGCAGTATCATTGAGTGCTACCCGTAGACTTGCGTTCCACAAGTTGCACTCGTGCTGCAGTTTCGAAACAACTCGGCCCCCTTTCCTTCCTCCCATCGCATAAGAAACGCCTTTTTCATCCGACCCCTCTTTCCATTTCCCTCGACACGCTGGAAACGATCGCCGCAGCATCAACACCAACAGTCGCCCTATATTCTGCTCCACTGCAATCCACGTTTCGAATACACATCGACAAGCCATTCCATCACTCACGAGATACCTGCGCAGGCGCCCCTCCACGAAGATATCCGCATATATCCAATTCTACCTCCTACTCCGTCACAGATTCCCCGAGTACACTGGCGAGTCACTCGTCTGAAATGCACATGTCCACGTTTTCTGTGATGCCATCTTTATCGCGCTCCACGAAACCCTCGATCTCCTCGCCCTTTTATCGAGACGTTACGTTCATACGCCCTCGTTTGCCGCGGCATGATCTGTCGTCCGATGAGAATCCAGATTCATTGGCGGTAGTTAGGCCACCTCCACCATGGAATATCCTGGAGCGCGAGAAACTCTACACGGCGAACACAACCACTCCTAAGCAACGACCAGTCTTTGGAAGCCCCAAGGACCTTCCTCAGCTTGCCCACCGGCGTTTCAGCAAGCGTACTTCGGGTGCAGTCAGTGACATGGTGAACATGCTCGCGAATAAACGCCAAAAATGCGAAATCACATCGGCTCCCCCAAGCGTTGTTTCAGGTATGTCGCTCACATCGCGAAACCCCTTCTCGAAGCGAGTGGTCTCTGTGTTCTCCAAGACCGAGCCTGCCTCGAATGATGCCCCACCGCACAAACCCGACCTCATTAGATCCTCTGGCGGCGCAGTGGACGACTTGCCTAACAAGGTTCGGAGGATAAGAGCCCTGAAACCTGAGCCTGATGGCAGGCCTCTCAAACCGATCACATCCCTTAAGGCTCCTGTCCTCCCAAAGGAGTACCTGCCATGCCCGACACCGGTGACACCACAGGTCAAGAAACCAAAGGCGAGTCTGAAGCAGGCGAGGTTATCATTCCCACCTGCTTGTCCTGTACCGAAGTTGTGAATACTGTGGTTGGAAAAGCTAGTTATATGTACTCCTTGTATCTCTAAATCTGTTTTATTGGTGTATCACATGACTCGGGTTTCGATACAATCTGCTGCTTGAATCAGCCAGTGAGTGGCTCTTGCAAAGCATGGACTACTTCTCGAAGTTCCTACGAAGCGCAAACAGTCAGCCCTCACCGAAGCCCGTCCATGATTACGCTGGGGAGTTCAACCAATCTTGGAACCTGATCAAGGTGTGCAACCTCGTGTAGTGCATTGCGTGCACTTATCCAGGGAAGTCGGTAGACCACACTCGAACACCCCGATGAACGACAGCTCCTGAAGGGCATAACCTCGACAGATGTGCCCGAGCATCT
>Ga0307516_10003600_pt1 | contig 19724 bp, 21 predicted proteins | sample 19_EM_MG_FD_203310 | JGI IMG/M metagenome (GOLD analysis project Ga0307516, IMG submission 203310) | Populus trichocarpa ectomycorrhiza microbial communities from riparian zone in the Pacific Northwest, United States - 19_EM | ecosystem: Host-associated > Plants > Roots > Unclassified | place...
CCAGTCCCCTCCCCCATACACGCACTACCGACAGCGGCCTCGCCAGCCTTCTCCACCCGCTCGTCCTCGAACTCCTCCCACCCCGTACCACCCTATCTCCCCTCAGGAGCCTTTCCAGTCCGACACGCTGCCGGACGCCCCCAACCGCTCGCCCTCCCCATCAGTACTCGGTTGGGACACTTATATCATGGACTGTCAGTTGGCCCACGGTTCCAATACGTCGCACACCCGTTTTCCCCACAGAGGAAATCTAGCAAACCGTGGTATTTGGAACGGACAAGGCGAACAAGGTCTCCATCACATCAACTCACCACAGGACGCCAGCCACCGAGGAAATAATCGAGGTGAAGCCAGTAGAGGCCGGAGGCAGCGCCCTCATCCCTTACACGAGCGGATCCACTTCTAGCCCCCCGCCACAACGCCCTACGTCAGCAAGCTCCGCCAAACAACGAGCTCAGCTGCTCTACATTCCTCCGGCAATCAAGCGCAGTTTCTTGCTCCTCACTCGCTACTACAGATTACCCACATCCCCTCCCCCCTCTCCAAACACCGCCTCCGTATTGAACTTTCTGCATTCATTCTTACAAGTTAATAGCACTACTCCCCTATCGCCGATCGCTCCCCGCGCTGATATTGAGGAATGCCTACTGGACGATACAATCCGTTGGGCGAACGCTCGAGGACTTCTGTTTGCTGATCCTCAGCTCGCACTCGTCTCGCAGTCACTACAACCTGTGCATCAGGCAGCGTCGCTGCTTTCTCTACCTGTTCAACAGGCCCTCGTCTCGCAGTTGCTACAGCCTGTGCATCAGGCAGCGTTGCTGCCTTCTCTACCTGTTCAACAGGCCCTCGTCTCGCAGTCGCTACAACCTGTGCATCAGGCAGCGTTGCTGCCTTCTCTACCTGTTCAACAGGCCCTCGTCTCGCAGTCACTGCAACCTGTGCATCAGGCAGCGCTGCTGCCTTCTCAACCTGTTCATCAGGAAACTGACCATCGGAGTACCCGATGATTGCAGATTCTGTACGATCTCCCAGCTGGCATTGACGCAACACCTGGCTCATCTGGAACAGTGCTGATTCCAATTCAGGTGGAGAACTCTAGCAAGAAACGGAAAGTCAGGCTTCAACTTGCTCCCTCCGGACCATCTGAAATTTATACCAAGAACCTCTCCCAGGAATCTGTTTCCAAATCAGGAGATCTTCCAGAAGCCGAGTCTGTAGGATTACCAGCTGCCATCTCCGAGTACGGAGAGTTGCCAGACGCTCCTTCAACTGAAGCCAACCCCACCTATCCAGCACCGCAAAGCGGCATCCCACACAAGAGTTCGCCGGATCTTCCCGTCGATCATTTTAAGCTTCTGTCCTTGAACAACGAGATGGCTGGGAGCACGCGCAACCAGCGGCCAATCAGTCCTACTGGTTCGCTGGACGAATTTGACGACACTCCTGAGGAGTTTGTTAGGCCGCCCCTTGCAATCGGGGAAATGTCAGAGGTAGCGCAGGGCAAACAGCCAGCATATCCGCCGCACGCTCATCTTGCCCGGCACGGGTACAGGCAGGCGTCGGCGATCCCAGAATCAGAAGAAGATCATCCTGTGGAGGACGATCAAGGATTACCACCGCCACTACAGCGGCAGCTATTCCAGGAACCGCATCAGCTGCTCCCGCAACAGCCGCCACCGCAACAGTCGTACCAGCCACCACAGCAGTCTTATCAGTCTTGTCAGCGCTTTCAGCCGCTTCACCAACAACCGCCGCCGCAGCAGCAGACTCCGGAGCAGTTGTATCAAGCACAGCAGCCTTTTCAGCAGTACGACGCGGCTGCCAGCATCGCTCAGTCGACCGCAGCCATGAACACCGTGGCAGCGCAAATGGCAAATCTTGCAACGGTATTGGTGCAGAATCAGAACACAGGTGAGAACAGAGTGCGAGGTGCAGGTCCTCCGGATGAAAACCACGGCCCTACCCTTAAACCCAGTGATGTCGCTACGTTCGAGCCTCGGTCGCAGTCGGACGCAGATTTAGCCTCATGCTTTATCGATTGCATTCGAGACGCGGTTGCCCATTACGGTGAGCCACGCACAGTTGCTGTCCTGCGTCGCTGCTGTAAGGGTTCCGGTGCGGAGGATTGGATCGCCGGAGTGTCAGACCATGACAGAGCACTGCTTCGCATGAACTGTAGCAATTGGACTGCCATTCTCGAACGTGACTTTATGCCATACCTCGCATCCAGACTCTCAACGGCACGCGCAGAGGTTTTTCGCTGGAACCAGGATCGGACTCCTGCTGAGTACGTTGCTAAAAAGCTTCGTTTGCTACGCATGGCAAATGTGGTGCAGGACGACGAGGTAGTCGAGGAGCTCCATCGCGGATTTGCAGCCGCACCCAATCTTCATCTGCATCTTGACAAGTACGTCTCAGAAGTTGGGAACTCAGTTTCCGAGTACCGTCAGGTGGTGGTTTGCCTTCAAGACTCCGCTAGATGCGAGGGTGACGGTACGCTACCGCAGCCACGTATTGGTACGCGCCGCCCCCCTTTCCGCGAGTCCTCTGGCAATTGGTCCTCTAATACCAGCCAGCCCCACCTGCTAGCTACCCGCGGTGGTATGGGAGCTCCCGCTACGGGCACCTCCGTTAAAGGATCGACAGCTTCAGGCACTACGCCGCTGTCGAGCACTTCGGTTAGAGTTGCGCCTCGTGCGAATAAGCCCCGCGAGTGTCTTCGCAAGTGCAAAAACTATCCGGAGTGCGGGGATGGGGAACATTGGGATTGGCAGTGCAGTATCAAGAAAGCCGCAGGATCTGAATTGAAACGCGCATATTACGCAGACCCACAGAATTGGGAAGTCGACGATAGTGATGATGTGAGCAAACTTTTATACGATAGTCTTGATCCACAAGCAGAGCTGGAAGAAGAGTATGAACATGCACAGAATGCCTACTTTGCAACACGCTATCGCCAGGAAGCAGGCCTGGGTTTTCTAGGAACCTTGTCTTCGCAACGCCAGAAGCAAGTACACTGTAGGAACTGTAATTCCTCGTTCTCCTTGAATAACAAACTCCATAAGCATCTCCGCGCCCAATGCCTACCAGTGAAGAACCACGCCGCAGACCAACCAATCATAGTGAAATCAGCCACTCCAGCCTCTTCGAATTTCGTGGAAGGTTTTGCCGATTTCCACTACGCTAAGACCTTGTGGTACACCTCTCAGAATGGCAGTTCGCACGTCGTTTGCATCGATTCTGGCTTCGGAAACTCAGCCGTTGACGACGAACTACAGCGCCAGCTGTATCCAGACGCAGTGCGCTTGCCCCTACCTAAGCCCCGAGTGGTAGAGGGCCTAGATGGTGCGGAATGTACCGCCACTCATGTAGTGATCATGAGAATTTTCATGAAAGGGGCAGACGGTAGATTCGCTGAATTGGTTCGACCATTTCACATCTTCAAGGACCTATCCGTCCCGCTACTTATCGGAAATGACATCATAAAACCTGAAAAGTTCGACCTTCTCTATTCGTCAAATCGCTTGCGAATCGGCGCCTGTGATGGCATTTCAGTACAGATATCAGTGCACGCCGGCCACTGGTTCACCAGAATTCCGGTCTGATGTGCGGCAACTGTTAACATCCTTTCAGGATCCTCGATGATTGTGGGAGTCAAGTTTGGTCGTACCCTCGAACCGAATCAAGACTATCAGTTCACTCAAATCCAGACTCGCTCCGCTATATCGGACGCAGGAGCCCCTCACTCGGTGCTACGTCACAATCAAAAAGAGCTGCTATATACAAATTTCGCCAACAGGCCCCTGACGATTTTCAAGGGTACGGTGCTGGGGCACGTCCGTTCCTTGGAAACCTCTTCCAGCCTTTCATGGGAAGATGCATCTAAGGACATTAAGGCGCTATTCGGAACCACATGTGAAACCACGTATGCCCTGACAGCAGCGGAAGTGTTTTATCCGCACCAAACGGATGATTCCAGTCCAGATAGAGCCGGTGTTGCCGGTGTTTTTCTGGAAGACACGCGACCGCGCCCGATACCCGCACAATCGAAGCATCCAGTTCCCGATAACGCACTCCCCTGTGCTAGCGAGATCTTTGAGAATCCCCGCTGGCTGCAGGAGGATTATGTACCCAAGTACGACCACGTCCTTCCACCATACATTAAGGTTCCCGACATTACCACGTCAACCTGGGAGCAAGTCGTCATCAACAGGGAAGATGATATCTCTGACGCACAGGTCACAGCATTGGAAAGCTTAATCCGATGGCACCGATGTATATTCAACGATGTTATGGGATGCGTTAGGGAACCCGAAGAAGACTGGCTACGTATAAACGTTCCCGCAGAACTAGAGGTTAAACTCAAACCTACAGGGCTTTACCGTTTGACAGCTCGCGGTCGGAAGGCACTTGACGAACAGTTTGATCTCAATCGAGAGTATGGCCGTATAGCCTCACTCAAGCAGTCAAGCCCATGGGATTTGAAAGTTTTTGTGGTTTACCGAGGAACGAAAGCTCGTCCAGTGGTTGATATGCGCAAACTGAACGCTGCAATGATCAGCGATGCATATCCACTTCCACGTCAAGAGGATGTGATACAAGCGATGCACAGGATGCGATAGTTGGGCTCCGCCGACATCACTTCGGCCTTCTACCAGCGTTTGATCCACCCTGCGCACCGTTACCGTACGGCTATCACAACCCATCGTGGTCGTGAAATTTTTAATGTCTCTATTATGGGTGGAAAAACATCCGTCCAACATCAGCAGCGGTTAATGGACACAAGAGTTATCCAGCGTCTGTCCTGGCGAGGCGCCTCTTGTTATGTCAATGACATCGTTATGTATGCCCCCTCATTCGCAATGTTCCTTGGAATAGTGGACGAGGTTTTCAGCATTCTCGGAAATTTGGGTATCACCTTGAAGGCGAGGAAGTGTTTCCTTGGGTTTCACTCCCTAGAGATACTGGGTTACCTAGTAGACCGTCTGGGACTTACCACCGCAGAGGCGAAGGCGGACGCGGTCCAGAATATTCCATACCCTGCGACATTAGCCCAGTTGGAATACTTCATAGGTCTTACAAACTGGAACCGGCATCTAATTCCTTACTACGCCCAGCGAATAGCTCCGCTACAGGCATGCAAGACCCAATTACTAAAGAACGCAGCGCCAAGCTCGCGTGGCCGGAAGGACTACGCTGCTCGTACTCCTGTGCCCGTAGATGCTGTTCTGGAGAAAGCTTTCAGTGATGTAAAGGACGCTCTCACATCACGACCGCGCTTGTACCATGTCATGGACGACCTTCCCATTTACGTCTTCCTTGACTCCTCGAAAGAATATGGTACCGGTTTAGCAGTTTATCAGCTGACCGGCAACCCCAAGGTCTACTCAAAGTCATGGCTGGTTCCCTTGCATTTCATGTCAAAACCGTTGACCGATGCATACACAAGGTACTGGCCGACGCACTTGGAAATATCCGGACTGGTATGGGCAGCCAAACGCATGCGCCCGTACATGGAGAGAGCCTTTGTCACTTTCGTCACCGATCATCATAGCAATGTCGCCTTGTGCAAAATGCAGAGTATCGACACCTCATCCACGGACAGGTCTAGTCTGAGGCTCCATACGTGGGCTATATACTTGGACCAGTACCGAGACCACATGCGTGTGGTATACAGCAAGGGATCCAACCTGGAATGCCCTGACGCCTTGTCAAGGCTACGCTATGATATATCCCCAGAAGCAAAACGCCTACGCGAATGGGCAGCCAGATTAGGTGTCCAATCAGAAATGGTGGAATTTGACATCCAAGAATGTTTTGCGGTGACTCGCCTTGGCAAAGCGCGACCCAGCCCTGCCAACGACACCCAGGATTCCGCCGCACAGAATGGAATTGAAGGCATGATGGTAAAGCTTGTTCCGGCGTACGCAGAAAAGCTCCGTCTGGCCACTCAGAACTCGCAATGTATGCGAGCAATATACAATACGCTCAAAACCGAGGGCACCTACGACAGCCGGCTGGACACGATTTCTATTCCAGCCAAATGTCAGTATGTACTGCATAACGATCTGTTGTATCTGGTCGACCCGAAGGACAAGCGCTTGCGGCTAGTCCTTAGTAGTCAGGATTTACGCAAACAGCACCTGGCGATAGCCCATGACGAGACCCATTGTGGATTTTATCGAACTTTCAAATGGCTCTCCGTTTTCTACTGGACTTCCATGGCCAAGGATATTGCAGCATATCTCACTCACTGTCCTGCCTGCTTGCTCAATAAGCCAACACGGCACAGGCCCTACGGTACATTGTCACCTATAACCTCACCATCGGAGCCATTCGACACAATTACAATCGATCTGGTTACTGATCTCCCTCCATGCGCACATGAGGGTTTGGCTAAACGGTTCGACACAATCATGACGGTCACCGACAAATTCAGCAAAGCCGTACGTTTCATTCCCGGCAGAAACGATTGGTCCGCCATCGCTTGGGCAACTAGCTTATACGACGACGTGGTACTCAATGGTTGGGGTTTCCCCCAAACGATTATCTCGGATCGGGACAAGCGTTTTCTCTTGGGGCTCTGGCAAGCACTGTTATCCTCTACTGGAGTAAAGAGCCTTACAACTACGGCGTATCATCCAAGCGCTGACGGCCAGTCAGAGAGGACGAATCAGACACTTGAAGTTATGCTACGCTACTTGGTCAACTCGAGTCAATCAGACTGGCTCACCAAACTTCTTCCGCTGCAAGCAGCCTCTAATAACATGGAATCGGCAACCACAAAGAAATCACCGAATGAGCTGATATATGGCAAGAAGCTACGGACTGCTCTTGAAGTATCTACAATGACCTTACCAATGCTGGCGTTAGCAGTTCCGCTACACGAGCTTAGGACAGTAATGCAGGAAGAAGCGGCGACCGCTATTGCGATCGCACAGAAAGCCATGACCAAACACTATGACAAGAAGCATATTTCACCAGATTTCTCCACCGGCTATGCCTTTTTACGTCTGGGTGCAGGCTATTCCATCCCTGCTATCCAAAAGCAAAAGCTCGCGCAGCAGCGTGTTGGTCCTTTCAGAATCCTTGAGGTGGTCGGGAAAGGGAAAGCTTACAGGCTCCAGCTTCCACCCCACTATGGAATCCACCCTGTTATCTCCGTAATTCATTTGGAACCCAGTCCCGCTCTAGGATCAGATCCTTACAATCGGCCCGTTCCGATGAATGACACTGCACCAGTGGTTGGACCCGAAGGAGATCCAGAGTGGGAGATCGAAGCCATAGTCAACAAGAGGATCTCCAAATGAGGACGATATAAGAAAACCGAATACCTCGTTCGCTGGAAGGGCTATGGCCCGGAATGGGATTCCTGGTATGCTGAGGACGACCTGCCGAATGCGCAAGAATCGATAGCCGATTTTGAGTCCAGTATCCCAATAGTACGCTGGAAAGCGTAGCTCTTTTGAGGCGTACTGTCAACAAGATTTGTTCCTTTTTAGCAACAGTCCGCCGGGGAGCGTTGCCTTTTTGGCGTAACGATCAACAAAAAAGTGCCTTTTGTGTTTTTGCGGATGTGATGGTTTTTGTAAAAAAGTGGTTTTTCTTTTTTTCTCCTCTCAACTATGTCTCCCTTGCGTTTTTACTTTGTATACCACTTTGTTTTGCTTGTTTGTCATGGACCTGAGGGCGGAGTCCAATGTTGGGGGCGATTGTGACCCTAACCCGGTTACACTGGCATTATCCTCGATTATCGCCCTCAGGCAATAACCTTGGAACAGCACTGCGCGGGTACCCGCTGCACGTGAGACTGTTTGTCACTCGCCACGCTCCTAGCGGTGCCGGTGCCAAGCCACCAAATCCAGCCTGAGCTGGCCCGGAAGGTTAAAGGGAAGTTTGACGGAGTTTCATACTCCGATGGCATGACTCAGGATTAGGATGAGTAAGCAGGAGGGCGAGCCGGATATATAAACAGATAGCTCCCCCGCTCTTGAAAAGACAACTCTCTTCTCTTCTTTCTTTTCCCCTCTCCTCTCGTGTCTCCTCTCATTGCGTGCATCGTAACATTTGATGAGCAAGGAAGATGTGTCTACAGTGAGATGCATACTGCCGACTGGTGGTGGGAACGGAAAGGTGAGAATCTCCTCCGCTGGACTTCAACACCATGCCCAGAGCTGTCTACGCTGTGCTGACAGCAATACAGACCCTACTAGATGACGGAGATACCGTGATACCCATAATCATCATGTCCGACGCCACCCAGCTTACGAATTTCTCTGGCGATAAGAAAGCGTGGCCTGTATACATGACGATAGGGAACCTATCTGCCTAGGCTCGCATGGCAACCGCAATGTACAGTGTACTGTTGGTCGCTCTGCTTCCAATCGCCATCAAGATGCATGACATCCCTCTCATCCGGTACTACGAACAGAAGGAACACAATCGAATGATCTTGCAACATGTCTTACGCCATATCTTGGGACCTTTAATCCGTGCAGATCGCCAGGTATTTTTTGCCTGGTGTGTGGATGGCCACTTCAGACGTTGTGTTGCTTCACCAGCTGCTTGGATTGCCAATCATCCAGAGCATCGGGACCTTCATAATATCAAAAACGGCGTATGCTACTGGTGTGAATACCCAAAAGCCCAGATGGGCGAACTTCCTGTCCGACCGTATCCAATACGTGACCATGACAAATACAGAGCACTCAGCATCGCTAATACCGCTACAGCAAATGCAAGGCTCACAAGTTTTGATGTACATCAAGGCTCCAATGTCTTTTGGGATCTTGACTGTGTGACAAGCGACCTTCTGAAACCTGACTTGCTCCATACAATGCAACTGGGAATGTTGAAGCACCTTCTGGGATGGCTTTTGGTGTTCCTGAAGCAACATAAGCGCTTCGAAGTGTTCAACAATATCTGGCTTTCTGTACCTACGTATCTTGACATGGTGCAACCCCGGCGGATGTATGAGGAGGTGTCAAGCTGGCAGGGGAAGGAAATCATCAAAACCATGTCGCGTTTCCTTGTCACCATCTTACGCTGCGCTCTACGTACCCCATCTGCTTCTCAGTGTGACGTTTTCAACCAGGCAATCGAATGCAGTCGAGCACTCGTGGAGTTCTACTTCTACTTTCAATACGACTTGCACGATGAACAAATATTAGGACTGATGAGTACTGCTCTGCAGAACTTTCACCACTTCAAGGATGTCTTTCGTCAATTTCGTAATAGCAAAAGGGTCACTCAAGAAGGTAAAGCTCACCGAAAGAAGTTGATCACAGAGAGAGACAATGAGTTGAAGTCGATGAAGTTCAAAACTGCAGCCTGCCATGAGCGCCAGCGCAAGTCATGGAATGAATTCATAAACACCGATATGGTTGAACACCATGCTGATGGAGGCGATTTCAACTTGACAAAGATTCACCAGATGCTGCATTTCCATGAGCAGATCCAACGTTATGGATCCCTTAAGCAGTGGTCTATGGAGACCGGAGAAAGTTGCTACCGAACGCAGATCAAGATTCCGTACAACAAATCCAATCGGTCTGACGACTTCTAGACGTAGATCCTCGAACACTACCTACGCAGCGATGCATTCGCCGTACGGAGGCTTAATCACAATGCCCACGGCACTGTGAACACCACTGGTAGCAGGGAAACTGGCCTTCCAACCGTCAAGGGCTTGAAGTTCATTTCTGTGCAGGGTTCCACCACATCGAAAAGTAATACATTTGCTGCCATATTGGCCTCAGTGGGGGACTTGTACCTTCGGAGGGATCTGCAGCGTGCCACGAGCTGCTTTTTGGTTTCGCGCAGGGTAGAAACCAACTTGGAAGCGCTAATATGTTGTACTACACGGGTGTACCATGGCATTCAAATTCCTGTCACCAATATGCATGGAGATCAAGTGATCCAGACTGTTCAATGTACCAGGGAGCAGAGATGGCACAGGCAAGATCCCCGGAACAACTGGGTATGGGTGCAGACATCACGCCCCAGAGGGGGCCAGGAACCAGCATACAAGGCACTTCGGAGATACGTACTGTACTGTCTCCTGAAGCTGTTCAACCTTGAAGTCTTAGGTGGTCTGGTTTGGTGTGCGTTTGTACAAACGACGATACCCAGGATGGGCGGCGTGCCTGAGAGGGCATCCGGGATGGTCAGAGTGACAGAGGCAACAAAGGGGAGTGGCTATGTGGTGATCAGCGGAGGAAACATCACCAGTGCAGTGCATCTTATTCCCGAGGAACCCAGCACCTCGGAAACGATGCAGAAGGTATAGATCGTCAACAGTCATATCGATTTGACAACCTGGAACGAAGTGTATTACATGACGGAGGATGAGTTGGATCAGGCAGCAGTGGAAATACACCGCTGAGAAGGGTATTTAGAGTTACTATTTAATGTATTACAACTCCAAGGAGGGCATATGACAAGTAATGCGAGTACTGGCATGGCATGTATCTCGGGTATGGGTTTGACATGTTGTGAAATGAGAACAGAATGCCGTATCAACGGCACCAGGGGCTGCGATTATGGCGCGTTGCCCGGCTTGAGTAGTACAGAAGCTGCGCTGGCAAGTCATCATCTGGGAGAAATATACACGGACATGTATCGTCAGGACTCTATTTGCCTTGACCCTTGTTGCCCAGAAGGCTACTGCGGTGCCTATCTTCCTCGAGTACGTATACGCCTAGTTGCCTTGCATTGGGAGCAGCATATGCACTGACAAGCATAGTCCGTAAGATATACCCGGAGACATGTGTGCTGGGTCCAGAAGACAAATGCCCTGGCACTCGTCATCTGGAAAGCACATGCCATGGCGTATGTTGTCGGGACACAACATGCCTTGGCACTCGTCGTCGGAAAGAAATTGGACCCGACACTTGGCGTCTGAATGGCATATGCCATGGAATTCGTCGTCCAATAGGCAGATGCCGTGGCAGGCATTGTCCCGACACTACATACCTAGACATTCGTAGTTTGGAAGAAAAGGCTATGCTACAACACTCGTCGACTTGAAGGCTAATGCAGTGCCCATCATCGTCTAGTGCGCATACGTATAGCCGCCTCGTGTTAGAAGCGGCATGGGTGCTGACGAGCATAGTCCGGAAGGTAGAGGTGCAGCCACGCATGGGAAGATACACCTTGGCGCGCTGCGTCCAGAAGGCAAATGCCCTGACACTAGTCATCTGCAAGAAATATACCTTGACACTCCGCGTCTGGAAGGCAAAATGCCCTGGCACCCGTCGTCTGGAAGGCATATGCCCTGGCAAGCGCCGTCCAGAAAGCACATGTCGTGGCGTATGTCGTCCGGACACCACATACTTTGACACTCATCGTCTGGAAGAATTATGCCTAGACACTCTATGTCTGGAATGCAAAATGCCGTGGCGCACGTCGTCGAGAAGGATATGTCCGGGCACTCGTCGTTCAAAAAGCACATGTCGTGGCGTGCGTCGTCTGGAAGAAATACAGCCTTAAACTCGGCGTCTGGAAGAAAAAATTCCCAGGGACTCGTCATCCGGAAGGTGTATGCCCTGGCACTCGTCGTCCAGATAACACTTGCCATGGCTTGCGTCGATCGGACGCCACATACCTTGACACTCATCGTCCGGAAGAAATATGCCCTGACACCCTGTGTCTGTAAGGCAAAATGCTCTGGCACTCATCATCCAGAAGGCATATGCCATAGCAGGGATCGTCTGGAAGCCACATGCCTTGACACTCGTCGACAGGAAGAAATTCGCCCTGACACTCGGCGACTGGAAGGCATATGCCATGGGATTCGTCGTCCAGTAGGCATATGCCATGGCGGGCGTCGTCTGGACACTACTTACCTAAACACTCGTATATAGTTTGGAAGAAAAGGCTGTGCTTTGACACTCATCGCCGGAAAGGCTAATGCGGTGCCCATCTTCATTTAGTGTGGATACATACAGCGGCCTCGTATTGCGAGCGGCATGGGCGCTGACGAGAGTAGTCCAGCAGGTAGAGGCGCAGTCACGCATCGGAAGATATGCCTTGGCGCGCTGCATCTAGAAGGCAAATGCCCTGAAACTCATCGTCTGGAAGAAATGTGTCCTGACACTCTACGTCTGGAAGGTAAAATGCCCTGGCACTCGTCATCCGGAAGGTATATGTCATGGTGTGCATCATTCGGACGCCATATGCCTTGACACTCGTCATCTGGGAGAAATATGCCCTGACATACTGCGTCTGGAAGGCAAAATGCTGTGGCACTCGTCGTCCGGAAGGTATATACCGTGGCACTCGTCGTCCGAAAAGCACATGCCGTGGCAGTCGTCCTCCGGATGCTACATGATTGACACTTGTCATCTGGAAGAAATACCCCCCGACACTCAGCGACTGGAAGGCATATGCCGTCGGGTTCGTTGTCCGGTAGGCATATGCCATGGCGTGTGTCAACCGGATGCCACATGCCTTGACACTCGTTGTCTGGAAGAAATATATCCTGACACTCTGCATCTGGAAGGCGAAATGCCCTGGCACTCGTCATCCGGAAGGCATATGCTGTGGCGTGTATCAACCAGATGCCACATGCCTTAACACTCATCGTCTGAAAGAAATATGCCCTGACACTCTGCGTCTGGAAGGTGAAGTATCCTGGCGCTCATTATCAAGAAGACATATGCTGTGGCGTGTGTCGACCAGATACCATATACCTTGACATCCATCGTCTGGAAGAAATATATGCTGACACTCTGCGTCTGGAAAGCAAAATGCCCTGGCACTCATCGTCTGAAAAGCGAATGCTGTGGCGTTTGTCGTCCGGATGCTACATGCTTGACACTCATCGACAGAAAGAAAACGCGTCGCTTTAACAATCATCGCCCAGAAGGCTGCTACGGCGCCCATCTTTGTCTAGTACGCATACGCATGGCCGGCACGGGTTGGGAGCGGTATGTGCACCGGCAAGCGCAGTCCGAAAGTATATGCGTTGGCACACGTAGATAGATATGCCTTGCCGTACAGTGTTCAGAAGGTAAATACCCTGACACTGGTCGTCTGCAAGAAATATGCCTTGACACTCCATGTCTGGAAGGCAAAATACTGCGGCACTCATCGTCAGGAAAGCACCTGCACTAGCGTGCGTCGTCCAGATACCATAAGCCTTGACAGTCGTTGTCTGGAAGAAATATGCCTTGACACTCTGCATCTGGAACACAAAATGCCGTGGCGCACGTCATCCAGAAGCCATATGTCATGGCACTCGTCATCCGGAAAGCACATACCGAGCCATGCGTCGTCTGGAAGAAATACGCGCTTACCCTCGACGTCTGGAAGACAAAATGCCCGTGCACTCGTCATCCGGAAGGCATATACCCTGGCACTTGTCTTCGGAAAGCACTTGCCATGGCTTGCGTTGACTGGACGCCACATACCTTGACACTCGTCGTCCAGAAGAAATATACCCTGACACTCTGCGTCTGGAAGGCATCGGACGCACAGGTCCACCTCACAATCAATCATCACAAAGAAGACATCCGGCTACACTGCATCACGATCGGAAACGCACCAATCATCCTAGGACTCCCATGGCTCAAGCTCCATGACCCAGTGATAGGATGGAAGAATCACACTGTGAAATTCCACTTGGACCATTGCGCTGAGAAGTGCTTGCCTAGCTCCCCAAGAGCCAACACGGTTCCGGAAGAAAAAGCCACCGAACAATATTACAGGAAAACACCGGAAGAAGAAGAAAATTGGGAGATCGGCGAAACGGATCCATGGGAAGTATGTCAGACCGTAATCAACAAAATCAAGGAAACCTCCAAAACGAGCAAAAATCCAGTTCCACCGGAATATCACGAATTCATCAAAGTGTTCACCGAAAAAGAGGCTACGGCACCTCTGCCCCACCGCACTCAAGACCACCATATCCCACTAGAGGAAGGGAAGATGCCCCGGTATGAGCCCCTACGACCCCTGAATGAGGAAACAATGAAGGCTCTCAAAGAATACCTTGATGTCAATGAGAAGCGGGGATGGATCCGCTCATCCACCTCCCCGGCCGGAGCACCGATACACTTCGTAAAGAAAATGGATGGAGGACTACACCTATGTGTAGACTACCGACAACTGAACGAAATCACAATCAAGGATCGAACACCATTACCGCTGATCGGAGAGTCCCTCGACCAACTATCCAGCGCCACCATCTATACCAAGCTTGACATCCGGGACGCCTATTACAACCTCAGGATTAGGGCTGGGGACGAGTGGAAAACAGCGTTCCGCACCCGATACGGCCTTTACGAGTACTGTGTCATGCCGTTCGGGCTGACCAACGCACCAGCCTCGTTCCAACGATGGATGAACGAAATCCTGAGCGAATACCTCGATATCTTCTGTGTGGCATATTTGGACGATATCCTCATATTTTCGCAGAACCTGGAAGATCACCGGAAACACGTCCGAACAATACTGAAGCGAGTCAAGGAAACGGGACTGACACTGAAGGCCTCCAAGTGCGAATTCCACACCAAGGAGATCGAATATTTAGGATACGTGATATCTCCACAAGGCTTACGCATGGACGAAGAGAAAATCCGGACGATCAAGGAATGGAAAGAACCGACGAATATCAAGGGAATCCAGAGCTTCTTAGGATTTGCCAACTTCTACCAAAGGTTTATACAGGATTAGAGCTGGATGAGAACACCCCTCACCCGCCTGACAAGGAAAGAAGTAGACTGGGAATGGGGCGACGAACAACAGACGGCCTTCGAAACGCTCAAAACAGCAATGGTGACAGAATCAATACTACAACACTTTGACCTGGAGCGATCTGTCACAATCGAGACGGACGCCTCAGACTATGCCATCGGAGCCATTTGCTCACAACCCGACGACAACGGAACTCTGCACCCAGTAGCCTACTACTCCCGAAAACTCAAGGATCCGGAGCGCAACTATGATATACACGACAAGGAACTACTGGCGATCGTAGACGCACTACGAAAATGGGACACATATTGCAAGACAACGGGGCCGAAAATCACGATTCTTACCGATCACAAAAACCTCGAATACTGGAAGACAAAGAAAGACCTCAACCTGCGGCAAGCCCGGTAGGGTGAGCGATTAGCCAACTACGATTTTACGATCAAATATCGACCCGGGAAACTGGCCGGTAAACCTGATATCCTCTCTAGAGAGTCAGGAGACTCTCCCTGGGAAGGGGATATGAAGCATCGGCAGAACCAAGGCCGAATACTGCTACCTGGAGAAGTCTTCGAGGCGCCCCAGGACGATAACGAAATGCCCGGCGTCACGCTTTATGCCCCCGGAGTACTCCAAGCCAATACAACGGAAACCATCAGCCTTCAGATAGACAAAGACCTCCTGAACGAAATCCAGACACTAAGCGCCGCAGATAAAGAGATCCAAGAAATCCGGAGGAAAAAGGCGAGCGGGACGACCCGTGACGGGAAGATCGCGCTAGGACTATGTGAAGAAAACAGCGGGTTGCTAATGTACGATGGTCTCATATGGATCCCTGACAACAATACCCTGCGACTTCGCATATTACGAGATCACCACGATGCGCAAGCTGCGGGACACCCGGGCTGGGCAAGAACCCTGGAACTCGTTAGCCGAAATTTCTACTGGCCGGGTCAATAAAAGTACGTCGACAGATATGTCGACCATTGCGACACCTGCCATCGCATCAAACCAATCCGACACGCCCCATTCGGACTGCTAAAGCCACTGGAACTCCCACACCGACCATGGGACACAATATCAACGGACTTCATCACCGCGCTACCGACAAGCAATGGGAAAAACGCGTTATGGGTAATAATCGATCGCCTCACAAAGATGGGACATTTCGTTGCTTGCCAAGACACCATGAACCCCGAAGACCTAGCAGACCACTTCCTCTGGCAAGTTATAAGACCTCACGGACTGCCAAGCAGTATTGTATCAGACAGAGGATCCTTGTTTACCTCAGACTTCTGGAAACGAGTAACGGAAGCACTTGGGATATCATGCAACCTCAGCACAGCCTTCCACCCACAAACGGATGGACAAATGGAAAGAGCCAATGCCACTCTCGAGCAGTATCTCCGGGCATACTGTAACTGCCAGCAGGACGACTGGAAGAGGTTGCTGCCAATTGCCGAATTCTGCTACAACAACACACAAACCGGAACCACAAGAATAACCCCCTTCTTTGCCAACTATGGATATCACCCGCGTTTCCTACCAGACCTCGGCACCCGGAACGATGAACCCCCAGAAGTGTCGGAATATGTTGAGGTATTAAGAAGGTTGCATGAAGAACTTCGAGCAGAGATTAAGGAAGCCCAAATATCTCAAGCAGAACAAGCCAACAAAGCACGACACCCGGACCCAGTACTGAACCCAGGCAACAAAATCTGGCTACGACGAAAACACATCCGGACAACCCGACCATCGAACAAACTGGACCACAAGCAGATAGGCCTGTACACCATCCTGGAGAAAGTAGGCTCACGCGCCTATAAGTTGCACCTACTGGCCACTGTCAAAATCCACCCAGTCTTCCACATCAGCCTCCTGGAACCCACAGCCAGCACCGAACCTATTCCAGGACATCACCAACCGCCACCACCTCCCGTAGTCATCCAAGAACAGCAAGAGTGGGAAGTAGAAAAGATCCTCGACTCCCGACGCCATAGAAACCAGATCCAGTATCGAGTCAAGTGGACTGGTTTCCACGACCCCGATCGCACCTGGTACCCCGCCCGCAATTTCGAAAACTCTCCCGATCTCGTCCAGCAGTTCCACAGGGACTACCCCGAGAAGCCCGCCCCCCAGAACTAAGAAAAATGTCCACCACCACCACGGTCGACACCAATGAAGGCTGGACCTTCGCCGGCCACAGCCGCACCTCCGAGTTTCCTACCACGACCCCCACCGATAACGAACAAGCCAAACCAACCAACGATTGGGACCTCGCCGCCCAAGCCACGACCACGGATGGCTGGAACGTCCCCCCGGCTCCCTCACCACCACTGTCCACTGTGGGACAGCCCCGCGCCAACGACCATGTCTCGCTACACTGGACCGCCTGCTACGACGATTACTGTGGCGCTCACCGCCAGATGAAAGATGACAACTACTACCCGCAACGAGGAAATGACCGCCGCCGGCACAACCACCAGCCCTGCAGCTGTCCCCACGCCCATCCATTCGAATTAGCAGAGGTAATCCGCAACCGACACCTCAACCCACGCAAAGCCTGTGTGGACTGGCAGAAGGGAAAGCGGGTCTGCCCCGACTGCCGGTTCCTAGTGAACATGGAAAACCACCACCTCCGCTGCAGCGCGTCAGCCCTGCGGAACCCCCTGGCCGACATCACGACCCCTCAAGAGGATCAAGAGAACATCGCACCCCCGGGAGAGGTTGCTGCCAATGACGAGGCCCGCGCAGCTACCCCAGCAGCCCTCCGAGACGAACAAATATCTTTGCTACATGACATCGTAACCATGCTCCACCACACTACTACCAGAGATGCACGCCGCAACCACGTCGTACACCGGACGCTCACCCAGCGGATGAACGAATTCCCCGATGCGGACCAACAGCAACTCCAGCAGATGGCCAACACCCTGGGGGCCATCATCACCGAACAGCAGCGAATGAATGAACAACTCCAAGCCCGGCTGTACGCATCTACCGCACCTCCATCCGCCGCCGTACCGCGCCTACCCGACATGACCTCGCCGGAGCTTCGGTCTGGACAGGGGACGTACTGTCACGAATCTCATGCGGCAGGCTCGTAAGCGCCACGGCCGGGGCCGCCGTCACCCTTGTCGCCCTGTGGCTGGCCCTCATCACCGCTGCCACAGCCACGGTCATCCTCCACGCTTAGGCGCCTCGACCGATCTTTGCCATATCGTACCGGTAGCGATATTCCCCGACCGCTGGCCAGTCTAGACCTCTCTCCTTTGTTTCCTCTATGTTGCCTACGCGTCCTTCTCATCTTTGCCGTTTCCTGTTGATAGTGCTTGCGCGTCCTTCTCCTGTCTTCTTACGTATGTTGTTTCCCTTTGATTATGCTTGCGCGACCTTCTTCTCTTTCTGTACTGTTCTTGCTTGCGTGTCCTTTCTCCTGTTGCCGCGAGTAGAGTGGTGGTAGCGCGGCAGCCGAGTACGATCATGTGTTTCTTTGGGCGCGACGATTGAGTCATGATGGTGGAACTGTGTCAGTCTTGCGGGCAAGCTGTGATTCCACAGAGGGAAGGAAACGTATAAAGGAAGGGTGTGGTAGCTAGTCTGGAGATTCTTCTCCACGCAATCTATTATCTCTCTCCACAGACCTACCTCTCTCTAGCCGTGAAACCGACACTGCGACCACCAACCCCCAGACGAACAACGAGCCCACGCAAGGCGTGTGAGAGGACCGCGACGAGACCACACCAGGCGTGACGGATACCGCGAGAAGAACGAGCCCACGCAAGGCGTGTGAGAGGACCGCGACGAGACCACGCCGGGCGTGATGGATACCGCGAGAACAACGAGCGGCACGTGAGTACGCCGGAAGTGTGAGTACGAGCGGCGTGTGAGTACGCCGGAAGTGTGACTACGAGCGGCGCGTGAGTACGCCGAAAGTGTGAAGACACAGGGAAGTGTGAATATGCCGGAAGTGCGAGCAGGAGCGCCCGCTCCCAAGGAAGTCTACGATGCCTGTCGAGCCCCATGGAGTAGTCAAGGCAGGATCTTGACACGTATGCACAAAGGCCGCGTATACTGCCATCCTGCTCCAGATACTGATTCACCTTCAAAGTTATTTAACTTCAGTGGGACCTGCCTTCCCCAGCACGGTATCCCGTACTTCCTGACTATTGCCTCCGAGATCGTGAAGATTTGTGCGCCTGAATCAAGCAGTACGCATACTGGTATCTCGGGATATCGGTCCCATGAAAGGTGTATAACCACCATGGGCCGTTCACCAATTCTTGGCTCTTTAGGTGGACGTCTGCTTGAAGACTCGCTAGAGTCACGCTTTCTCTTATTGGAACTCATCTTGCTTTTGGAGTGGTTGAGTTGCAGCTTTCCCAGTGTGCAAGTCAATTTCACAGTTGCAATATTTGGAAGTTGGATTTTTGTTTTGAGATTCTTAGTCTCTTGAGATTGTAGATCTTTAAGTGGTTTCATATATCAGGGCATAGACGTGCCTGTACGTTTCGGGTCTTCAACCCTCCTCAGTATGTCTGTGATTTTTTGGAAAAACAAACTTCATTTTCAAAAAATACAAACGCCTAGAACCAAATAGAATCCCAATGTTTTATTCCTTATTTTCTGATTTTCTTTGACCCCCTGGTCATATCTGCAGATAGTTCAAGGAAACTCATTTCTCATAAGAACAGAAAAACCAACAAAGGAAATCCATTTCCCCCTTCGTATTCTGCACTCGTCAGCGCCTAACTTTTGTCAATCTCGATCGAACTATTTTTTAGAGAGGGGCTCTACCTTAGCTGATGAAATAGACGCATCTATTTAATCACTCTCCTTTTCAGAGCCCTCCTCAAACAACTTCTTCTCCCATGCTGGGATACGTCGCATGTATCGGTGTGGCTCAGGAGATTCTTCTCTTCCAACCCCACGTGCCGAGACCTTGGCACGCTTGGCATTATGCTGGGGTTTTTCTCCCTCTTCCTCCTGAATCGCAGAGTCGGGGATACGGCGCTTGTTGCCTGCCA
>Ga0307516_10003601_pt1 | contig 19721 bp, 21 predicted proteins | sample 19_EM_MG_FD_203310 | JGI IMG/M metagenome (GOLD analysis project Ga0307516, IMG submission 203310) | Populus trichocarpa ectomycorrhiza microbial communities from riparian zone in the Pacific Northwest, United States - 19_EM | ecosystem: Host-associated > Plants > Roots > Unclassified | place...
TCTGTCTCTCCGAAAAGCCCGAGAAGTCCACTGCAGATCTAAAGCCAAAGATATCAGCATCACGACTAAGACTCGTTCGTATCTTTGCATCGCGACCGAACAGAATCTCTCATGCTGTTCATAACTTTTTTAGAAAGAGACAAAAGCAAGGTTGGCTGCACAACGAACACAAGCCAAGAGGGAGAAAATAAAGATAAAAAAGCACGAGCTTCATGCCGGTGACAATCTTGGACCAGCTGCTGATGCTGGCGCAAAAGATAAAACAGAGAAAAAGACTAGAGTTCAAAAAAGGGTCTCATTCGCATGAACCCCGGACGTCCAGACTTCAAGTCTTTGTCATATTCGTTGTCAGTAAGTCGTGGTATAATCATTAGTTCGGCATTTGTGTCCTCCGTCAACTCTGAACCACCAGGATTTTTTTCACCATTATAGAATCAGTACGATCATTCTTTCACATGTTGAGAATTTATGGTCGTTACAGTCGCGTTCGTATGTTAGGTGTCAATGTTTTCTTCAAGTTTCGCGATCCCTTCTGACTCTGGTTACTTCCAAATGTCATTCTAAGACGACTCTTCACGGGGCTTCACATCAGTTCACATCGTCGCCGATCGCCAATTCAATTGTGCTTCCGCTGATGAGAAAGTCTTGTGCCTATAAACCTCTTTAAACGCAAACCAAAACTCCTTCAAGTTCCAAATCCAAATATGTACAGTATACCTCGACAGCCTGTCGGTACAAGTCGGTAAAGCGGCGTTACCATGCCCGTCAACCTTTTACACCGTGATGGTCGTTATTTAACGTTATGCAGTGCCAATAGGAACCTGGAGGCTGGCAAGTTGGACTCATTGGCTTGGCCGCTAGCTGGAAGGAAGTAACCCGTGTCTGGTGACTGGTCTCCTGCTTCATGTGGAGGACCTTGATATTTATCAAGTTGATAAGGATCGCGAAATATTAATGTCCTCGGACTTTCCTCGGCAACTTATTTAAGGTCGCAAAATCAAATGACGATCTTATCCTATCTTATCGGATTCGGACCCGCATTATATTAACCAACATTGGTTCCTTGGGAGACAATCATTCCTTTCCCTCCTGACCCAAGGGGTGGTGGTGGGCCTGAACAGCGTGCAGGTGACAGGCAACGCAGTGGCAACGCCTATCCACTCAAGCCGGGATGTCGGCTTTAACCTGCAACCGAGGTCTTCGAAGCACTGAACGACTTAGTGCGGGAAATCACTCTACACAGAATCTCGCCATCACCACGAAAGCGTATTAGTACCCACATTTAAACTAGGATCAGTGCTTTGTTCCGTATCATCAAAAAATATGACGGTAACGTTCATATCATCCCTATCACAGTACCAGAATCAGTTCTCAAGGCCATAAAAACGCTAACAGCAATCGAGACGAACCTAAATTTACCTGCCCTCGGAGGCTGCATGACCATCAACGCCGTGAGTAGATCCTCATCAGCACCACCCAGCGCATTCCTCGCCACATGCGCAGCAGCATTATTATCCACACACACAAACTTCTTCTGTGTCCTCCAACGGGTATACATCACCGTCTCATCCTTCCTTCCCAACACAACAGGAAGATCCTCCGGCTCAAAGGTCGACAGCCCTTCGCTCGTGTCCTCGCCGAAACGACGTGTCGGAGCAAAGGATGGGACATCCAGGTCGGTATTGATGACATTCATCTCCTTATCGATCCAGAGTCCGACCAGCCCCACAACCTCCTCGCTCGTGAGGCTCTTCCACAGCCCCGAGGATGCCAGCACGAGGAAATCGCCAGGCTCGACTTTGATGGTCGCTATTTCGGGTTCGGCGGTGAGGTAGGGAGGGGTCTTGACGTCGGCGGGTGGTGGGTCGGCGCCTAGGAACTCTCGGTGTAGGCGTTGTTGTAGACCCACTCCCCATTTATATGCCGCCAGGCCAAAGGCACGCGTGGTGGGTACGCTAAGCTTGGTGTTGGAAGAGAACGATTCGGGGTGGAGGGCTCGTAGGCGGGCCTGCTCGTTCGGGTTTTGCCATATTTGATCTTCCGCGAGAACGTGTACTTCGTATGTAGATGCCTTCTGCCCCTTTCTCGCCTTGCGACCCAGAATGGCACGTGAATCACCGGTCAGTGCGACCCTGAGCTCTTGGGCTTCACGATCATAGAAGGAGAGGAGGGCTGATGATCCTGTCAGAGCGGGGCCAAGGGTCCTGCTGATGGCAGGCGGAGACGGAGGATCTGAAGCCAATGCAACGTTCAAGGACTGGTGCACGATGCCATAATCGAGGTCAACGAAAGCTTTCTTGATCGTGTTGTCCACAGCCTCGGAATAAGGTTCTTCTGTGTCCGGATCGCTGACTGAGAACATCCCAGTTCCAACTTCAGCGTGCTCGGCAGAAATGGGCACATACTGCGAGACAAGCCCAAGGAGAGATTCCATTACGTCCTTCACGAGTCGTGAGGCGACGGATTCCATGCACTCCCAGCCGTTATAACCCTCGAAAACTGCAAACATGGTCCAGCTCGTGCCTGAGTAGAGGGTGACTGAGGACATCGCGTTCGCACTCCAGCGCGGCGTGGCGCTGGCAGAGGATATCAGCAAAGAATGTCAGATCGTACATTGAGAGGTGGAGACTGACTTGGGTATCAACATGTAGTCGAATCTAGCGATACCCGTATTGCCCTGGATGAAACCAAAGCCTCCACTGGCGTTCTCCACGTATGCTGTCAGAGGGTCTGCAGGGTGTTGTTCTTCATGGAAGTTCACCGGTTGTATATCTGGTGCGTCCGCATAAACGCGATTCCTGCTCAAGTACCACCCCAAAGTACCAATGGAAACACTGGCAACGGCGAGAGGGACAAAAGGCTGTCTTGGCCATGGGTGTAGACGACGCAAAGCAAGCCATTGCCTATGCATTACTTAGATCTTTCCGGAGCAAACACAAAGGTTTGTTAAAAGCGCTCTGTATTTACTATAATGAGCCCAAGTTATGGAGGAAATGAGAGAAAATACCACGGCAATTGCTACAGGGTTGCGGGACTTGGTGGCGTGGTGGTGGTGATCCAGAAAGGCAAGTCTCTGTCGATCATTGTTTAGGTCACGTGGATGATGTTCATTCTTGCGCATGATAGACTTCGCCCATCATCTCCTCGACTCTGTGGCCTTACGATTGATTGACCTTTGGAATGAGCCGCAATTCTCGCACGAAATCACCCCCCAAGTCCCTTTACACCCCCGTCTTCTACACGACCCCTCGGCCATCCGTGTCCACTGCAGGGACAACAACAGACGTTCCAGAAAGATACCTGGATTGTCTGTCCAGGAAACACATCGCGCTGGCTCAGATCGTTCAAGAAGTGCCGCCGTCAAGATCCGGTTCTCCGACTGGGGAGGAAGCCGAAGACAAAGACCTAGAGAGTAAAGCAAGAGTCAATGCTCTAGCACAACGCGTTAGACAGGCATTCCAAAATGCCAAGGGCGAACCCGCCGACGGGAAATGGGCCATTATCGTGCAGCTTCTGCAGTTGACTTCTACGAAAGGGCGTTCGAGGTGGGTGGGGACCACTCTGGAAGGGAAGAAGGCAGAGTCCAGCATAGGCTGGGTCAACGCCGCTACAGAAGAAGAATGGACGGAGTGGGAGTCAACATGGAAAAACGCGCGATTGCTGCAGAAAAAGGTCGAAAGCTGGCAGAAAAAGGTCGAATTCGATCCCACAGCGGCGGGTGAAAGTCCGGAGTTTTCAGATCTCCAAGAAGCTCCCCAGGAGCATCAAACGCAAACACAGGGGGAGCCCACGCAAGTCAAGCGAATCGAGGCCGCACCAGTTGTCGCTGTTAGAGAACAAAAGTTCTCGACTCTAAACTTTCCGGTGGTGAAACGTTCCAGCCTCACCACAATCGGGAAGCCGGCGAAAGCCACGCCCGTGTCGAAGCTGCCCACGATATCTAGTCCCCATCTGGGAGGTGGCGCACAGTTTTCAAATCCAAACATTTTGACCGCTTCCAGCAGCGCACCCGAGAAAGTCCTACGACGAGAAATTGCGGATGTTTCCGAAACTGTGAATGCTCCTGCCTTTTCATACCCTATAAAAATAATAATTTTTACAGTCATTCCTTCCACCCTCCTTCCCAACCGGACTGCACACATCTACCCCTAATCCGCAATCCACCAAGCGCCGCCAACCCGCTCCTATACCCCTCGTCTCCCCCACGTCCCCGAGAATCGTCCCCTTGCCATTCCCTTCTCCCCCAGTCTCGTCCCCGTCCAACATACCCGCAGACGGGCAAGACCACAGAGACGCCGTCGAACCATCCTCTTCCCTTACCGACCTCCCCTCCACACCCACGCGACACCTTCAACCCAAAACAACTGTCTCCAGACCGCTCACCGTGTCTCCTCCCCAGAGTCGCGGAGAGAAACGTTCTCGCTCCCACCCTCTCTCCCCTGACGATCATGCTGCGAAGAGAGCACGCACAACCCCCCCGCTGTCAACCACCAACTTGCCAATCGAGGGGGAAACGAACAAGGATCCAGTCACACCCCAGAAACTTCCCACTCTAAGCTCCCTCCTTGCGTCGTCAAAATCAAAGTCGAAGTTGGCCCCTTCAAAGTGGACCATCACAAAGAAGCCACCCACTACGAAAGACAAATCAAATGCAAAAGATTCATCGGACGAAGCAGCCGCAGCTTTGGACCAACACCCAGTACCGGACCCTACTTCCGCTGCACTTCATCCACTTTCACCTCCCATGTTGCCCTTCACTCCTTTTCCCCCTCCAGCTCCAATTACACGCCCTGAAAGAGGCGATCCATTTCTCCAAGAAACCTCCAGCTACGCCGCAAACCTCAACATGGGTCCCGGTCTCGACTATGAAGCCGCTCCTTCACCTACTAAATCTCTCTCCTCTCTCGCCGCCGACTCCGACTCCGACTCCGAATATGACGGAAACGCGAGACTGAAAGGGAAGGAGAAAGAAAAATGCACACCAGGCATCAACATGGACATGATAGAGGAGTTTGACCCTCCTTTCGTGTCGACGCAGGTGAATGCCCACAAGCCAGGAAAAGCTGGGGCGGGGAGCGGAAGCGGCGTATTTGGCGGATGGACGGGGTACAATTCACAGTTTGACGTGGATGGGAGAGTGGATCTGGTTAGCAAATTCATGGAGCGAGATGTCAATGTCGATTATGAGGGATGGCTGAAGGATCCTAGTGAGGAACCTGAGCAAAGGAATCGTGATGAATGGAGTCAGTAGATCGCTATGTATCGAGCGATCTTGTGTAACATATTTGTTGGTTAACAAGAAATTCCATACCATTCTCGCAGAATTTTTTTTTTGGTGGAGCGCGTGTTGCGACTTCAGTTGGGCAACATAATTTGGGCTCTAAGAGATGAGAGAAAAATGATGAGAGTGGGATTCGAACCCACGCCCTTTCGGACCAGATGAACTTTCGGTTCAAGGACAGCAACTGCCCTGGTCTCCTTAGTCTGGCGCCTTAGACCGCTCGGCCATCTCACCGTTGTAATTGTGGCAATTGAATAACTTCACATTGTTTAATCCCGAGATATACATCCATAGAAAAACATATACGAACCAAACCTCTGAAAAGTATCATAAAATAATGTACAGATAGTATGCAATTATCTAAGTATGTTGGGTCATAATCCGTCATCATGATCGTGAATAAAGAAATAAGTGCAGACCCCTCACACAGCAATACTATGTCTCCTCCCGTCCTCACTCATCGGCACATTCCTTTTCACACCTACTTTTCGCCTCCCATCGACATTGATCCAATTCTTTCTCACTCCATACTCACTATCCGCTTCCGCACCCTCACTCTCTTCGTCATCCTCCACCACAATCAGCGGCCTCGACTTCTTCCTCTTCACCGACGTTGTCCCAGAGGAGGATGAGGACGAGGACGCAGCCGTCGTCGACGATGACGTGCGCACCAAGCCGGGAGGTGGCGAGAAGAGAGAAAGAGAAGATGAAGGACGTGAAGGTGGAAGAGGGAAGGCGGCAGGATTGATGATAGTCCCGTTGACACGCAGCTGTAGCGGTAGCTGCTCAAGCGAGGACCGCGCCTCGGTATCATTATCTGCCTCGTTTCCATTGTCTTCTATCACTGGCTGGTATGTCGTCAAGACAGCTGCGGCTGAGGACCGCTTTTTAGGTGGGGGGACGGTTCCAGGTGGAGGATCGGGTTTGCGCATTTTTCTGCTCAGGGAAGAATCTTCTGAGTTTAAGGAGAAGGATGAGCGATGGATTACTTACGTGTTCAATTTGGGTTCAGCGTAGTTGACACTCTTTCTGGCTCGACGTTCACGTCCTCCAAATGCCCCTTCGCTGTCAGCCTGAGGAGCTGGACTTGATGATTCCGTTGTCAATTCTGGGGTTGGCTTCCAAGCCGGCGTTTCCACGTCTTGCTCATGCACTAAAAGATCCAGATTCAACCATACGGCTACCTTGAAAGGGAGTGAAAATAACGCACCAGTATTGCCTATAGAGGTTAATGCTGCACGATTATTAGTGACGTCTTTGAGGCAAGGCTTGCCCCCACCATCTGTGCTGCTTTCATCCTCTGTCCTCTCTTTCGTTCGCTTGCGTTCCTGTGGCTGAGAAACTTCAAGTACAGGAGCCTTCTCTTTTCCCCTGCTCTTGCGCCGCTTGACCGGAATGTTGATCTCCGTAACCTCAAAGTCAACCTCCACCAGTTGGCCAGTGACAGCGGCGATCTCTTCTTCCTCTTCTGCAAGTCCTGCTGCTCTCCGTATGGGTGATCCGAATGCTGGACTTGGAGCACGTTGAACGGAAAGGGATTCGGTGTGCAAGGACAGTAGCCCGCTTTGTCGCCTTGAAGCTTTCCGTGTTTTCGAACCAGAGCCTGCACCTCCTTCCAGGTCAGTCCCCAGGGGTTGGGATGGTTGTGGAGAGACCACACGTGCGGGAAGGGGTAGTCTCGATGCGGACAGGCTTGGCTTGGCTTTGGACTTCCGCTGAAGCGGACCTGGCTGCCGTTCCGATTCTTCTTCTGAAGACGGGCAAGGCTCTACTTCTTCACAGATGCCTGGAACGTCCGGTGGCTTAGAGATGCGAGTGCCTTGAGGGGTGTTCGGACTCGGATTGGGGTTCGGACGTCGACGCGCTCGAGGGGACGTTGGTGCTGTCGGTGTCGGTGACGTTAAATGAATTCCAAAATTTTGCCGAAGATAGGTGAGATGTTTCGTCAGGTTGAGGGCCTATGAGAGACGGAGGGCAGTTGATGTAAGTGTGGCTGAGGGTCTTGAGCTCCACGCACCGCAGCGTCTGCCCCCGCCATGACCTTCCGCGATTTTTCTCGCTCTCTTTTGAGCTGGGACGCCAGCGCAATCTCCGACGCACGGAGCCGGAGATTTTCGACATACAATGACGAGATCTGGGCGTTGAGCTCTTCAATACGGACGCTGAGAGTGGAGTTAAGTCTTCAGATCAAGAGTCAATATACGGTGCAAATAAGCGACCCGATCGTGGAGCTCACTTCGTTATGTGCTTATTGGCGAGCAAGAATTTCTTTTTGACTGCATGCCACCACCGTCATCAGAGAGAGGTCGAAATTAAATGTCAAGCACCTACAGGTCTCGAACTCCAGTAGAGTATCATTCTGCCGAGCGCTCATTGACACCCGCGACTCCCTCCTGCTCATCGTTGCACCCGGCGACGAGAAGAGATACGAGATATGAGGGAATGAAGCGAAGTGAAATGTGCAACGCCGTGGGTCCCTGATCGAAAGAACCTTGATCACGTGATGAAGCACGGTATTCCCAATTCAACAACTTTCGACAATGACATGAGTTCTTGCATGTATACGAGTCCGAAGTACGGAGCAGTCCTCTTTTCAAAATAAACACTTCTTTCACACAAGGCATCCAGGTAGATAGAAGGGAGAATACTAGATACGATAGGTTCCTCAAAACCGAGCCACTAGTTGCGATCATTCAGAAATTCAAATAAGTAAGGCTTTCCGACGACATATTCAGCCTCATGTGCATCGGCATGGAAGTGGAAATACATACAGCTGCATTTGAAGGGCTCGCACAGCCTCCGATGCTCGAGATAGACGTGATCAAGAAATATTTCACATGAGAACGACTGTTGGCCACGTTTTGGCTCACATGTCCAGCAGCCACGAAGAAAAGGAAAACGTGTGCCGTTCAGTCTCCGCACAGGTTTTGGAGAGTTTTTCAAGATCAAAGAATTCCCCTAGACAGGGATGATACCACCGGAATCCGTTTGGATGGACTTCGCCCTTATCGATAGTCACGCACCGATAGGCATTCCCCACAACCTAGGAGTAAAAATCGATAAGGTCAGTGGTCAAAGGATATAGAAACAGCTCATCCTAGGTCCAATTAGAGCTAAGAGGATGCCATCTTCTGGGTCTGCCAAGCTATCCACTGACCTCTATGCATGAGCTGAACTCCTTCCGGCGGAGGCCATCTCTAACTGGGATGACGCGTGAGGCTTGGTGTTTCACAGTAGTTAGGCCAAGACGTAAGTACCTCCAATGCCGGGTGATCAGAAGCAACCGCTGGAAAAAGGCGATTCCTACCGATGCCAATCGGCCACGAAGCCCGTGAGTCGTGGCATTTACACACCAGAGGCGTTTCATATCTTCATATTACTCGATAGCAGCACTGTACAGACCATCACACATCACCATGAACTCGTGTGCGGAATCAAACCCTTAGCCTTGCGGAAAAGAAACGGAACTGGAGCACTGCGCAGGACTCACAACTTTTCCTCCGAGTTCTTCGCTAGCTTACCCCGTTGATCCCGCGTCGATGCATGTTACTTCTGTATAAACCCAATCCAGATAATTAAAATATCTCCCTGTCGTCACATCTTGTTCCCTGGCACAATCCTCGAGCTCGGCAACGGTGAAGCCGCGAGAAGACACCAGGTCGGACGGAAGGTCACCGGTTAAGCTTGCCTCGTTCAGTTTGATGACGCACCAGATCAAGGAGAACACCACGCCCGCAGATGCCGTGAACAGATGATCTGCCCAATCTTAAAATAAACCTCACCGATTGGAAAACCTACACGAGGCAAGGCGGAGACGTACTCTGGATACCCATCCTTTTCATGTTAGGATCTACATTTTGTAGGTCTGCCAACGTGATTGTCCCCGCGTGCAACGAATTTGCTGGTGTGCTTGATGTATGAATGAATATGACTCGCGCTCTTGGTGCCGGGTGCGAAGCCGAACTTTTTATAGAATACATCATGTTCCACGATTTCAAAATGTCGGAGCCCGACGAACATGGGCTGGAGAGGTCAATGTCGACCTGAAAACGACAAATTCGAAGATTGCAAGGAAGACACCTTCTCGGGAAGGTTTAACGGCCTGCCGAAGCGCTGGCAAACGTAAACAACATGTTAGTAGTCGGACAAAAACCAATGAAATCCAGGACTTTCCGAGTCTAGTTCAACGAGACAGACTTTCCAGTACTGATTCAACCAGAGGTTACTTACCACGCAGCATAGAGATTCGAAAAATCTTCACTCACATGATCTCTCCTGAGCAGCTCGTCGAACCACCACTTCCGGCAATAGATTCACCATTCCTAGCTGGTCGTCAGGTCCACAGATGCCTCAAGCACACCCTGTAAAAATTCCTGAATGCCGGAAGCGCATCGAACGTCGGGATCCCGTCGTCTCGTGCCTCCAGACTCCAATACATGGGCGATTCGCGCTCCTGTCGTCCCAGCAGAGAATCTAGGAGAGAGGAGGAACTGTGAGTCTGTGCCAAGATTTTCTCCAAGTAATACGCAGTCATCCCTAGTCACCAAGACGCTGCTCGACGAAGAGGGGCTCAATCCAAGCCGATCGTTTCTAAAGAGATTTAAGACGATCATTCAACGACAGAGAAAGGTGAACCATACATCAGTATTCCCAGGATTTGCTGATGGCTATAGGGAACAGAGAGGGCATACCCAGGTCTGCAGCGAACGCACCGCGGGAATCGGATGGCACCAGTGAGAAGAACATAATGTTTGAATGCTCCGTAGCTACACCCAACGATGCTCAATGTCCTTCTCGAGTGATTCAGCTTCACTACTGAGACCCCCCAGTAATGGGCATTGAACCACAATTTCTTCCATGGACAAGTGGACGCGCCTCTTTCGCTGATCTTAGAAAAGGGATACTTCAAGAAATTGGAATCGAATCAAAATCGAGCTCTTTCCGCAAGAGCAACACTGTCCTGGTAACTTATTGAGGTTTGTACCATGACCTGTGCATCAGGATTCAGATGTCAATCACTATGATATAAAAAAAAGTACCCTTCTGGTCGAAAGCCCACGGCGGCCGGGACATGAAAGTTGAAGCGGTTTCATGTTGCCCCTTGATCATATGTTCAAAGCTTGAGCCAGACGGGCTGATATTTCAGCGGTGCTTGTTCAGACAATATCCTCGCGCCGCGGTGCCGGAGGGAGTTCTCCATTTGGGATTCCTTAGTCCTCCTATCTTCACTGACCGAAATCACGAGATATTTTTCTGCCGCGGCGAGAGATTGTTTGTGAAGAAATCGAGGGATGACGAAAAGAGTGGGAATGGGATTAAGGTGATTCACTGGGCAATACTGCCCGATTGGCTCAACTTTAATGCGTGCTGGACCTACGAGGAACCAAATAAGGGACCACGACCGCGTGTGCTTGTGAGTGCTAGTGGAAGCCAAGTCCACCAAACATCCACCACGGTCTGGCTCGGAATTTTGTGGCAACCAATCTTTAAGTATATGAAGTTGAATGTCATTCCTCATATCCTAGGTTTCCACCTTGCGTGACGATACCGGCGCCAAGACACCAATCAAGGCGACGCGCCGACACCGCGCGAACCAATAAGAACAATGCAAGTATTGGCCGATGCTGAGCCAAGGAAAATAAGCACGAATTTCAGATGAGAATCGATATATCATACATGTCCAAAAAGCACACATTGAAATGCGAACGGATAAAATGAGAATCAATTGAATGGTATCAAACCGAAGCCTTTGCACCACCTGAGCCCGTCGACGGGAGGCTGTCAACGGTCCAAAATTCTCCATCCTTCCCAGCCCTCTCGTCCTCCTGTAGTCTCGCCAGCTACCAAGTAATACTCTTTCTCAGCGCCGATCCGATCAAGGATCGCTGCCGAGATTACCCCCGCAGCCATCGGAGCCCACGACGCTGCGATACAACGATAGCGGCCACATCCAAAAGGAAGCATCTTAATTTTCTCTTGGCGAGGTTGCAAGCGGGTGGGATGAAACCGGGTTGGATCGAATTGAAGCGCGTCTGGGCCCCAGATATCGGAATCGTGTAGGACGCTCTCGATATCTGCGCATTCCTTGTGGAGCGATGACATGAGGCTGGAAAATGACGGTGAAATGTGTTTTCCGGTGAACCACTGGAAAAACGAGGCGAAAGCGTTGATTCTAGAGACGGAACGCGCAATGCGTTTCGAGGGTGGATACAATCGCATAGCTTCTGTGACGAAGGCCTCGGTGGATGGCCTATCATCTGTACAGGCGCGGAAGCAATCAACAGTAGGTTGCTTGTGAAGCTCTGCGAAAATATCGGTAAAATCTTCAGTCCACGCGAACGCGACAGTAGTTGCGACGACGCGCCAAAGCGTTTCCCATACAGGAATAACGTAATCCAAAGGATTTGGGTAAGTCTCTTCGTCTGGGATCAGTCGGCGTAGATGGTGATTGAGCTGAGGTAGAAGGTGGGATGGAATGTGGTCGGAGCTCTTCGACAATCGCCAAAGCCTTGTAATGTGGGAGGCGACTACCCTGATGTCGGTGGGGTCGAATTCGCCCACTCCCTTGCCGACATCGAGAAGCCCGACGAGGACCACCCTCAAAGTGACGTCTTGCACGAGGGCATCAAACTCTAACTGGGTCTTCTCGCGAAGAACAGCCTCGACGGCGCCTATTGCCATGTGCTGGAAATACGGCCAGCTGCGCTGAGTAGCTGCACGAAGGAGTGCATTCGCATGCCCAACAAATGTTGAATGCACGTCGATGTCAGCACTGACAAAGGTGTTCGTTAAGGCAAAGGCTCGAATAAGCCGTACATTTGGACTAGCGCGGGAAGCAAGAAGAGATCGTGGGGAAGTATCCGGTGGACTGAGCAGGTAGAAGATAGAGGATATGTCGCGATGCGTTATGATGGTCGGCGTGGAGGAAAATCGCAAGTAACTCCGCGACACGACCTTAAGGAGGAATGCCAAGATTGCGAGAATCGAGAAAGCATACAGCTGTATCATTTCGGAACGACAAGAATGAGAAGAGGCCAAACCTCACTCTTATGTAGTTCGGTGACATTTGGGATAATACTTACTATCTTTTAATTTATTTCGTGTCCGCCAATAGAACTACTTGTCGGATGTCATGATAAACTTCAGAATACTGCGCCGCAGCCGAAGTATTCCATTTTGGGTGCGGTGGGATGCCCAACGCCAATGACATGTGGTAGAGTTCTTACCATTGGAAGCTGATGTGCAAAAAAAGAGGTAAACTTGTGAGATGGAGGACGGCTTCTTTGCAGGCACATGAGAGGATAGGAGTTGTTCTCCACACGCATGATATACTGCGGTGAAATGCGTTCGAGGATTAGGGGGTTGTAGCAGTAGGTACTACGGACCATCATGTGCTAATCTGGGTATAAGGAGACGCCCATACAGGAATTGCACTGAAGGCCCAGCCTCCACGATCCCTGGCAGGTGGTTTTCCATAGAGTTTACTTGATCCCCTTCGAATTCCTTTCATAAACTGAGGAACAAATTTTAATTCGTGCCACGGTGCATGTTCCAACTTCCGACTCACAAATTCTCGATGGTGTACCGTTGGTGGTTCAGTATTATAAGGCTCAAAGTACGCGACAGTTCAACTTGGAATCATGTGATCACGTATCATTTCATTTTCACGAATCACACTCAGGTCCTGAAGCCCTGGAGGCCTGACTCTTCGATGATCACTTTTCATCATATCCTGAATAGGTACGCTCACGGCTCATCATGCCGACCATTCCGCAAGCTCTTGAGGCAGTGGACCGGGGTATAGCGTGGACCGGGAACGGCTGAACTTCGAAGATAAGAAATGTATACCTTAGGAGACGTATGTAACCATAACCGCATGGTAAGTATCGATGTCTCAACACAAGTGCCATGCATGAGTAATCTTTAGCTATCGAATTTCAGCCAGTGGCATCCAAATTGATCTTTACCTCAACCACCACCTCGTCGACTACTAAATATGTCGGCTTCAGTCGCATTTGAGAAGGAGATAGGCGATGGAATCAGTACAAAGTCCCCCTCGCCAGTGCAGGGGGTCTCTCCGCAGGAGTCTCGCTCTGGTCTCCAGAAAGTCACAAATTTTCTGTTGGCATGGGGAGTCGAAGCACATGGGTGAGCACTGTAGTCAGGTAATGTGGTTTTTGCTCACACTCAATGTGCCGCAGAATCTCTCCAGTTTCCGATGACGAGCGAGTGGATAAACGGCTCTACCAAATGTTCTTCGTCTGGTTCTCGGCCAACTTCAATGTCCTCGCATTCAGTCCAGGCTGCGCCGGGCCGACCTTCTTCAGTTTGAGCCTTCGTGATTCTCTCGTCATGATACTCGTTGTAGACGCAATGTCCTCATTCCATCCCAGAATAACGACCCTTGACTGATAAGCGCTATTTCTTAGATCTTGTCTCATTCCAGCCACGTTGTACGTTGCGCAACCATTGCTGCTTAACTGATATTCCATGACCGAGGCTTAACGCCGTTGTTAGTGCTGTATTTGGACCTAAGCTCGGAATGCGCGGGATGGTTCAGGCTCGGTTTTCGTGGGGGTTAGTCAAGAAAGTCTCTTTTCGTTATCGTAAGCCGATAGGTTATCGGCCCGCATAAATGGCACAGCTGGTATTATCATCATCGGTCTTATATCACTGGTGGTAGGGCACCCCGAATCCGGTTTTCCCCGATGTTCTTGGCTTACGTGCATTCAGGTTACGTTCTTCGGGTATAAAGTCGTACACTGGTCAGTAGGTTCTTTGAATATATCCCATACGATAGCTCATTGGAGCTATCGATGCAGGTACGAAAGTGTGGCATGGATTCCAAATGTCATAACATTCATCGTCATGGTTGGAGTCGGGGGGAAACATTTGGACCCTTCCGAGTATCCGCCAACTCCAGCTCCTACAGCATCAGGATTGATCTCATGTGCAACATTCATCGCCTCTTCTGTTATCAGCTGGTGCACAATGACTCCCGATTACGGCGTCTATCATAATAGGAAGGCCTCGAGGTAAATTTCTTGCAAGGGGAAAATTTGCTCTACGTTCTCACAGACGTTCAATAACAGCTTCAAAATATTTTCATACACCTATCTTGGCATATTTGTTTCTAGCGTAAGTCGTAAAATTCAATCGGGAACGAAGGCGATCCAAGATTGCTCATTCTAGATTACCGTACACATGCTCGGAGCAGCATTCGCCGCCAAAGCCCCTGCGATAACAAGCTGGGAGACCGGCTTCGAAAACGGGAGCAACGTCGGAGGTCTTCTTTCAGCTGTACTTGCTCCTACAAAGGGATTCGGAAAGTTCCTGGTTGTACTTGTTGCATTATCCATCCCTTCAGCCTGCGCCCCAACAATGTACACGTTTGGTGAAGACTCATCCCATTTATTCGCACACTGACTAGGTCTTTGATGGATAGTACCTTCTTGCAGGTAACAGCTTGATGGCAGTTGCCCCCATATTCGCGCGGGTTCCGCGCTATATCTATTCAATCGTCTCAACAGCAATGTCCGTATATTTTTCCTTCTACTTTCCATTCCCAGCGCTCTATTTAATATCATCATTGCGCAGTCTGATCCCCATCGCGATCATAGGGCAGACCCGATTCTTCGGCACTTTAGTCAACATTCTAAGTAAATATATCCAGTGATAGACCATTCACCGATACTCATTTAAAAATTCCAAACCATAGGCATAATCGGTTACTGGTCCATCGTCTTCGCAGCCATCGTATTCACCGAGCATTTCATCTTCCGTCGGACCTGGTCCCGCTATAACGTTGAATCCTCCTGGAACAAGCCCCGTAAGCTTCCCTTGGGTGCGGCGGCTGTTTTCGCATTCGCATGTGCCTTTGGGATCATCGTACCCTGCATGTCCCAAGTATGGTATGTTGGACCCATAGCAAAAGCGGGGACCGGTGACATTGGCATAACATTGGAGCGGAAAATATTCTGGTAGTTGTACGAATATCCATGGCATGCAAAGTTGTTTATAGCGCTACAGAGGGACGGCACGGGTATGATACAAAATGCAATTCACGAAGAACCAGCGCAGAGAGAAGTATGCAGTGTGTCCGAAATGATCCTTGTCCATGGTATTCATGCTGCGTTCGATGAAAGAGTCCGTAACCAGTTGGTCCTAGAAAACGAAGAAGAAACGTCGTCCTGACCATTACCTCTTGTTCCTGCCATCTCCGATGGGAGCCTGCGAAATCTCGCCTCTCGCATCCAAACTCTGCCCCGTCCCCAAACTCAACGCTCCCAGCCCACCCACCACATCACCCACACGGTGCCAAGGTGGGGTCAGACGTGGCCCTGTCGGACTCATACTCACACCCACACCCACACCTCCAGTACCACCACCGCTGGCACCACTTCCCACACCGACACCGACCCCAGGCAAAATCGCACCCGGAATGGTCACTTTCCACTTGCTCGTCGAGAAAGTTGCAGCCTGCTCTAACAAAGCCTTATACATCGCATTATTGAAGCCTACGCATTGCAAGCCGACACACGCTACTTTGAGGGCTCCGGCTGCGTACAGTTGGGTGACTTCGTAGACGTTCTGCGGGGAGGTATTTTTTCGTGCCGCGATGGTTTCTTTAACTATGGCTTGGGTGGCCTGGATGTAGATATATGCACGATGAGTTGAGCGTTGAATGTTAGCAGTTACTTAGTCTGGGAGGAAGAGAAAGCAGAAGGGTATTAAGGCAAGACGGACCTCGGTTGAGAGTTCGGCCCATTCTTTGGTCGTGAGGTCATCTAATCGAAAGGCTTTATATATTCCAGCGTAATACCACGTCCCGTCTTTGTTGAAGAAACATTCTGATACGCAGTAAGGGGTAAGTCGATACTAAAAGATGGAAAACAAAATGCGAATGGACCGGTAGGCTTATTCATGCGTGCGATGACGTCGGCAGGACTCCAGCGGTGAGCGGTAGTGACTCGCGGATTTGTATTGCACTTGAAAGCAGGCGTGTAAAAATATCCATGTTCTTCGCGTTCGGGACACCAGAGGGTTGTGAGGGCGTAAAAAAGACGATAGTGCGAAAGACTAAACGCCAAAGTGGAACGGAAATAGTTTAAATGACGGACGATACGTCACAACTTGACCTAGAGTCAACTTACGAAGTTCTGAGAGGCTATATGCGGTATTTTCAGTATAGGCGCAGGAACCGTGAGATTCACGCACCCCGGAAAGATTCGAGATGAATTCCTGGAGAGTGAATGGCGCGGGGATGCTAAGGGGACTGAGCATGTCTTCTGGTACCTCTTCTGGAAGTGGAAGTGAAGCGAGAATGGCGTTACGTGCTTTGACCATGTCGGCGGGTTCATCGGAAGTTGGCGGATTGCAGAGCAACTAGAGTTGATTTGTCAATTAGACAATAAGGAGGGGCTTACATGTGCTTTCAAAAATTACTCGATAGTCCGGGGCTTCGTCTTGCGGAGTTTGAGGTAAGGGACTACCTGGAATTCGGGCGAAGGCGCCTTGCGAGGACGATCGCGGCATGCTGGAGGGCTCAGATGAAGAGCCGGGTAGACCTCTGTGGTAGTCCATTTGGATAGGTTGAGACTGGGATCGTGCCGTCAATGGGTCCGTTTTCGCCTGTAGTCGATGTGGTAGCGTAGGTGTATCCGCCCATTAAAAACACATACCTTCAAAGCCCCTTCCTCATAACATGGGGGAGGCTCAACAATTTTCCCCGCTCTGTCTCTGAGGAACTTCACCTCATCGCGGAGATCCTGGATGGTTGCTTGAAGCTTCGTTATCTCTTCTCGCATTCTCGGGACTTGGGGATTCTCGGCCACATTCAAGAGTCGTAGGATATCCGAAGCGCTTTCAGGTTGCTCCTTTTGTATCATCTCCAATATCATTGTCTTCTGGCGCAGAGATTCGTAGGCGTCTGCGAGGCGGTGGACTAGAACGTCGCGCGCATTCATCGCATCTACTGTTCGCAGGCGCTCGAGCTGTAGTTCTACCACAAGTTCGAGGACATTAAAGGGATCCTGAAATCGAGCTGCAAGGCACCGTAAAGGTTATGATCCAAAGCCTACGCACCGCAGCTTTGAGCAGCTCGACCTCTTTCCTGGCTTGAGCGAGTTCATCGATTGTGGGACTGGTTTGCTGTTTATTAGCACTTCCTGCTTTCTGTCCGTCGAGAGTGCCGCTATGTCCATCGGTCATTGCGGCCATAACAGAGGACAATTGGCAGCATAAGCTAGCCTGTGGACGCGTTATTTACAGTTGTTTGTGATTCGTTAATCACGTGCACGTATGATCCGGGAAGCCCAGAAAGTGACGCGGGCTCTGCTACTGTACAACTTTGTCAAGATGTCTGCAATTCCGATACGCCTATGCTCAAGAACCTTCTTGCAGCAAACATTACGTTCTTCCGGTAGCCGTCCGAGATTTTACACGACGGAATGGCCTCGGCCGCCCCCACCGACTAGGCAAGCTGTCGTCGAAACCTTCTCTTCAACTTCCCGCCCGCGACCTTATTACGCCCGGCACCCGCCGCACCGAGAACTACCTCGAATAAAAGTATCTAATGTCCGGTTAAACGCCTTCAAAGCTTTCTGACGTCCACGTCTTTTGTCCAGAAAAAATGGCCTATGATCCTGGCATTTGGGGCAGTCGGCATCGCAGCCTGGGGCTTATTCTTGCTGGTCGTGACGAACCAAGAAAAGATATCAAGTTCTATCGTGACACAGATTATGAGGTCTGTGAGGAGCGACCCGCAGGCAAAGCTGATGTTAGGTGAAGCAATTCGGCCCCAGCCGGAGTGGTGGCTTAATGGAGACCCGTTGATAAATGGGAACGTAAGTATTTGTTGTGTCTGAAATCTAGTCTTGCCTAGTTTGAAAATGACATATCTTGTGTAGATTAGCCAATTACAAGGGAATGTCGACGTGAGTTTTAGGATTAGGGGATCGAAAGGTGCGTCCTCGTGCTATTCAGGAATTGGGAGGTCGCTAACTCTTCCAGAGGCTGCGGCACCCTCTACTTCACCAGTATTCGGAAAGAGAAAGGGGCACCGTTTACAATTCGTGCGTTACAGTGCAACGTTACTTCAAAATTCTGACTATACTTCTCTAGTCCGTTTCAAAGTTATCTGCGACGACGGGAATGTGGTCTATGTCACCACGAGCCCCGTGTGAAGTTGTTCAAAATGTTATATCACCCTTTAATTGTATATTATCATTGAATCAGTATTCCTCCAGCGCTGATATCCCTGAGTTAGCATGTGGATTGTATTCCGACTCTCGACTCTCTAAAGGCGCTTGCCGTACCACTCTTCTGCGGTCTTCTGATCCTTTTGGCGAAGCTCAACCTTACTACTAGCATAACTGATATGCGGCATGCCCCTTCGGTTTACCGGACATCATGCTCACCAAAACAATCAAGCTTCAAGGATACCAAAACGCCTCGTCTTCCCACCGGCACCAACCAACATCCCAATTACCCCTCCCCTCCCACAGAATTTGAGGTGCAAACTGCACCGGGCTCGACAAGTTCGTATCCTCGAACTCATCCGTCATTTTTTCCTCTAACCATTCAACATTCTCAGCTGTCACCCTTCCGCAGGGGTATACTGTCACGCTCTTCAACTTTGCAGTAATGTTACTGGGGTCCTTTTCCTCGCTCAGATAGGCAACCAGCCGGACAAACGCTTACAGCATCGCAGGATTGAATATGACCCAATTCCGTTCCCATTTACCCCAACCGTCCTCTTCCGTTGGCAACCCAACAATGAACGAGGTGAGGTGTCGCAATGGACGCGAGTCTCCACTACCTCCGCTCATGATCACAGAAGCTGCACGGTCCAGCAAGGCTTGAAAGATTGTGGCATTATCAACGCCCGGAAGATCGATCGCCAGTCTCTCCATATTCAAACATGTCTTCGTACAGAGCAACTCTACGACGTCCTCCAGCGGTATATCCACCTTGGAGAGGACCAAGCTTTGCAGCGGAGCAGTCAACAACTGGCGAAAAAAGATTGTTGGGATGATAGAGGGGATAGAATAACGTCCCATCACGAGAAGCGACCTCAAAGTCCTGGAGAGCCGGAAAGCAGAGGCCGTCGAATATGGAGGGAGGATATTCGCCACTGGCCAGCTATCGTGAGCCTCAGCATCCGTCGCACCGACAGCGGACGTCAGCCTGTAAGGAACACCACGAACTTGCCCGATCACGTTCGGGATAAAAATGGAAAACGCTCCCTTCCGCAAAAGGGGACATTGTGTGAAGACTGCATGCCACGCAACAGCCGACAACTTGAACCCATGCAGTATACACAAATTCGTTAGCTGACCCCATGGAAAGGCTATCCGGATCAAATCGGAATCCATCCTGGCCTTCCTCAAGACCGACCCAGACTCAAATACCGTGATCCTCGGGTGCTCGTCCTGGTTCA
>Ga0307516_10003602_pt1 | contig 19715 bp, 20 predicted proteins | sample 19_EM_MG_FD_203310 | JGI IMG/M metagenome (GOLD analysis project Ga0307516, IMG submission 203310) | Populus trichocarpa ectomycorrhiza microbial communities from riparian zone in the Pacific Northwest, United States - 19_EM | ecosystem: Host-associated > Plants > Roots > Unclassified | place...
AGAGCACATCGACGCCAACCTGAAGGATGGCGTGCTACGCCTGCGCATTCCGAAGCAGGCTCACGCCCAGCCCCGCCGCATCCAGATCCAGACGGCCTGAGCGGCGGCAGCCGCGGCGGGTCACTGCGCTCCAGGGTGACCCGTCTCGGCCGGCGGCGCGGCCCCGTGGCGCAGAGGGAGCCGCAGCCCGAACGACGAGCCCTTGCCTTCGCCGGGGCTGCGCACCTCCACGTTGCCGCCGTGCAAGGCTGCAAAGTGCTTCACGACCGACAGCCCGACCCCCAGGCCGGGCACGTCGGGCGCGCTGCCTTCTCGGGTGAAGAGCTCGAAGATGTGGGGCAAAACCGCCGGTGAGATGCCGATGCCGTCGTCGTCGACGCGGATGATGACCATCTCCGCTTCGACAGAGGCGCTGACGCTGATGTGCCCTTTTGGCGGCGTGTACTTCAGCGCGTTGTCGATGAGGTTCGACAGCATCTGATCCAGGCGCAGCGCGTCCGCCTCGATGGTGATCGGCACGTCGGGCATGGTCACACGAAGCTCCTGCTCGCGCTGCTGGGCCTTGTGCATCTGGGCGTCCACCACCTTGCGCACGGCGTCCTGCACGACGATCGGCTCGATGTTCAGCTTGGTTGGCGGCCGCAGCAACGCCCCCGTGACGCCGTTCAGCTCATCGAGCAGTTGGCTCAGCACATTCACCTGCCGTTCCAGCACGCCGAGCGCCGACTTCTGCATCTCGGTGTCGCGTGAGCGCTGAAGGATCGCCACGGCCGACGAGATCGGCCCCATGGGGTTGCGCAGCTCGTGGGCCAGCGACGCCAGCGTGGTGTTGCGCAGCGCCAGCTCCCGGTCGCGGTGTTCCAGCTGGTCGTGCAGCAACTGGAGCTGGGTGCGCACGTCGGTCTTGTCGCGAATTACCTTGCACAGGCATTCGACCGTGCCATCGGCATCGGGCAAGCTTTGCAATATGCCGCTCGACCAGAACTGGCTGCCGTCCTTGCGCACGTGCCAGCGGTCGTCTTCAGAACTTCCGCTCTGCAAGGCCAGGGCGATCTCCTGCTGGTCCAGTTCGCCATTCAAGTCGTTCTCGGTGAAGAGCATCGAGAACGACCGGCCGATCGCTTCGTCGGCCGAGTAACCGAACAGCCGCTCACTCGCGCCCTCCCAGCCGAGAATCTTTCTGGTCGGCGAGATCAGCACCACGGCGTAGTCGGTGGTCCGTTCGAGCATGCTGCTCAGCCACCGGCCCACCTGGTCGCGACTGGGTCGATCGCTTGCCCTCTGGGTATCACTCATATTGGATGGGTGCTGGCTTTTTCGGCGGGAACGAAACGCTGAGTTTGCTGTAGCAAGCGCTGTTCCGGCAAGCCGCTGCGTCCTGGCCGTAAATCGCACTTTGCAGCAATCTTTGGAAATCGAAGTCCGCAGTCCTGCGGCGGCATGTGGCTTGCCCGTTATCTCTCCATCACCGAGTCATCACCCACATCATGGTCAAACCCTCTGAGAACCAAGGCAGTCAGGACGCCGGCCAGACGCGCATCGACGTGCAGAACGAGTCGCAGCTCAGGGAATGGGCCCGCAAGCTCGACGCGACGCCAGAGCAGATCAAGGAGGCGGTCGCCGCCGTGGGCAGCGGCGCCTCCGACGTCGAGGAGCACCTGAAAGGCAGCCGCAGCACCACCAACAGCGAACGCACCCACGAAGCCCTGCGAGGCGACGGCCAAGCCAGCTAGGAGCCACGACAAGACCGCAGGCGGGTCGACGGTATCGACCCGCGGCACGGCGCGACGAAAACGCACGCCGTTTGCCCAGGGTGGCATCACCTTCACCGGAGACTGCCTTGTTGCCTCACCAAGACCCCGCCCTGCATGCCCAGATGCCGGCCTTCGACCACCTCATCGTCGGCGCCGGCTTTGCAGGCGCCGTGCTTGCCGAAAGACTGGCCAGCCAACTCGACCGCAAGGTGCTCATCGTCGACAAGCGCCCGCACATCGGCGGCAACGCCTACGACCGCTACGACGACACCGGCATCCTGGTGCACCCCTACGGGCCGCACATCTTCCACACCAACTCTGCCGATGTCTTTCAGTACCTCTCGCAGTTCACCGCGTGGCGCCCGTACCAGCACCGCGTGCTGGCGAGCGTGGACGGCCAGCTCGTTCCGTTGCCGATCAACCTGGACACAGTCAATCGCCTTTACGGCAAGACCCTCACTGCGGATGAACTCGGCAGCTACTTCGAGTCGGTGGCCGAAACCAAGGACCAGATCCTGACCTCCGAAGACGTGGTCGTCAGCAAGGTCGGGCGCGACCTCTACAACAAGTTCTTCCGCGGCTACACGCGCAAGCAATGGGGGCTCGACCCGTCCGAGCTCGATGCCAGCGTGACGGCGCGCGTGCCCTCGCGCACCAGCCGCGACGACCGCTACTTCACCGACACCTTCCAGGCCATGCCGCTGCATGGCTACACGCGCATGTTCGAGTCCATGCTGCGGCACCCGAACATCAAGGTGATGCTGAACACCGACTACCGCGAGATCCAGCACCTGCTGCCGTGGAAGCACATGGTCTACACCGGGCCGATCGACGCGTTCTTCGACAACAAGTTCGGCAAGCTGCCCTACCGGAGCCTCGAGTTCCAGCACGTGACCTTGCCGCAAGAACGGTATCAACCGGTCGGCACGGTGAACTTTCCGAACGACTACGCCTACACGCGCGTCACCGAGTTCAAGCACCTCACCGGGCAGACGCATTCGCACACCTCGCTGGTCTACGAGATCCCGCGTGCCGAGGGCGACCCGTACTACCCCGTGCCCCGGCCCGAGAACACCGCGCTCTACCGCCGCTACGAAGAGGAAGCCGAGGCCCAGCCGAACGTGACCTTCGTCGGCCGGCTGGCCAGCTACCGCTACTACAACATGGACCAGGTGGTGGGCCAGGCGCTCGCCACCTTCAAGCGTCTGCAGGCGCAAGGGCCACTCGCCGATGCCGGCGGCATGCCCATCGCAACGACGGCGGTGCTCGCCACGGCCTGAACTCGCCCGCGCAGCCCCGCTGCGGTCGATGAGTCATGACCTCAGCCCATGAACCCAGGCACGCCTGGGTCCGATTGCTGGTTCTGCTGCTGGTACTGGCCCTGCTGCCGACCAGCGCCCAGGCGGAGCCGCCGGCGGCACCGAGCCCGGGGCTCCCGCCCTTGCTCGGCACAGCGGGGCGCGACCTTCAGCACAGCTTCGCGCTGCCGCGCCTGCGCGATGCGCCGCTCAGCGGCCCGGCGCGACAGCTCGCCGAGCTGCAAGTGGGCCGCCGCGCGGCTCAGATCGGCATCGATGCCGCTTCGGCCCACGCGGCGTGGCACCTGGCAGACGGCGCGGTGAATGCGGCGCGCGCACGGCTCGCGCTGCCTTCTCCCTCGGCGCCGCACCTGTTCGGCGGCCAGCGCGTCTCGCAACTGAACGCCTTGCTGCGCGACAGACGCATCGATGCGATCCGTGTCACGTCGCCACGGCTGGAAGTCGACGAGCCCCTGCTGCTCGACCGGCCGAAGGTGTGGCTGGACCTCGGGCGAGCCGAACTGCGCGCCGACGGGTCGGCGCACTCCGTGCGCTTTCTGGCGCGCATCGAGAACGCGTCTGGGGTCACGCTCGAGGGCGGCGCTTTCCTGTCCGGGGAGTGGGGGCTGCTGGTGAACGCCAGCCGCGACGTGACGGTGAAAGCCGCGCGGTTCGACGGCCTGCAGCGGGGCGGTGTCGTGGCCACCGATGCCGCCGGCCTGGTACTCAGCCGGCTTGTGTTGCAGCGGCTGGGCGCGGCTCCTGTCCTGTTGCATGGAGCCACCGTCGACAGCGCCGTGCTCGACAACCAGATCGTGCAGAACCGGGGCGTGTCGAACTGGAATGCCGGCATCGTACTCAGCGACCGCGAGGCCGCGGTGACGCAAGACCCCGACAGCCTGCTGCGCGACGACCGCTTCGGCATCAAGGAGCAGCGCATCGACAAGCGGCTTCGCACCCCTCGCCGCAACGTGATCGCCTTCAACCGCGTCGCCCACAACCTGTCCTCGGGCATCTACTCGGACGGCGGCATCCGGAACGTCTTCTTCGACAACCTGCTCGAAGGCAACGCCAAGGAAGGCCTGTGCCTCGACAACGGGTCAGCCGCCAACGTCGTGGCCATGAACGTGATCCGCTTGAACGGCAAGCGCTGGGGCATGAGCGATGCGGCACTGAAGCTCGACTTCGTCCATCGATCGGGCCGGCTCGCAGACGGCAGCTCGGCCGCGAAGACGCCCGCGCTCTCGATCGACAACGCCGTGCACAACATCGTCTACGCCAACCAGATCGACCGCAACTACGGTGGCGGCGTGAAGATGGTGCGCAGCGCCTTCTTCAACCTGATCGGCCTGAACGTGATCACCGACAACAACCTGGGCACCAGCGACAAGTTCCACTTCTTCGGCATCGAGCTGGGCTCGGCCGTGGCCGACACCCACACGCTGGACCTCGACTACACACCGAGCCGCGGCAACATCGTGTTCGGCAACGTGATCCGCGGCAGCCACTATGCCGGCATCTTTCTCGGCGCCGGCTCGACCGACAACGACGTGTTCGACAACACCATCTTCGGCGCCACGCACTGGGCGCTGGAACAAGCCCGCCCGCAACCGAACTCGAGCCTGAACAACCTCAGCAACCTGCCTTCGCGCAACGTGCAGGCCGGCATCGACCCGAGGCTGATGGAGCTGACCAAGGGGCGCTACGACAGCTCGCCCTGAGCCTCCACCGTTTCTGCGTCGGGTTGGTTTGCCTCGGCAGGTACGCGGGTCTCGGGGTACACGCCACGCCAGAACGCCTGGGTCGCGATCTCCTGCACACCGGCCGCGTAGTCGCGCCGCAATGCGGGCAGCTGCCTGAACAGCGCCATCCAGGCCTTCAGGAAGCCACCGAGCTCGTGGAAGAAACGGCGGCGATCGAACTCGGCGATGAAGCCCGTGCCGCTCTGCGCATGTTCGTACAGCACCTTGCGGTAGCGAAACACCGCACTGGCACGGCCATGGAAGTGCTTGGGCTGCACCGTCATGCGGTCGCGCAGTAGCCAGCCCGGCAGCACGAAGCCTTGCAGCGTGACGATGCGCAGCAGCCGCCGCAGCTTCTTTTCCTCCTTGCGGCGGGTGCCCTTGAGCGCATAGGCGGTGCGGTCGATCGGCAGCATCTTTTCCGACGGCGTCCACGACGAGATCTGCGCACGCACCGCCTGCATGTCGATGTTGTCGACGAAGAACTGCGGCCCGAGCAGCGTGTGCTGCATGGCCAGCGTCACCGCCCGCGCGCTGGTGTAGAGGTAGCTTGTGAGCGCCTTGAGGAAGAGGCGGCTGCCCACCCAGAAGATGCGCGAGGCCGAGCCGTTCGGGGCGAGCAAAGCATGCGCGAGGTGGTAGCGCGCATCGAGGTAAGCAGTGACCGGGCCGTGCTTGCTGCTGAAGTCTTCGCCGAGACAGGCCACGCCGTTGAGCGTCGTGATGCTGAACCGGTTGCCGAGGCCGAACAGCACGTCGTCGCCGCGCACGAAGAACGGAAAGGGGAACTGGCGCACTTCGGCAATCGGGAAGGCGAAGAACCACCACGCGCCGTAGTCGGGCCGTGCCACCGGGCGCTCGGCCTCCAGCAGGTCGGGCACGCGCCGCATGTCGAGCCCGCCGTTGATCGGCGCCACCTGGCCGTTGAAGCGGGCGCCCTTCTCCAGCAGATCCCACGGCGCCAGCTCGCGCAGCAGCGCGCCGGCGACGGACAAGTCGCGCTGCCGCGTGTGCTGCAGCAGCGCCAGCGTGCGTGCGATCGATTCGGTCTCGCACGAGGCATCGTCGTCCATGAAGAGCGCGTGCGTGTGCGTGCCACTGTCGATGAGCGAGAGCAGCCCGCGCACGAAGCCGCCGGTGCCGCCCAGGTTGCGGTTGGGGATGTGCCTGATGCGAGGGTGCGGCTGCAGCGGCAGGTTGCGTGAGTTGTCGACCACGGTCAGCGTGAGCCGCGCCTGCAGGTCCGCGCGGTCGAGCAAGGCGCTGCGAATGCGATGAATGGCGGGCAGCACCTGCGCCTGCCGGTTGAAGTGCGTGATGACGAGCCCCAGGCGCACGTCGTTGGCGGGCGGCTGCGGGGTCTGGAATGCGGCGCTGCGCAAAACAGCCGGGCCGAGCGCGCGCAGCCGAAAGAACAGCAGTCCATCGGTCAGCGTGCTCCACGCCAGCACCGGCAGCTCGGTGCGCGTGTCGACCCGCACGGCCACCCGGTACTCCGCCAGCCAGAAGGAGGCCTGGTCGCGCCGGTGCAGGCCCAGCGTCAGCAGAAAGTCGCCCGCACCCTCCAGGCTCAGGACCAATGCCGCGATGTCGCAATGCCGCTTCCAGGCGTCGACCGTCAAGCCGTTGAAAAACGTATCGCTGCTCAACGTTCCGCCTTGCAGGAACTGGACCGCACCCTCGGCGAGATCGGCCCACGACCTGTCGTTCAGGCGCAGGTACATGTCTTCGGTCGCCCGCACGTCGAGGTTCGGAAATACCAGGCTTTGCAGTGTATTCATGGTCATGTGTCCCGGCGTCGGTTGCATGCGGCAAGGGTTTCCAAAACAGGTAGCCAGGTCATGCCACGGCCTGTGCCTTGACCATTCCGGCGTACAGGCCACCCTGCGCCACCAGTTCCTCATGGCGCCCTGCCTCGACCACCCGCCCCTCGGCCAGCACGTAGATCCGGTCGGCATGGCGCACGGTGCTCAGCCGGTGGGCCACCAGCATCAGCGTGCGCTGCCCGCGCCAACGGTCGATGGCCTCGTGCACCAGGCGCTCCGAAGCGGAGTCGAGCGCGGAGGTGGCCTCGTCGAAGATCCACATGCTCGCCTCCTTGTAGAGCGCGCGCGCAATCGCCAGGCGCTGGCGCTGCCCGCCCGACAGCCTGGCCCCGTTGGTACCGATGCGCGTGGCGCGCCCCTCGGGCAGCTCGCAGACGAACTCCCACAGGTCGGCCGCGCGCAGGCTGGCTTCGACGCGCGCGGCATCGTGCTGCTGCGCGTACACCACGTTCTCTTCGATCGTGCCGTCGAAGAGCACGATGTCTTGCGACACCACTGCGAACTGCCGACGCAGCGAGGCCTTGCGCAGCTCGCCGATGTCGATGCCGTCGAGCAGCACGCAGCCCTTCGAGGGTGCGACGAACGCGAGCAGCGTGCTGACGAGCGTGCTCTTGCCTGAGCCCGACGGACCCACGAGTGCGATCGTCTGGCCAGACCGCATCTCGATGTCCACGTCGTTCAGCGCCGGTTGATCCGCGCCGGGGTAGACCACGCTCAGGTGCTCGATGCGGATGTCGCCGCGCGACCCGTCGATCTCGCGCTGGCCCGTGTCCGGCTCGGGTGGCGTGTCCATCAGGTCGAAGCAGGCCCGCGCCTGCACCAGGCCGCCGACGATGGGCTGCGTCACGTCGGTCAGGTGGCGCATCGGCGAGATGGTCATCAGCAAGGTGGTGACGAAGGCGACGAACTCGCCAACCGTGGTGCCGCCGTGGTGCGCATCGGCCAGGGCCGCCGTGACGATCAATGCCACGCCGGCGCTTGCGACGAGCTGCGTCAACGGCGTCATGCTCGCGCCGGCCGTGGCCGACTTCAGCGTCATGCGGCGCAGGTGCTGGGCTTCGTTGCGGAAGCGGCTGCGTTCGAACTCGCCGGCATCGAAGGTACGCACCACGCGCCAGGCGCGCGCGATGTCGTCGACGATGCCGATCAACCGCACCTGCGATTCGTACGACTGCCCGCTGATCGACAGCACGCGCGCCTGCACTCGTTTCACCACCATGCCCAGCAGCGGAATGGTGACGAGCGAGATCAGCGTGAGCTGCCAGTTCAGGTAGAACAGGTAGGCCAGCAAGGCCAGGAGCGTGGTGCCGTCGCGCAGCACCGTGGTCACGCCGCCGGCCAGGGAGTTGATGGAGTTCTGCGGGTCGGCGATCACGCGCGATGCCGCAACTCCCGGGCTCAAGTGGCTGTAGAGGTTGGCGTCGGCGCGCATCACCGAATGGATGAGGTCGGTGCGCAGCCTGAGCACCGCGTCCGACGTAGCCCGTGCGAACAGATAGGCACCACCGAAACCGAGCAGGCCGCGCACCACGAACAGCCCGACGATGGCCAGCGGCACCAGCCACAGCGGAAGGGTCAGCCCGCTCTTGAAGCCGTTGTCGATCAGCCACTTGAAGAACGCCGGCAGCAGCGGGTCGATGGCCGACGAGGCGAAGAACAGCGCCACCGCGGCGACCAGGCGAACGCGCTGCGCACGCGAGTACGCCGTGAGGCGGCGCAAGGTGACGCCCAACCCGGTGGGTTGCGGCGGTGCCGGAGTGGCCGGAGATGGCGCAGGTTCGCCGGCCACGGTGATGCGGCCTCGCGCCAGCTTGCGCCGGCGCCATCGCTCACGCAGCGGCACGGTGCTTGCGGCGCCCATTGAGTCGCTTCAGCCAGAAGACCAGTCGGTCGGACATCGGCAGCGCCACGTCGCGCACATGGCCCTCGAAGGAATACTTCGCAACCGCCCTCACCTCCGGGATGCCGTAGGTTGCGAGCAGGCGGCGTGCATCGTCGCGCGGGTCCATCTCGGGGTGGTTCTTGTAGAGGTCGCCACCACCGCCCACGGGCCGTGTGTGGTGCACCGGCGTGGCGTCGATGATGGCGATGCGGCCCAGGCCGGCGTCGCGGCACAGCGTGGGCCAGACCCAGTCGAGCCCCCAGCCGCTGCGGCTTTCGGAGAACGTGGGCCGGCACACGCGCAGCGCCTCGCGGCTGAAGATCGGCGCCATCACTTCGACGAAGCCGCTGTAGCGGATGTGGCAGCGCTGGTCCTGTAGCAGCGTGTCCCAGGTGTAGTACGAATCGCGCGTCAGCGCCGGCTGCGCCAGGCACAGGCGGTAGGCACAGAAGAACGCGAACATGCGGTCGATGGTGGCGGTGTCGCAGGCCAGGTCGTCGTCGGGAAACCAGAAGCTCTCGTAGCGGTCGAGCAGCTCGGGGTTGTGTTGCAGCAGCGCGGCAATACCAGGCCACTTGGGGCCCCGCCTCGCTTCATAGAAGTCGCCGTCGTCGCGGTGGCGGCCGGGCGGGCTGCCGTAGTAGCTGATGAAAAGATCGAAATCGCGGGTGCGGCCCCTCAGCCATTGGCGGTGAAGCGACGCGTCGCCCGCACGCACCACCACGAGGTTGCGCCGCCTCCTCATGCCCGCGAGCCCTGCGGCTGCGGCACGGCCGTTGGCGCGGGCTCGAATGCGGCCGCGGCGGTGCGCAGCGCCCACCAGTTGTGGAAGGTGTAGTGCGCCTGCAGCTGGAGCCGCTTCAGGCGTGAACGCGAGCCCTGCTCCGTGGCGGCGCGCTCGCCGATGGTCGACACCTGGCTCGACGGCGCGGCACGCACGGGGTATGGGTGAACGCCGGCCACGTGCAGATCGCACTCCCACCAGTGCCGCATGTCCACATCGACCGGCCGACCGAAGGGGCAGCGGTGCGCAAGCAGCTTCTCCGCGCCCTGCGCCGTGATGACATACGCGCCCGTGAGGCTGGGCACGCGCCGGTAGGCGATCAGTTCACGCCGGCCCAGCAGCGGTGTGCGCGCACGGACCTTTTCGCGCGGCCGGCCGATGAGCTTCAGCACATCCCATGGCATGGTCGAAGAAGCCACCGTGCGCAGCACCTCGGGCAGGTCGTCGTCGATCTCGACATCGTCTTCGAAGATCGCCATCGCAGAGTCTCCCGAGGCCACGAGACGGCGCCATGCCGCGAGGTGGCTCGCGTAGCAGCCGATCTCACCGGGCCGCAGCGCCTTGTGGTACTGAGCCGCGTTGAGCCGTTCGGAATACAGCTGCGCCATCTGCTGAGGCGTCAAGGCCGAACCGGCCACGGCCTCGTGCCGTACCGGCCGCAAGCCGACAGCAGAAAAACGACGGCACGCGTCTCGCCAGCGCGCCTCTTGCGACGCGAGATTGATCACGAGGATTTGCACGGTTTGTTTTCAAGCAGGGCCAGGGGTCAAGGCACGCATCAGTGCCTCAGCGCCGGCGGAGGAGCCAAAGAAGAGAGGACAGTCAGGGTCGACTTGGCAACCCGTGTTCCCTTTTTCCCGATCCGCCTGGAGAGCACCTCCGGGCTGGGGCAGCTCCGCGGTCAGGCGTCGCCCACCGGTACCTCTACGAGGCCGGTTCCCTGGCAAGCCGGGCACTTGGCCCCATCGGGCTGCCGGCCGGTTCCGTTGCAGGCACGGCATGTGTCCTCGCCGGTCTGGCTGGCGGGGTTCTCCTGAACACCAGCGCCAGGAACGGGCACTGCGCTCATGGCAGCCTCACGCTGGCAGCAGCAGTGAGCGGTTCACCATCAGCTCACCAGGAGCGCGCGGTGCAACTCCATCGCCATCCTTCGCCGTGTTGCCGGCTGAACATGGCGACCGACTTCGACCTTCCTGCCACGCTCGGACAAGGAGACCAGCGAATCGTTCTCAGTGCCCGCCTCGATGCGCACGAAGGGCGCATAGAACTCGGTGCGATCGGTGCGGCTGCCGCAGCACTGCTCGACGGCCAGGCGGCCGTTCTGCAGGACCACCGTGTCGTGGTCGCAAGCGTGCCGCGCGTAAGACCACGCGGCCACGACGGTCGCCCCCATCTGAACCAGCACGAACAGGGACACGAGCGCATAGCCCAGCCCCCAGAACATCAGCGCGGCGCACGCACTCACGAGCAGCATCACCGCGACACACGCCATCAGCTGATTGGGGGTGAGCGAGCAATTCCGCTTGAGTTGCCATCGCACGGCCAGCCCGTTCGGGGTCTGTTCGAAACGCGCCAGGCGGAACACCGGGTCGTCATCGATGGGGACGGGCGAGGCATCGGCTGCTCCCCGCGACACAGGGGAAGAAGAATGGCGATCGTTGCTCATGGTGCAGGTCCTCTAGGGGGATGACGTCGTCATGAGGTTCGGCAAGTGGAGTGCCCACCGCCGCCTGCTGACAGCGCCATCCGAGCCCCAGGGCCGGCCCGCAATTTCCGCATTGCGCCCTGGCTTGCGGCAAATGATGGAAAAGCAGCGCGAGGGATGTGGAGCCGCCGGCGCGCGGCACAGGGTTTGCCGGCGAAGGGGCCCCAAACGGAACGCCTTCAGTCCTGAGCGAAAGAACCCGATGCCAACCATCCCCCGCGACTCTCCACTCGACAGCACCTTCGCGCTGCTTGCCGACCCCTATGGCTTCATCTCCAAACGATGCCAACGACTGGGCACCGAGCTGTTCGAGACGCGGATCATGCTGCGCAAGACGATCTGCATGACCGGCTCGCGCGCCGCAGAAGTGTTCTACGACCCGGAGCGGTTCCAGCGCAAGGGCGCGGCACCGGAGCCGCTGCGCGCCACCTTGTTCGGCAAGGGCGCCGTGCAGGGCCTCGATGGCGAAGCGCACCAGCGGCGCAAGGCCTTGTTCCTGAACATCCTGTCGCCGCAATCGGTGAAAGAGCTCGCCGACTACGCCCGCCGCCATTGGTCTGAGATGGCCCTCACATGGACACCGGGGAGCAAGGTGGTGCTCTACGACACCGCACAGCTGGTGTTGACGCGCGCGGTGTGCGAGTGGGCCGGCGTGCCGCTCGCCCCGGATGAAGAAAACCGCCGCGTCAAGGACCTGGTGCCCTTGTTCAACGACGCCGCGCGAGGCGGCCTGAACCACCTGCGCGCACGCATCGCACGCAAGCGCGCAGAGCGCTGGCTCAGTGGCCTGATCGACACGGTGCGAAAGGGAGCGCTCAGTGCGCCAAGTGGTGGGGCGTTGCACCAGGTGGCCTATCACCGCGACGTCACGGGCCTGTGGCTCTCGTCGCGTGTGGCGGCCGTGGAGCTGCTCAACGTGCTGCGTCCAACGGTTGCGACATCCGTCTACTTGGTGTTCGCGGCGCACGCCTTGCAGCTCAACCCGAAGTGCCGCGACGAGTTGAAGGGCGGCGATCCTCGGACGTTGCTGCGATTCGTGCACGAGGTGCGGCGCCACTACCCGTTCTTCCCGGCCGTCGTCGCCAAGGTGCGGCGAGACTTTGACTGGAACGGCTTTCACTTCACCAAGGGCACACGCGCGATGCTCGACCTGTATGGCATCAACCACGATCCGCACGGCTGGATGGCGCCAGAGCGGTTTCGCCCGGAGCGGTTCAGCGAGCACAGGCCGGGGGCATTCGAGTTCGTGCCGCAAGGCGGTGCCGATGCCGCAGGCAACCACCGCTGCCCCGGTGAAGGCGTGACGGTCGCGTTGATGGCAGGCGCGGTCGACTTTCTGATCAACCACCTTGACTACGAAGTCGTGCCGCAAGACCTGCGGATCGATCAGCACCGCTTGCCTGCGTTGCCGAGATCGCAGTTCGTCATCAAGGTGCTCGGCCACCGCACGTGATTGCCTGATTTTTTCGGCATGTCGGTTGCCGGAAGGCACCGCACCGGAGCTTCTCCGGCAATCACCAAAGGAGATCGTGATGACCCCCAATGACATCCCCAGCCAACAGCAAGGCCAGGGCGGCGGCAATCAGCAACAGGACCAGAGCAGCAACCAGGCTGGTCAGCAGTCGCAAGGCCAAGGCAACAGCAACCAACCCGGCCAACAGTCGCAGAGCGGCTCGCAATCTGGTCAGCAGTCGCAGGGCAGCGATCGAGGCAATCAGCAGTCGACGACCATCAGCCCGGGCAACCTGCAGCAGGGCGGAAGCCCGAAAGACCAGCAAGGCTCTGACCGCACGGGTGGGCAAGCCTCGCAGACCGAGGCACCTGGCCGCCAGGCCGGACAGGAAGGCAGCCAGTCTGGCCAGCAAGGGCAAAGCGGCACGCAGCCCGACCAGCAAGGGGCGGAGAACCTGCCGGGATAAAACCGAGCCGCACAGCCCGAGGTCCGTGATTGATGGATCTCGGGCCCCTTCTTTCCGCGAAGGAGTCGTCGTGAGCAGCATTCCTGCGCCCCGAACCCCACATGCCGCGCCGCATGACGCCGCACACATCCACGAAGCTGACCATCACATGCCGCACGGTTGGCGGCGCTGGCTGTTCGCCACCAACCACAAGGACATCGGCACGATGTACCTGCTCTTCAGCTTCACCATGTTCATGGTGGGCGGTGTGCTCGCGATGCTGATCCGCGCAGAGCTCTTCCAGCCCGGGCTGCAGATCATGAATCCGCACTTCTACAACCAGCTCGTCACGATGCACGGGCTCATCATGGTGTTCGGGGCCATCATGCCGGCCTTCGTGGGCTTCGCGAACTGGATGGTGCCGATGATGATCGGCGCGTCCGACATGGCCTTCGCGCGCATGAACAACCCAGCATGGACGCCGCGATCTTTGCGCTGCACGTGCTCGGCGTCAGCTCCATCATGGGCTCGATCAACATCATCGTGACCATCCTCAACATGCGTGCACCCGGCATGAAGCTGATGAAGATGCCGATGTTCTGCTGGGGCTGGCTCATTACGGCCTACCTGTTGATCGGCGTGATGCCGGTGCTTGCCGGTGCCATCACGATGACACTCACCGACCGCCATTTCGGCACAAGCTTCTTCAACCCGGCGGAAGGCGGTGACCCGGTGCTGTACCAGCACATCTTCTGGTTCTTCGGCCACCCCGAGGTCTACATCATGATCCTGCCGGCCTTCGGCATCATCAGCCACGTGGTGCCGGCCTTCGCGCGCAAGCGGCTGTTCGGCTACACCTCGATGGTGTACGCGGTGGCGGCCATCGGCATCCTGTCGTTCATCGTGTGGGCCCACCACATGTTCGCCACCGGCATGCCGGTGACAGGTCAGCTCTTCTTCATGTACGCGACGATGCTCGTGGCCGTCCCTACAGGAGTGAAGGTGTTCAACTGGGTGGCCACCATGTGGCGCGGCTCCATGACCTTCGAGACCCCGATGCTCTTCGCGGTGGGCTTCATCTTCGTGTTCTCGATCGGCGGGTTGAGCGGCGTGATCCTGTCGGTCGCGCCGATCGACATCCAGGTGCACGACACCTACTACGTGATCGCGCATTTCCACTACGTGCTGGTCGCGGGCTCGCTGTTCGCGATGTTCGCCGGCTACTACTACTGGGCGCCCAAGTGGACGGGCGTGATGTACCGCGAGATGCACGGGCAGATCCACTTCTGGCTGTCGATCATCAGCTTCAACGTGGCTTTCTTTCCGATGCACTTCCTCGGCTTGGCCGGCATGCCGCGCCGTTATGCCGACTACCCGATGCAGTTCGCCGACTTCAACGCCCTCGCGTCGGTGGCCGCCTTCGTGTTCGGCATTGCACAGGTCTACTTCGCGATCTTCGTCGTGCTGCCTGCCTTGCGCCACAAGGGCGAGCCTGCGCCGCAGCGGCCCTGGGAAGGCGCAGAAGGCCTGGAGTGGGAAGTGCCCTCGCCGGCGCCGTTCCACACCTTCGAGACACCACCCAAGCTCAACGCATCGGCGACTCGCGTGGTCGGCTAGTGTCGGTTCGGATTAGCCACCCGCCGAGCGCGAGCAGCACCACGCCGGAGGCCAGAAACGCCAGGTCAGCGGGCCAGTGGTTGCCGGCCGCATCCATCACGTGGTGCAGCCCGAGCAGCTGGTGGTCGATCAGGCCCTCGACGAGGTTGAAGGCGCCCCAGCCGACAGCCATGCCGCCGAGCAGCGTGCGCCCTGACCACGGCACATCGGAGCGCGGGGCAACACGGTGCAGCTGCCACAGGCCGATCACCGTCAACAGCCACACGGCGGCGTGGAAGACGCCGTCCCAGAACATGTTCAGCTTGGCGTTGAGCAGGTTGTCGGGCGGCAGGCGCGCCGAGAACATGTTGTGCCACTGCAGCAGCTGGTGGAACACGATGCCGTCGAAGAAGCCGCCCAGGCCGGCGCCCAGCAGCACGCCTGCGGCGATGAGCTGGCGGCGTGGGTTTCGGCTCATGTGTCTCGGCTCATGTGTCTCGGCTCATGTCCTCGGCTCATCTCGAGCCCTCCGCTGCGTCGCCTGCGCACATCCACCAGGCGAGCAAGCCCACCACCGCGGCCGGCGAGATCACGAGTGCCAGGTTGAGCAGAAAGTCGGCATCATTGATGCGCGCGCGAACCGCCGGTGCACAGGCCGCGCAGGCCCATGCACCGTCGGTCGCGGCAAGACCGCCGAGAACGAGCAGGCCGTTGGCGTACTTCATGGCGCGCGGGCCCACCGTTCTCGAGCGAAACGATGGCACCGTCGCGTGGGCGATGCCATCGGCATGCTTCAGGCCGGCTGAGACTGCTTGCGCGACCCGTCGGACGACGGGTTCTTGTCCTTCTGCGAGGACTGCGAAGCCTGCGAGGGTTGCGACGAAGATGACTGGGACGGCTGCGGCTGTGAGCCCGAGCTCGAACCCGAAGCCGTCGGCCGGTTCGATGCGCTCTGGTTCGACTCGGAGCTGGCCTCGTTCGACGTCTCCGAGCCGGACTTGGAGCCCTCGATCCTCGAAGTCTCCGTCCGCTTGCTGCCGTTGTCGGCGTTGCCCGGTCCGCGGATCTCGATGCGGCGGGTGCGCTGCTGGTTCTCTTCCTTAGGCAGGTGGATGGTCAGCACACCGTTCTCGAACTCGGCCTGGGCGCGCTCGGCTTCCGGCGCGAAGGGGAGCTGCATGCTGCGCTCGAAGCGGCCGTAGCTGCGCTCCATCACGTGGTAGTTCTGCTGTTTCTGCTCGGAGGCGCTCTTCTTCTCGCCGGTGATGGTCAAGGTCTCGCCTTCGATCTTCACTTCGACGTCGGACTGCTGCACGCCCGGCAGATCGGCCGTCACGCACAGCTCGTCGTCACGCTCCTCGACGTCCACGCGCACGGGCGCCAGCATCGACGTGGCTTGCTGGGCCCATGACAGGGGCCAGAGCGAGCCACGGAACACCTCGTCGAAAACCCGGTTCATGTCGCGATGCAAGTCAAGCATCGGCTCACGGTTGATCAGTTCGCGGCTGGATTGAAAGGGTCGCATGTAGTGGGTAGAAGCCATGTGTTTCTCTCCTAAAAAAGAGGGGTGGGCGGGAGCGAGCATCGGGCATCTGGCGTTCCATCTCTCTCCCCAGGAAAGCTCAAGCCGGCCCCTCTTTTTGTTGCCAGCGGCTCTCTGATTTGCAGTAAATCCTGGATCGTTTCGAGCGCCTACAGCGTGCTTCTCACATCGTTCTTCGATCACCAGCTCTGAGCTGATCTCGGCACCCGATTTGCCGCGATGCGATGGCCAATGCAAGCAGCCGTCAGGACGCCCACAACCCCGCTTCCAGGCCCGTGCCTTGGGCGGCAGTGGCCGGCACATTGATGCTGCGGCCCGTCACGTGTTCGTACTCGACGGGGTCGTGCGAGCAGAACACCTCGACCTCCGGGTGTCCCTGCCTCAACGCCCGCAGGCGCTGCTGGTTGTCGAGCCGCGCGCGCCGGTCTTTCTCGAGCATGGTCTGGTACATGCGCAGGCCCGGCGTGCACCACGGGTTCACGGCGTCCATTTCGTGGTGATAGAAGTACGCGTCGCCGGCCTGCAGCAGCCAGCGCCCGTGCGAACGGATGGCGACACCCGCATGGCCGAAGGTGTGGCCGACCAGCGGCACCAGCGCGATGTCGGGCGGCAGGCCGTTGTCGACGCAGGCACCGGCAAAGCCGAACCAGCTCTCGCCGCCACCGTCTCCGTGCACCTGCCAGCGGCCTCGGCTCGACCACTGCTGCGGGCGAAAGCGCTGCCGGTCCATCCATGTCTCTTGCTGGAAGGCGTGGTCGCGCTCCTGCCGCAGCATGTGAACGCGTGCGGCCGGAAAGTCGTCGAGCCCGCCGGCATGGTCGAAGTCGAGGTGGGTGAGCACGATGTGCTGCACGTCTGCGGCGCTGTAGCCCAGGCGCTCGATCTGGCGCACGGCCGTCATCTCCTCGCGGAAGTCGGGGCTCAGCAGCTTGAGGAAGAACCCGCTGAGGCGCGATCGCGGATCGGCCACGTCACGCAGGCCGAAGCCGGTGTCCACCAGCACCAGGCCGTCTGACGATTCCGCCAGCAGGCAATGGCAGCAGAGCTTTCCGCGTTCGAGCACCGAGCGGGCGCGGCCGTCCATCAGACGCCCGCCGAGCGGGCACGACGAGATGCAGTTTAGGTGGTGAATGCGCATGGGTGGTGCCTCCCGGCGTCGCCAGATCGGCTGGCCGCATGCCGGCGAGCGGCACACCGCGTGCCGCTTCTGGGCGACTCAGCTCCCCATTCACATCAGATGCGCGCCGACTACAAGCCACTCGTTCTCATTGGAGCTTCGGCTGGAGGGGTGACGGCATTGAGGCGACTGGCTTCCGAGCTTCCGGCAGACCTGCAAGCACCGGTGGCAATGGTGCTGCACATCGGCCCCCACCCCAGCCACCTGCCCGAGCTTCTTCAGGCTGCCGGGCCACTGCCCGCATCGCACGCACATGACGGGCAACTGCTCAGACCTGGCCATCTCTACGTGGCGCCGCCGGATCACCACATGCTGATCGACGGGCCGGTGCTGCGGCTCACTCGCGGCCCGAAAGAACACCACTCGCGCCCCGCCATCGACCCGCTGTTCCGCTCAGGCGCACTCAGTCACGGTTCAAGCGTGGTCGGTGTCGTGCTCACAGGCCTGCTGGACGACGGGACCGCGGGGCTGCAGGCCATCAAGGAATGCGGCGGCGCGGCCGTCGTCCAGGCCCCAGAAGACGCTGAGGAGCCGAGCATGCCGCTCAGCGCCCTCAAGCACGTGCAGGTCGATCACTGCGTCGCCTTGAAAGGCATGGCGGCGCTGCTGGTCGAGCTCACACGCCGGCCCCCGGGTCCTGCTCTGCAGCCTCCTCCGAAGTGGCTGCATGAGCACGACCTCGCGCTCGGCAAAGGAGACCCCATGGAGCATCTAGAAGCCATTGCCACCCCATCGACTTTCGTCTGCCCGGACTGCAAGGGCGGTCTGTGGACGATCTCGGGCTCGCGTCCCATCCGGTTCATCTGCCACGTAGGACACAGCTTCACCTTGCAAACTTTGCTGCACGCACAGGCTCTGGCGACCGACGAAGCGCTGTGGACGGCCATCCGGGCCCTGCAGGAAAAGCGGCTGTTGTTCGACAAAAGCGCCGAGGCGCTGAGGAGCGAAGGTGACGATGCGCAGGCGCAGTGGTCGGCCCAGGAGGCGCGTGCGTTACAGCGCCAGGAACGCCTGCTGCGCCATCTGGTCGAAGTGCCACCTCCTTCCTGACGGGGGAACGTCAAAGGCCTTCTTCGTAGCGCGGCATCTGGCTTGCTGCCATCGCAGGTGGGGAGATTTTTCCCTCATCCACAACGTCGCCATGCGACTACTGCAGGAGCCCGAATGCCTTTGACCGATTCACAACTGGAACAGCTCCGCGCGAAACTCGACGCACGCGAAGTACAGCTCAGCGGTGAACTGCAAACCATCAACCAGGACGACGCGGATTCGCCGCCGGTGGCCGATCGCCATGCCCAGGTCGAAGATTTCGGCGAGCGCGGCGAGCACCGCCTGCGCGCCGAAGTGCGCTTCGCCGAAAAGGAGCGTGACATCGACGAACTGCTGGCCATCGCCGCCGCCAAGGAGCGCATGACGCGCGGCGTCTACGGCGAATGCATCGACTGCGGCGTCGACATCCCGCTCGCGCGGCTGGAGGTGTCTCCGGCGAGCGCGCGCTGCCTGCCCTGCCAGGAGAAATACGAGCAGGCGCACCCCATCGGCCCGCGCATCCTGCAAACGCCGTGACGCGCGGCTCCCCGCTCCCGCAAGCGATGTCGGCGGCGCTTCCCAAGCCTGACGATGGACCCCTGGACGCGGTGGTCATCGGCGGCGGCCCGGGCGGCCTCACCGGTGCGCTCTACCTGGCGCGCTTCCGTCGCCGCGTGCTCGTCATCGATTCAGGCAACAGCCGCGCAGCCAACATTCCGTGCTCGCACAACTACCCGGGCTTTCCGCGCGGCGTGGCCGGCACTGCACTGCTGCACAGCATGCGCCAGCAGGTGGGGCGGCACGAGGTGCCGGTTCGCAGCGGCCACGTCGACAGCATCCAGCGCAGTGACGGCGTCTTCACGCTGGAGGGCACCCCGTTCGGCGAGTGCCGCGCACGCACCGTCTTGCTGGCGACGGGCGCTGCCGATGTGTGGCCCGACCTGCCCGCCGCGGCCGAAGCCCTGCGTGACGGCGTGCTGCGCTTCTGCCCGGTGTGCGACGGCTACGAGGCATCGGACCGCTCCGTCGGCGTGCTGACCAACGGCAGCGCGGGCGTGCACGAGGCGCTCTACCTGCGGCACTTCACACCGAAGGTCACCGTGTTCCTGTGCGCCGACGACGTGGTGCTCACGGCCGACGAACTGCGCAGCCTGCGCGATGCCGGCGTGGCGGTGGCTGAAGCACCGCCCAGCGCGTTCAGCCGCACCGATGGCGGCGTGACGGTGACGCATGGCGACAAGCGCAGCACGTGCTCGGCGGTGTACTCGTCGTTCGGCCTGAACGTTCGCTCGCGCCTGGCCTTGACGATCGGCGCGGCGTGTGACTCGTCGGGCTACCTCGTCGTCGACGAGCACCATCGGACCAGCGTCGAGGGCCTGTACGCAGTGGGTGACGTCGCCAAGGGCCTGAACCAGATCAGCGTGGCCACGGGCGGTGCGGCCATCGCGGCTTCTGCGATGCACCTGGCCCTGAGGCAACCG
>Ga0307516_10003603_pt1 | contig 19714 bp, 21 predicted proteins | sample 19_EM_MG_FD_203310 | JGI IMG/M metagenome (GOLD analysis project Ga0307516, IMG submission 203310) | Populus trichocarpa ectomycorrhiza microbial communities from riparian zone in the Pacific Northwest, United States - 19_EM | ecosystem: Host-associated > Plants > Roots > Unclassified | place...
GGTGGATGATAATATTGATGAACATGTCTCTCTCGCCGACTTCGTATATCAACGACACTCCTTCAGCAGCAGGGAATGAGGCATATGGTTTTGATAATTTTCGCAATTCTTCAGAGTCTTCTTTCTAGTCAGTTACAGCAAGGAGGATAGCATGCATTGTTGACGTTTGTTCGATGACGAGCAGGATTCGACGACTTTGCGTGCTGATTTGGCACGCCTCATATCCCCTCTCCGCCGCGTCCGACCACGAGTACCTTTCTTTCACCTCGCAGCACACAGAATACCAACACTATAGTCACTCTACAGAGGTCTCCTCAGGGAAGCCCCCACCACGGACGTGAGTCTACCTTCCGTATTCACATTTGTCACAAGCCACCCATCAAGGGCGTTTAGATCAAATTCCGCGTCAGGATGGTCTTTCGCGAGAAACGACACTTGACTGGAACGGATGCCACGGAAAAGTGCCTTTTGCGAGGCTACATGGTTTGGTTTCTCTGTCCATTTCCTCCCCCCCCCCCCTTCTCACCTCATCCGCTCAGTTCCTCGAGTTCTTCAAACTCGCCTACGCTGGGTCGCATAGGCACCACCTCATCCTCTCCCGCTACTCCTGCCTCCTCGGCGCCAAAGCCGAGAAAGAATACTACAAACATCTCGCACGGAAAGAGCTCACCTGGCGCGCCAAGCTGCGCTCCCGTCCCATCATGACCGGCGGTTACCTCCGCCCCTCAGTCTCGAACCCGCCCCTTCCCCGCCTCCGCCTGCAGCCCGTCGCAATGACGCCTATCATCGGCAAGCGGCACGAGGCGCATATTGAGGCTCGGGGACGTGCAGGAGATGCTGTGCGACGTGAAGAGGGAAGCAGAGTTTGAGGAGGGGTTGGCGAGGATGGGGTGTGCGTTTGACCCTGTTTTCGCGAGGGGCTTGAGGCAGACGTGGTGTAAGTCTTCGATCTCATCTCTCCTCCTTTTGGAGCAATCAGTCGTTGACGAGGTGGAGGAAACAGTGGAACCGATCAACAAGCACCACGATCACATCACCCGAGCGCTCAGAGCTGATGAGGTGCGCAAAAATATGCGATACACGCCTGAGATGCTTGCGGCGATCAAAGCGGCGAGGCGGGTAAAGGTCGCTAACAAGACGAGGGAGCTCGTGCGTGAACGACGGGGGGAGATCCTCTGTCGGACCATCCTGTGGCGGAATAAGGGACCGCCGGCCCATATTCTTGCACGGATGACCCCCGCACAGCGGCAGATGGACAAGGTTTCGAGGAGCGTGAGCGACGTGGGGTATGTTGCACGGGTGAAGAGGAAGCTGGGAGTCAAGCTTAGGAATCCGGATGCGTGAAAGGCGGAGGATGGAGGCGGGGAGGATACGGGACAGTTGGCGAAGGAGATCATGAAGGAAAATACGAGACGTATGGCAGTCCAAGAGGATGTATAATAAGTGTCCCGAATTCAAAAGTACATGTAGAAGTACATCAACTACGCCAAAGATCTTGCCTCCAATTGGCTCCCCCAGAAATAGTACGGGTTCCAGCCTCACCAATGTTAAGTACTTCTGCTGGTGTCGTTCGGGAGTGGTTTGAAGATCGGGCAATGGCCACGGAGTCGGCGCAGACGGATCAAAATGTCGGAAAAATACCCAGGCCTGATGAAGTGTTTCCGGCCGCCAGTGAACCCGCATTTTGACCAGCAACAACCGACCTAATTTGAAGCTGGAAGACTTGAAGTTGGCAATGGCGCAACAGAGTGAATGTTTACAGCTGTTTTCAAAAAAGAACCCAGACGGACAACAAGAGCCTCTGTCAAACCTCCACAATTACCTCGACTTTGCTACCGCCTCACGCCGGCTCCATCAGAGCTGTCGATCGCGCAGCGTACCGAAAGGGTGATTTTTCGATCAGTCAGCCTCGGTATAAAATGGGAGAATCTCATCTCCTAAACTCTCCTCATCTTCATCGTGACCTTCATCCAGCCACGCTGAAAATCTTTGCCAAATGTTGCTGCTCAATAAGCTCGTTGTCCTCTTGGAGTCTCTCCGCCTCTCTGTCCCCACTACCGGCTTCATCCTCACTGCCCCGACCGCCCACAAAGTCAGCCGACTATCTGCGCCAGGCTACAAGGTCGCCGCTGCCATTCTCCCCCCTACCGTCGTCCTTGTCACCTGGGCTGTCCTCTCGTCGCACCACGACGCCCCTCGCCCCCTACCTGCGACCACACTGCAGGTGGCGAACCACGACGACCTCCTCCACCCGGTCACATTCGGCCCGGTTTGCTCGATAGATTCGTACGACGGCCCTGACGAAGGATTGCGACGTGTCACTGGGCGGTGCGATGTCCCATACTTCTTCGAGTCACCGAAGCCCATTGCCGCAAAGCCTCCGATCTTGGCCTGGCCGACTTGCACCGTGGCTGCGTACGATGGCGCTGACGTCACCCTTCGTCGGGAGAATGGTATTTGTGATGTGCAGATTCCGATCTTCCGCCCCCAGCTCCCAACCCCTCAAGACACCCTGGATGCCCGAACGACACATGCTAATCTCCTCGTCCGCGCGCTTCGCTCCCTGCCATCGGACCCTCACCAGGCGATCGCCAATTTGTCCGACCGTCTCCATACCCTTGGCTGCTTCCCCCGTGTCCCGTGGAATTCGCTATTGCTTGACCTCGATTGGCCCATCGTGTATACTCAGTTCGGCGAAGTTGGACTCACTCTCCACCTTGTCACTGTCGCGGTTGGTGCCTCGGTCTCGTATATCCAGTCCCTCAATGTCCAGGCCTTCAAACACCTCTTCTTCGGTCATGAATACTTCTCACTCCTGGCTCAGGTCTCGCTCGAGTCGACGCACCAAACCAGTGGTCTTGCCGTCGAATTCGGATGTGGCTTCTCGGGCTACTTGTTGTGCGGCGTCGAACAGATCTCCCTCCTCTGCCCCTTGAGCGAATCGATTGAAGCTCTTCATGCGAAGGTCGACTGGATAGTCATCCTCCCTTTGCTGCATCGCCTGGCACAGCTCTTCTTGGCCTTGGTTTTGGTCATCAGCTTTTATGTAGGCTACTGGCGGTTGTGGGTAAGCCGCTCATTCTTTAATCCCGTAGTCGCTTATATTATCTATTAACCAAAGCGTCAAAAGTGCAACTGCGAGACGGGCCTGCAAGGTGCAGATACCAAGGTTCATGGGACAATCGTGCGTCTTTCGTTTCACTTTACAACTTTCCATTTCTTACAATTCTTCCCAAATACATAGATCGAGAACTCCGCAAGATCTGAACACGTCCCGCCCACGAACGAGGTCGATGTTTCCCCTGAAGAAGCTCCCCCGTCGACTAGCCCTGCTCTCGCAGATCGTCCCTTTCGTGGCCTGAGGAACAAGCTGCCGAGTCGTATGGTTGCGGGCCGCCGTTGTTCCCAGATAAAGCGCAAATACCGAGTTTGAAAGCCGACTTTCTCTTACATAGCATCCTCTCGCTTTTTGCTCATGCACAATCTGTTCATCAAGGTTTCCCACACTTTTTGCTTCATGGTCGTCTCATCTTCTTTCAGTTCAAACCACCTATATCGTCTTCTCTTCTGCTTGTGTCTCCCGCATCTTAGTCTCCTCCCCGCTCTTCTTGTCGACGTTTAAAAATGACAAAACCCGCACCTCTCCACTTATCCACTGAACAGATAAGTGTTTTGGGGGTCAGAGAGCATGTATAGGATAGTATATAATGACATAGAAGTTGTCCGAAAGTGATGGAAGAGGTGTGGGAAGGGAGTTGGAATTTAGTGGTGTGACCATGATCTTTCAACAGCATGATTTGGTTTGTATCATGTTTCCCGCCGCATTTTCATTGTTATTGTATCTCCCCTCGTTCTACCACCCTCAGACCACTTCTATGACACTATACACCATACCCCTGCCCAATAGATGACCAATTGACCATCCTTTCACAATGCAGAATGCAGGGTCCATCAATCGGGTGACACCGAATCTCGATTATCAAAGTCCGACATCAGAAAACGGAGCTGTCTTGTTCTGTTGCCGTAGTATGGCGTCGTCAGACCCATTCCCTATACCACTCTCGATCCAAATCCTCACCTCTACGCATCTAGTTCGATCATTTGACTCCGTTGTGTGTATTTTTTTTTTCAGGGGTGGCCTATCGATATGAATTTAGTATAAAGTCTCTAACAGAATTATGAGACTCCGCCTGCTTATTTGCTGCAAATGTTATGGAACGTCCGGATAGGGCTGATGAAGTTGCAGACCACATGCCTTGGAAATGTTCCATTTCAACATCTGACCGCTAGGCTCAAAAACCTAGCCGCCCCGGCGATTTGCTGTGATAAGTCCGTTTGGCACTAGTTGTCAAAGAATAGTATCGGCGAGTTCAAGTTTGAACATGTGTTGAATCACGGCAACAATTTGTAGGACTTTGTATCCGGCACCCAAGACAGCCGGAGTCCGGACTCGTACACCGGCAGTCGTAGGGCTTGTTGGTAGGACTTTGTCTTCGAAGGAGCCCTGTGACAGCCACCCATGTTCAAGGTTCTACACGCTTCGCAGCCCCGTGCGGTGTCGGTTGGGTGCGCAGGGGTCGAGGGGGATGGGTAGACATACACGATGATGAGCCGAATATGTTGACTGATCATTCCAGCGATCACTAGTCACTACATGGACCGCCGCGGGTTAATATATCCTGTTTTATTCTACCCTAGTCACTCCCGGGCTGCGCATTCTGGAAATGGTGAATGTTGGTCATGACCTACCAATGATGAATCTATGAAGTCCTTATTTCTTGCCTCTCTCGCTCCTTATGGGCCTTATTAGGTAGCACATCCAATGTCATTTTTTCACTTACATGGTGCTCATTCTCAATTTTGATGGCAAAAGACGGATTATTGGTGGTTTCCCGTCTTAGGAGCCTGCAGTAAGTACATCTGAAGACAATTATATAAACGATCGTCAGGCGTCAGAGATCTTACCATCCATTTCTGGACTTTCGGAGAAAGCGAATCTCCGAATGTTAATGAATTCCACCACGGCAGGGCTTCGATTTTGTCGTATGGCAGCACATATGGGAAGGATTCAATTCCGAGTATATAATGGACGCCATTTTCGTTGGGAGATACCAGCACGACTCCAAATCGTTCCCTCTCATGACCATACAGTCAGCCAACTCTGAAACCACCGTGACGCGTGTAGCTGGGTGAGCTCTTTCGTAGTCCACTCCTGCGTCTATGTTGACATTCGTCACCACAGGGGTATCCCCGCAGTCTCGGGCTGGTTAACAGCATCGCGTACCGCGCCGAACGTCTCCAATGCCATTGCACCTCAGTGAGTGCCTTTGTAACGCACTTCTGACTCTGTGATATTAAAATGCAGCATAACAGAGAGACCTGCGTCGTTGCGGGTGAGTTAACGATGAACATGCAGCCACACAAATCTGAAAAGAAGCGTGCACCTGGGTAAGAACCTTCGTAGCCCACTCCGATATCTAAGTTAACATTTATCACCACAGGAAGGCCCATGTAACCTCGGGCGAGTCGACCGTAGCCTCTACTAGTAAGGAAAATCAGGATGCCACAATCAACAATATCTTCAAGGTTTTGGTGACGAAGGGCATCGCCCTTATACCATACGTTGGCGGCATCCTCTCTGGTATTATCGGCTTGCTTTGGCCTGACAGCCCGGACTCTGCATGGGATAAGTTCAGAGCAGAGGTGGAAAAGATGATTGACCAGAAGATCAAAGACGAAGTTTATAGTCTCCTCAGGCAAGAGCTTGTTGGCCTCGGTGACGTGTTGAAAAGTTACTTGGTCGCCGTCAAGGGGACTGACAAAGAGCATATCCGCACGACTTTCACTGCGGCTAACTTGTTTTTCGTCAACAACGCCAGCCATTTCCAGAACCCCGATTACGAGTGGGTGCTCGCTCCCCTTTTCGCGATCTTCACGAACCTCCACATGATGCTTTTGCGCGACTGCGTGCTTCATGGGACGCCGGCTAACTGGGGATGGACAAAGGAAACTTACCAGGAGTACGTTCAGGAGACGGGGGAAAGGCTCGAAGCCTACCACGCGTACCTGAATCATGCCTCGATGCACGAGGTGGAGAGGCTGGGGCCCGGTTCGCCAACAAATCCTGGAAAACATAGGATCGCTATGCATAACTATTGGCAGCCCGTCAACCAGCAAAGAATCGTTCTCATTGAAGACTATCGCTGCATCCTCTTCTATCTTGATCCCCTCACCCGTCCCGATCCGACTCCAACCGAGAAGATGTTCTTCCTTGACGCCTACAGCCTTGCATATGGCACGGCCGATGACTGGGATGGGAAGGCTCGCGAACTAGGAGGGGAAGGAGTGAAGATGGTTTACTCTACACCACTCAGCTCGTTCCGGGACATCTACGTGGAATTCTACGATAGAAGACCCCGGAAGGTTGACGTGACTTACGCGAGTGGCACAGGACCGTATCTCGAGACCGGCCCCAAGCCCCACCAACGTGTCGACAAATATAGTATCATCGCTGAAACAGCGAGCGGCGAGACGCCAATGCACTTCTCGTTTCCGGACCCAGGGCCAAAGAAGATGTTCAATGTTGAGAAAGCGCAAATTAGGGTGGGAGACATTGTACATTCCCTCGCTCTCGTGCTGGATGACGGCACCGTCAAGCCTTTGTGGCAAAGTTATGTCGATAATACCGTTGATTATACCGTTGCAGTCCCCGGGCGCATGCTGACGACGCTCAATATGTGGACGGTCAGCAACTATTATCACTACGACCTTGGTTGTATCCTTTTTGGCTTCAGTCGCGACCTGAAGTACACCCCTCCTCAGGTTCGCCGTCTGCTCTATATTACGGCCATTGGCAGATCCAGCTCCGAAGTGACGTCTTTGATCTCCCCCGATGCGACGTTGAAGGCAGAGCGTGAGGCCTGGTGGCGTCACCTCGAAACCTACAAGAAATGATTCGTTTAGTAAATAGTGGTGTCGAAGATGTATCTAGCTACTCAGTTTCTGTTGATCATTGTTGTGCAATAGTACTCTCTTCGCTGCCTATGCAGTTGAACGAACCTACATTTCGACCAGCAACAACCGACCCGACTTTAAGCTTGAAGACTTGAAGTTGGCAATTCTTGCGTGCTAGATCCAGCTGCCGAGAAACACAGAATGGTTATTCAAACGCATCCTGGAGCGGGACATGAAGAGTTCAATGCTCGGAGTCTCGGACCCCAGACGGTTGATGTTGGGCCCAGTCGCATTCAACGAGGTCTTCAAAAGTTCAAGCTTCCAAATGAAACAGTAAGTTCTACGCACGTCCGAAGAATCGATTCAAGCTTTGTACCGTGCGACTTGGAAGACGGACTCTTGTGAATGTCCTCTTCGAACGGAACTGAGAGTCAGACTCGTGGCCAAATCTTTCAACTCCACTGCAACTTCTTCTAAAGCCGAAGCACAAAACTTAGTAAGTCCAGCAATTCGCGTAGTTGCGCCGCGACCCACAATTAGTACCTCCAGATCTGCAAAATCACCCCGCGGTCGATTGGATCCTCTATAGCATCGACTGGCTTATTGATTTTGAATCTTCGACAAAAGATGCATTCGTTGAAGATCCCTGCTTATTTCTGCCCCGGTCATCGGTCCAGTCGAGATAAGTGCCTTTCTGGAAATCAATCTCTTCCGATCTATCTGCATAACCATGGGCTCGGTCTCCAATATATCTGCATTTCAGTGTCAATTTCTTGCATCATGTATCAGCTCGTTGGATCTTTTTGTATTTTATCTCATGTTGCAACCCTGCCTCGCCGGAATATATTTGGTTTCAGACTGGCTCTTCACTTCGTCCCGTTGAAAAAGCCTATCCTCGTTACACCCGCGTTCCCGAGATTCAATTCGTTACATTCTTTTGTCAGTATCCGCGTCTTTGCATGGGGATCGAGTGTGTTCGCACCGATATGTTACAAGTTTCTCAGGTACGGCGAAAGAGGGATTTCGTATGTTACGCAAACTTCGGATTTCACCATTTATACAAACGTAAAGAGGAACTACCTCACAAAGAATAACCAAACTCGCGATCCAACTCTGGATATGTCTTTACCTTGGGGAACAACTCGACCCATCCATCCCGCTGAACGTCGAGACCCTTGTTCCCGAAATACCGCCCCCCTTCAAAGCCCCAGCACGCGTTGCCTTGCACCCAGCAACCCATATGGAAGATATAATCGGAAACTGCGTTATCAACCTCAAGGCCGAAAGACGGGACTTCGTCGAGAAGTTTAATAAATTTACGTTGGATCTCGCGGTGACATTCATATGCCCGATTCATCGCCCCTTGGAGATCGAGGTCGGACTCCCGCATAAGGACCGTTAGAATATTCCGACGAACCTCGCCGACCGCCTGTTCAATGTTGTACGACACCATGTCCTGAATGAAGCAGGAAAGTAAACGACGCGTGCTCTTGTCACTGGCCGAATACTATGATTACTTACATTGTCGAGAGTGAGCAGGTCGGCCGTGAGATCCTGCAATTCTCTGATAACAGAATGGTAGTACGCCTCGTCTGGGATATTAAACCCCATTTCGCCAATGAAAAACAGCGATCTGCCGCCGACGTTGGGCCTGCGCATCTCAAGATACCCTTCAAGTGGTGGAACAATGTCATTCTCGCGGTCCTGGGCATGGTCTACGTTGGTTTCCAAATATTCCGTGAACGATTCGACGAAGTGCCTCGCCGCGTTCGGAGTGGCAATCTTGAACGCGCGCTCGCAGAACCTGCAGATAGAAGACGACAATAAGCTGCCAGTCGCAAGCGCGTTCATATGGAATACTATGACAGACTCTTTGACCATGCGACCGAGTATGGCCTCGCCTTCAGGTCGTGGTTTGTCTGGGTCGTTGAGCGCGTCGATCATGATGTCTACCAGCTCCCGAACGACGGGCGCAGATTCGGCGTCTGTCTGGTCGTCAATGGCCATATAAAGATACAACATATCGCTGCCGATGCGCAATTGTTCTGAAAAGTAAGAAGACGAGTTTTCGTATTCCCGCACCCACTGGCAGGCTCCTCGACGAACCTTTTGATGCGGTCGGAGCCACCAGGGCTGCTACAAGAGCTACAACGCTTCGATAAACAAGGAAAACGGAACAAGCCCAACCAGGGTCACATACCGGAACGGCAATTCTTGATGGTGTCCTCCCATCGAGAGTTAGCGACGGGGGGTGGAAACTTCCTGAGCCAGGCCATGCTCTCCGCCTCGACTTCCTTCTCGTGAGGATTGACCATGCGGCGCCATGGCCATCTACTCATTGTGTCAGGAATGTACAATTTCTTTTGCTGTTGGGAGTTATCCTCGAGTGCAGTCGCCATGGGTAGGAATTGGAGGAGGCGTATCCGCGCCGGTCATTTTATAGTGCCAGTGGTGACTTTCTGTGAGGCCCTAAGGAGTTTCGTAGAATCGCGTAGCCATGGGATGTGATCATCATCGTACAGCCCTGAGCCAATGGCACTTTTTGCTGATAAGGTGATCATTCTGTTTTTGTTAACCGCGAAAGACGAATTATTCATGGCTTCCCGTCTTTTCGGTGGGTTGGGTTGGGTTGGGTTGGTTGGGGTGGTCGCCGTGTTGCTGCCGTGTGGCTTTGGAGCGATCGTATAGACACACGGCGAACACACGGGGGCCCTCCTTCCCATGCCCACTTCCGCAGGAGTTGAGAGGAAATCATATGTCACGAGATATTAGGAACGAGATCAGTGTCAATGTTGTCATTGATGCGACTCTGAGATTATCACTAATAGTGGGCCTGCCAGGCACAAAACATATCATCTTTGCTGGCCCATCAACAGAATATCAGACAACTGAGACCCAATTAGACTCGGAATACATTCTATCTCAGTCTATCTCGTGTTGTATCCTTGCCTCACCGGAATATATCTGTTTTTTGACCCGGTTTCATTTCGTTCCGTTGAGAACGCCTATCCTCATAATACTAGATATACATCCCCTTTGCTCGAGATTCATATTACGATCCTTTATCTGAAATGTCTCCCATGACCTCCGCGGATTCGCACTACTACTGGAGACTCTAAGTACGTTCACACTCAAAAAACCATTCGCACCCAAATTTCTTCCATGTGTATGTATATACACGCTATGTGATAGTGATGCAAGTCAATAACAGATCCATCATGCGAACGTAAAGCCACGACCGCATACATACAGCAGTCGGGAGAGGGGAGGAGGGACGGGAAGCTATTAAAAGCGAGATCAAAGACACCAAAAGGTATGACCTGTCCACGAACTTCCAACCTCTTTCATGGACCCCAGAATGGAGATAAAGAACAGAGTAGTAACCTAGATGTGGGCGAAGGGGAGGAAAGAGAGAGGGGGAGGGTGCAATGGAGAGCGTAGCGTAGTGGAATGAAAGGGATAATCTATAAGGAACTGATCAACAGCCACCTGGCATTAAACGATTCTTCGGCCATGACTGTCCAAAGTCGTCTCTCCATGTTGTCAGATTGTAGTTCAGGTATGCTGGCAGGTACCTATGGCGAATGGATCAGCACCTACAAAAATCACTGACGACCTCGATACGCGGACAACGTACGTTTTTATATAGGTCATGGTCGGGGCGTCTTCTGGATCACAACCGATATTGCGCGCGTTTGATGGTTGATACACGCGAACGTAGTCGATTTTCATCGTGGCTGGGAATTTGACTTTATCAAAGTCGATGCCACCAAAGTTTGGAGAAAACCCAAGGTTGGCAATGATATACTGATCGCACGTCAGATTCCGCTCACAGGGAAAGGTTAACGACATAGAAGTAGGACCATACCATTGGTTCGACAGGTATGGGACGTGGACCTATCTCGGTAAGCGGGTCGCGAGCTAGCCCAGGCTGTAACAGGGTCCACGCTATCTTGCCATCATTGATCCAGGAGATATACGCGTTGTCAAATCTGATTCACGATAAAATCCGCGTCAGACCAACTGTGAGTGTCGAAAGAAGCGTAGAAAAGCTGACCCAGGTTTATATTCAAAGCCGTAGATGCTGAAACAGTCTGATAGCATTTCATAGCATAGCTGGTTGGTGAGGCTGAGGCCGCTCGTTGTCTCCTGGTAAACACCTTGGTACCATATGCTTATTACAACATGGCAGTAGATGTTGTAGCGGAAAAACGCACCACCGACATATGGATTCAGAACAGTTGCCGTGTTGTTTGGGATCGAGTAAGTGGCAGTAGTGTTGAACCAATTATACCGTGCCTGTGGGAATCAGTATCTCGACTCAGTTGAGGTTCGGAGATCGAAATATATCCGTACATTGAAAGGGGCCCACTGAGACGATTGAGAGACCTAAAGAATATGCGGGTCAATGATGAATGACATGATCTACGACCCTCCTTACATATCCTATCCCATCTGTGACAATCGCTTCGAACAGATCGATTTCAGGTGCTGCCCGCCCCACGTAGGAACCATTAGCTCGCACAGGTCCAGGGTGTGATTCTCCGGGGCAAGTACAAGCGGCTTAGCAACACCATCAGCTGGGCAACAGGCTACGGAGGAAGAGGACCTACAAAGACGTTGACCGGGCAAAAAAGACTGCAGCATTAGAACCAGTGAGCAAACTTGCGAATTTGAAGGGGCTGGTGGTGACCTACCAATACGTTATCGTGATATTGATCTCCTTCTGTCGTCGCTAAAAGGGGCAGAGAGGTACCAGGGTATGTTTGGTTCGGGAGCGTGCCCACGTCACACGAGTCATACGAAAATGGCCACTGTTGCGATTTGGTTTGCGAAAGCCATGTTTTACACGAAAAGAGAACTGACCGTCCCCTCTAGACTTGCACCAAAACCAGCACGACCTAATCATTTATTAATGCCAAAACAAGCAGCCAACAATCGAGGAGCTACTTACCCAAATTACCCATGGTCCAGCTTTCATGAAAGCGTCATCAGAGCAATGTCGAGTGTACAAAAGCAGGAGACTCACACAGCCGGCCAAAAGCCACTATGAATCAAAGGTTAGATGAATGAGATCTGACGAAGGTCGAACGTACTGGATAAGATTACTGCCTGGGAGATTTACGGCCGCTATATATGAAAACCCCATCAAAAAGGACCAAGTCAAGCTCAGAAATTGAAGCATGCCTTCGATCAAGCCACCAGTAAAACAAAGCTTGTTCCTACAGAAAAATTAGAATATTTATGCAATGACTTGTGATGCCGAGGTTTACCATGTTTGAAGCTGTTTCGCCAATCAGTCAAAAATATGAGAAGGACGCTGTTCCTCGTACCATGGCCGACTTGTATGTCAAGTTGTGATTTGTTGAAGGGTCGGCAACCTTTTCCAAAGTTATTACCAAGGAACCGCCGGCGGTGGTTGCTGCACCAGGGAGAATAAGGCATCGTCCTAAACCACTATCCTTTTGTACTCACCCTGGCCGGGATCATACCACTCCAAATCATTCTGAAAAAAAAAATCATTTTGCAGTTATGTAAATGGGCAGGGACGAGGATACGCACAGTTCCCCAATAATGGAGATCAACCGCCTCCCAGTATGGATCATCTCCCGGGTAGAACGTGCGACCGTCCACATTAAACTCGTCCGAGAACACCAGTGTCCACTCATCGCCTGGGTTCACGTAGGATTTCTTGGTATATGCGCTTTGGGGTGTATGAAGGTCGACGAGGCCCCAATTTCCGGGAATGGTCGCGACCTGTCCAGTTGCGTTTATCCCGCCCAAATTGAACCCTCCTTGATTTGTGAACTTCTTGGTGAGGAAATGTGAGACTATGGGGTAGCCTGTCGGTGTGGTTTTAAGGTGGTGAGTGAGGTCACGATCCTTGACATGTCGTAATTAAGATCCTTACCGCCGCTGTAAAAGGTAAGTCATCTCGAGGGTTGCAAAAAGGAAAAAAAACGGGCCACTCACAAGAGCATCATGATACCCGCGCCGAGAATGAACAAACATCCCAAATTGCCCAGCCCACGGGGGGTACAGATATGGCCTCCTCGGTCGCTGTCCCTGTCTCTGTTCGGGTCAGGATTATGCAAATCATCATCTGGTTCCGGGATGTTTAGATTGGGCAGGCCCCATTGTGCCGGGGACGCTGATAGCGAGTACTGCAAAATATGTCGTCAAGGTCACACGCAGGGTAACGACCTCAAGCCAACCTTTTCTGAAAGAGAAGGCTGGAGGGCGGGTCAGCAGCAGCGGTGGTGAGGCGGGCGAGGGGATCGCAAACGCACGGGGTGTCCGGATGCATGGCGGCCGCTGTCGCTGTGGAGGGTGGAGAGAAGACTGGTTGTGGACGGTGATCGGAGAGGTTGAGTAAACTGGGGGGTGGGGTGTGAGGGCATTCGGAACCAGAAGCCGCAGGCTAGACGAAGAAACGACGGGGGTGTGTAATGAAAAGTGAGTTGCAAAGAACGAGTGAGAGCTGGTCGACAGGGACGCTGGCTAGTACGACTACGGGAATAACAAGGCCGCCGCACGTGCCACCATCATTTCGCACTATCTCCTTGCCGACCGAACAACATATATTACACTGACAGCTCAACCTTCTGGCTTTTCAAAACCGCCTCTTGGATTTCTGGCTTCCCCAAAACAGGGTCCACCCATTCACTCAAAAACACGTCCACCTGCTCCGGCGCTCGTCCAATGAAGCTCGCAGGGTCCAGCAGCTGGTCCACATCCGGTTTGATGGGATCGAAATAAGGATCCTGCCGCACACGCTCAATCAAATCGTTCTCAAGGCCAAGGTTCTTCACTTGGTTCCCAGCTTCATGCGACAACACCTGGCGAGATCCATCAACGACGAGCAAGATATACTGTAAACGTGCTTGGCCTACCCTGACTCTCTCATGCACCTCTTGCCTGTCGCCTCCCGCTTTGACCATCGCCATGATGATGTTTTCTGTAGCCATGAACGGAAGCTCCTGTGCGATGCGGCGTGCAATAACCATCGGGTACACCACCAACCCCTCGGAGACATTTTGCAAAGTCGAAAGAACAATGTCCGCCGTCAGGAACGCTTCAGGGAGCGTGATCCTTCGGTTAGCGCTGCAGAGAAATATTCAGGGCCCCGTCTTTCTCGGGACAGCGTAAAAATGCGTTACCTATCGTCCAAGGTACGCTCGAACCATTGCACGCTGGACGTCATCAACGCATTTTGGTGAAGGACCATCAGGTGACGAGCCAGACTGCAGACACGTTCGCATCGCATCGGGTTCCTTTTGTACGCCATGGCAGACGACCCAATCTGGGTCGACTCAAAAGGCTCTTCCATCTCCTACTCATCACATTATTGTACCCGCTCTCGGAAACAAATATACAAACACAAACCTTCAAATTCGCGAGCAATCTGATGTCAGTGGCAATTTTATGTGCGGTGGCTCCCAATGAAGCAAGCGGAGCCATGACGTCAATGTCAACTTTTCGTGAATAAGTCTGGGAAGTCACAGGATAGGCATAGGCGAATCCTGAAAGTTCAGTGACCCTTTTGTCGAGATCTTCAACCTAAGAAGTCATCAAACACACATCCAAGACAAAAATATACCAGGAGCATCCACACCTTTTTGTGATCACCATCGAATAGAGCCAAGAAGCTAGCTTGTGTCCCGGTGGTGCCTTTCACACCGCGAAATCCAAGGTCATCGCGGGCCCGTTCGATATTTCGCAAATCCCAAAGCAATTCCTAACCCCCGTAGAGTTCAGTACATTTCACAACACGGCTAGAAAAAATCAAGCCCACCTGTATCCACAAAGTCGCCCGCTTCCCCACCGTCGTGAGTTGGGCCGGCTGGAAGTGCGTGAAACCAAGAGTCGGAAGAGCACGGTGCTCTGCCGCAAACGCAGAAAGACGCGAGATCAGTACGCCAAGGGAACGAGCAAGGTAGGTCAGGCCCGTCCGCAGAAAGATGAGATCAGCGTTGCTAGAGAGGTCCGAATCATGGATGACCTTGGACTAAAAAGTCGTAATAGCGCACTCAGTTACATAGCAAGACGTAGCCCCGAGGCTGACGGCGATTCGATTTTTAGGTAGATCGCGAGCGGGAAATGGTCAAGCGTACTGGATGATACCCGCAGCAGCGGGAGCTACAGTTCCAAAAGTATGGACATGCGCCATGACATCGTGACGACGCTTCTTCTCCTCTACAGCTGCAGTCTCAAACTGCTCAGGAGTCAAGTGCTGATAGACAGACAGATAGATAGTAGATAGTGACAAAACAACAACCAGGGATATCTCACGAGATTGCTTTTCATCTGCTCGATCGCCTCATCCGTGATAGGCAGACCCAGTTCCTTCTCGGCGATGGCTAGGTTGAGCCAAAGCGTTCGCCAAGTAAAAAACCTCTTCTGCACCCACGCTGATGAGCCCGATGGGAGTTGGTTGGACTGAGACATTCATACCGCGGGGGAAAACAGGTGTGCCATCTCCTTGCTCGCATACCGACTGAAAACAAGATCAGAAGAGATAATTGGGGATTTGTATCCAGCCGGACCTCGACAGGGGCGTTTGGTAAGTATCAAAGGCGTCCATGGCCATCGATTGATGAAGCGGTGTTTCTTCACAAAAAATCTTTCCTAAATCTGGCGGCGATCACATGCCTGATGTCGACGACATCCATCAAGATCCGAGTCGGCGAGCAGCTCGCCTTGCGCCGCCAAATGACGCGCCCCCTGTCATCATTATTTAGAGACTGCCCAAGGGAGACTAGGGTCGTTGGATAGGATTTCTCAAGGCATCAACTGCTACATAATATACACACATTCACGGACAGAAACTATCGGTACAACATGGTATGGAAGTCCATCTTATAAAGAATACACACTCTGCCAGAAAAATGGAATCGACAGCGAATGTGTACATCCTCATGAAAACGATCCATGGATCAGAGCATCCCAAGCACTCTTAGACTCCAACTTTTCGATAAACTTTGCTCTCGGCGTGGCAAATCCCGAGCCATTAGGGGAAGGGGACGACATCGTGCCGAGTTGGGGGGCACTTACGGGCTTCGGGGCGTGCAACAGGCTCGGTCGCGAGGGGGCGGTCTCGGGCCGGGGTTCATACAACAAAGATTCTGGCAAGCTCAGGGGAGGTGGATTCTCCGAAGGCGGCGAAGGTTTTTGGTCAGGACTGCTGCTTCCGCTGGGAAGGAAGTCCGGAGAGCCGATGGGCGAGCCTGATGGCCATTCGAGTTCATGTGCATCCTGAAGACACGGGGAGTGTCGGATTAATCTACGGAGACAAGTGTCAATTAATTGAACATACAGACGTCCCCAGTCGGGACGGGGTGTGGAGTGGATGGTGCCTCGGGTGAAGAAAAGTAGAAGGGGTAGAATGGGGCGGTGGTGGCAGCATGGGTGAAGTAGGACCAGGGCTCGCAGTCCCTGATGGGATTTGAGAGGATGGATGCGAGGGGGAAGGCGTGAAAGGACGTTTCTACCGTCGATGGTAACGGTATAAGCAAAGAAGAGACGAAAGTCGAGCGAACCGGTGTGAGTAGACTGCCGAGTGCGAGCTTGAGACTCATTGCTTCCTTGTAATGGATGTTTCTGTTCAATCTAACATGCTCCTGGCATTTTTCGTTTTGACCATGAGGCACGTCCTCAGGATTCTGAATTCTCGCCGGCTGAAAAGGGGGGTCGGCTGGATCGTGTCATAACGCAGGGGACCAAGTAGTGATACTGACCATGGTGTTAGATAGATGGGGGGTGGGGATAAGCGTAATGGTGGTTAGAGAGGAAAAGGAGGGGCGTCTCTTCGCAGCATGGTTGTGGTCAGTTGGAACAGCAGCCGTGTGCGACCTGTTCCGGGTTGATGACAAAGTGAACGGATCACTCGGAAGAGAGATCTAATCGGATCGTACCTCAAGAGTTTCTAAATAAGGAAGCTGATACGCGTCAACTTTCAAGCTTTCAAGGTCCATCACGCCACCAACTACGAGCTGACAAGGAACCGCATGCAGCAGTACCAGGAAAACTATGGGCCATTAGGCTTACAATCCCCTTACACGTGAGTACACGGCTTTGTATACGGAAGACTACGGACCATAACGCCAAGCGAAGGATCTATAAAAGTTCAAGAACGTGGGTTACACTCCTGATTTGTCGTAGAGCCCAATAGCAGCTACCAGATCCTGAGCTGTCGGCTTCGGCGAGATGACATCAACATGCATGTTCAGCTCGTTGCGGAGGAATGACGCAGTGACAGGGCCGATTGCTGCTATTTTGCGAAGGGAATCTGAAGGTTGGAGATGCTTATTTAAAATCGGTGTCACAAACTCGGCCGCAGACGGCGCGAAGTGAATGATCCACCACCGGTTGGAGACTAAATACGACAAGGTGAAGGGCGTACGTGCACAATAACAGGATTGAGTACCTAGAGGGGATACCCTTAATGCCTTCTCCAAATCCTCCTCGAACGTGTGCGAGTTTTGTGTCTCGTACACAGTCAGAGAGACGAGCTCGATACCGGCTTCACGTAGGATCGTTGGGACGGTGTCGCGGTTCTTGTCCCCAGTAAGATAGAGAAGCCTCTTGGGCTTTTCGCCAGGCTGATCTCGGATGAACTGTGCGAGGCGTTCACCCGTTCCGGAGGACTCCCCGCGGATGATACTGGGAGTGTAATCTGTGTGTCCGTAGATCTGACCGATTGCGGCAAGCACTGTGGCGGTTGCTTGTCCCACCACATAGAATGGTATGGAGGACCAGCTCGGGTCTGTGGGCGGGCGATATGAGGACTGTCGAGGGTGCAGGAATGACACCAACTGGTCGATGCTCCCGATGCAGAGGAGCTGGGCAGGTTCCCAATAACGGTTTTCCAGACCTCGCACGCCCTTCCGCTTGTGATGATCACCCCATCGAGACTCGCTGTTGTGGGTCCCGTTTCAATGATGGCCTTGAGGTCAGCGGTGTTTGTGGAAATGGTCTCGAGAACTGGAACTGAGAGTGCATTGTAACCGGCCGCTTTGAAAGCAGTTTCATATCGGTCTTCTGGTCTGGAGGGCGCTCTAAAGAGAAGGACGTTGGTCATGGAACGGAAACAAGCATATATATAACTGACGCGACTCTTGCCGAGCACGCGTCGGAAGTAGTCCGGTTCTTGCCCTTTCTCCACCACCATGCCATTCCAAGGGGAAAAACCTCTTCATTCTCTGTGGGTGAGGCAATTCTTGGTCTGAGCTCTTGTAGTGACCATTGAAATGAACCAGGTTCGCTGGTGCGACAGCCGGAGCCATCGAAGCGTGAGTGAGTCTCCATCCTTGCTCGCATAACAATTCAGAGCGGTCGACCTTGTTTCCTTGTTCAACCTCAGGTTCGTCACGTACCCGACAGAATTTGTCAAAACACGGTCGCAATTTGGTGGAAAGGCATGTTCCACTGTACTGGCAATTGAGATGTCCGCCAATGGAGATGATGTCCTCAGAGAGAACGTCCTCTCACGATTATCAGGGAGACTTTGAAAGCTAAAGGCGTCACTGGACTCTACTCTGGATGCTCAGCTTTGGTGGTGGGGAATGCCCTTAAGGCCGGGGTGCGATTCGTCACCTATGAGTACTTCAAAAAGAAGTTGGCCAACTCTGAAGTGCGTCATTGATTCATCTCCGTCGGTTCCTTCAAATTCATATAATCTTGAAGGGTAAAGTGACCGCAGGACGAAGCCTGTTAGGTGTGCTTCTTTCGCCCGTTTTGGACCTTGAAACATTCGTGTTGATGATTTCTCTGGGAAAGCCGGTCTGGGAGCAGGGATGACGGAGGCTATCTTCGCGGTCACACCGTCGGAGACCATAAAGTTCGTCTTTCTACTTTTGAGAAGAAAATTTGGGCTGATGCTTATCCCAGGACAAAGCTAATCGAGGACTCCAGACGTCCCGATCCCCAATATCGTGGCCTGGTGCATGGAACGGTTTCCATTGTGCGGCAAGAAGGACTACGAGGGATCTACAGGGGTCTTTTTCCTGTTGTATGTCTACATTCCCCGGTCCATCATGCTCAGAACGACGATCTAAACTCGTACGCAGATGATGCGACAAGGGGCCAACTCGGCAGTCAGGTTCACAACGTACGCAACTCTGAAGCAGCTCGTTCAAGGGACTGCACGTCCGGGCCAAACGCTTCCGAGCACTATCACATTTGCCATTGGTGGGATTGCGGGTCTAGTGACGGTTTATACCACGATGCCTCTTGAGTACGTCGACTGGCCTCGGTTTAGATTTGTAATAACCCATCTTTGCTTTACCTTTCAGTGTGATCAAGACTCGAATGCAGACAGCAGAGGCGCGGTCACAGTACCGGAATTCGTTCCACTGTGTGTATCGGATCTTCAAGGAGGAGGGAGTATTACGATTCTGGACGGGGACAACCCCGCGGCTTACACGGTTGGTGGTAAGTCGATCCTTTATAATCCTCATACTCGGAAGATCTGATTTTTTTCCTGTTGCAGCTCAGTGGGGGAATCGTGTTTACGGTATATGAGAAGATCATCAATGCCATAGGGGGCCGCGAACCACAGCATACCTAGAATTTGTTAGATCCTTTCTTTCCTTTTGCAGCACGAGGATCTCTGTGTTCTTAGTCGTGCACATTCATATTTACTCGCACACGATAGGGGTTTGTGTGACCCAGCGTTACTTACCTTTTACTTGACGGCATGCATCTCCAACGTGTACCATGGCTATGAACAAAAAACCTACTCCAGGCTCTCAGCCTGCCT
>Ga0307516_10003604_pt1 | contig 19713 bp, 22 predicted proteins | sample 19_EM_MG_FD_203310 | JGI IMG/M metagenome (GOLD analysis project Ga0307516, IMG submission 203310) | Populus trichocarpa ectomycorrhiza microbial communities from riparian zone in the Pacific Northwest, United States - 19_EM | ecosystem: Host-associated > Plants > Roots > Unclassified | place...
CTGCCCTTAGGGCTTGTGGTGTGTAGTCACAGGGTGACACTAGCGGCTAGCGCTGGCGGCGGCGGACTTCCCTTAAGAAGCCGCCACCCCGCCTTGTAAGAATACCATGCTTCTTGTTACCCCTCAAATGCACACCAAAAGTCCATCCCCCCACTTGCAGGCCACACCGACTTCAAGGGTAAATGCAAGTCACTTCGTGATGCGCTATTCCCTGCACTCAACAATCAACCACGGCCACCGCTACCTGACGGATTCCTCACCTCAAAACAAGACATGCAACAACACACCCGCGTCGTTACCACCCATGAAGTACAACTGGCAATCTCCCACCTGAAGTATGGAACTTCAGTGGGCCCCGACGGTATCAGTTACACCACCCTCCGCCATGTACATGAAGCAGCCCCGCGGCTCCTCCCACACCTCTTCGATACATGCCTAAGGTATGCAGTCCACCCCCCAGAGTGGAAGACTGCAAACTGCGTCATAATCCCCAAGCCTGGCAAGACCACCTACTCCCTCCCCAAGTCATACCGACCGATCTCACTTCAGTCCTGTTTTGGCAAGCTATTGGAAGCAATAGTCAGCAAACGACTTACCCATACTGCAATGATGTGCGGTGCCACTCATCCATCCCAGATGGGCGGTCAGCCAAACAACTCAGCTGTCGATGCACTCCTCCGCACCATTACACCAATCGCCAATGCCATCAGCGTGAAGGTGAAACCTACCTCTGCCATGAAGGCTGCCCAAAGACCAGCGGTCCTTACGCATGACATTGAAGGAGCTTTCAACCAAGTACACCCCGCAACCCTACAACAGGTCATGTCACAGCGCCGCGTGCCAATCTACCTCATCAGATGGATAGAGGCATTCAACACTGACAGGCAAATCTCCTTTGGCTTCAATCAGCAGACAGAAGAACCACAGCCCTACCGCTGCGGGTTGCCCCAAGGCTCCCCCATCTCCCCCATCCTGTTTCTTATTTTCAGCAATGCGATGCTGGAAAAGCAGCACTCCCCTGCGGACGCTGTGGATACATCCTACATCGATGACGTCTGCATGGTACAAAACTCGCGCACCATTGCCAGGGCAAACACACTGTTAGAAGACCGCACCGAACAACACCTCCTCCGGGGATCCCATCTGGGCCTCACCTTCTCACCAGCAAAGACGGAATTGCTCTACTGTCTGCCCATCAACAGTAAGAACAAAAACATCAGCCTTTCATCCCACCCGCCACTGAGAATAATGAATACCACCATCCTGCCACAACGCACATCAAGTATCTGGGCATCTATATTGACGAGTCCCTTACTTTCTTACACCATGCAGCAATGGCAGCTGCTCGAGGCAGCCAAGTACTCGGCAACTTCAGATTCCTACGGCACAGATCACGCGGCATCCCTGCCCAAGTGGCACACCACCTGGCGCTGACTGCGATCTTTCCAGCCATGTTCTGGGCTTCCCCCGCCTGGTGGACTGGAAGCCCATCCACCACCAATGCTCTAAAGACCACGTACAACGCAGTGGCACGGTGGATTACTGGCCTCCCACTCAATACCAGAATCACCAACCTAATCATGCTCGCCCACCTCCCTCCCATGGAGGCGTACCTCGATTACCTTTCCCTCCGTTTTGCCATCCGCCTTCACTTCCTTCCACCACACCACGCAACAGGCCCCCCTCGCCACCACCCTGATGCGCGGCCGGATCTGCCAGGTCTGCACCACCTCTACAATCTCAGCAAAAATCTCATCATGGGGAAGCTTGAGGATCGGACCACTCACCTCCCGGTTGATGGCGTCCAGCCAATTCCCTCCCCGAACCCTGACAAGACCACTACACCCCGACAGCTACACGAACAATGGCTACACACTCTTCCCACCAATGCCCTTATCATTTACACCGACGGTTCTCAGCTCACTAATGGAGCAACTGGGTGCGGATGGGTCACCTACCGAAAAGGCCACGAACTCCTCAGGCTCAGCGAGGGCCACTGCCACCTCGGGAAGAGGGCGGCGGTGGTCGATGCCGAGTTACATGCCGTACAAGAAGCCACCTCCATGCTACTCACCGCGATTTCACCAAGGGGGAAAGTCTACATCTGTATTGACAACCAAGCAGCAATCGACACCCTTAGCTTCAACAAGTCCAACCACGAATACGCCCGACGAACACTCGCGAATACCGAACAGCTCCGCCTGCTGGGCTGGGAGATCCAGACAGTTTGGTGCCCTTCACACTGCAATGTTCCAGGTAATGACAGAGCCGATGCGCTGGCGAAGCAGGGGGCCTCCGGCCACACCCCGTGTCAATACACTACCACCACAAAAATTTGGCTTCAGACTCAGGCAAGGGCCCAGCTTCTCCGCCGATGGAAAGCGGAGCTGCCCCTCTCTAACCCATCGTTCAAGTTCCCTGATCACCTCCGCAATGTGGAGTGGGAGGAGACACGCGCTGTTTGGCGCGTCTTCTCGAACAGGTCCCCCTCAGATTCACATCCGAACCAGCCCAAGGATCCATGCCCCTGCGGCGCGGATTTAAACTCCTCCCACCACCTCCTACGGGACTGCACCCTGCTTTCAAAATACCGGACCGAACTTCTCCAGGCAACTGTGGGCGATATCGAATCCCCAGAGTTCATCATCAACCCACGAAACCAACAACCTCTACGCCGCTTCCTGAAGGCAACCGGCTTGGGCCATACCCAAAAACTGTGCTTCGACCAGCCCGCCAACATCACGAACGATACCGCGAGCGCCCACTCGGATTCCCCGGAGATCGATTTCGGCATTTTCGAGCCTTGAATGATACCGCGACCACAAGTGATCAGGGGAAAGTAGCCAGGATTTTGGTCTTCTGTGTTTCTTTCTGCTCCGTCCTTCTGTGTCATGCAACCTTCTGTATTACTGCGTGTTCTGATTTGTTTGTTTGTCTGTTTGTTTGCTTTCGGCGAAAGGGAAAGATGGGAACCCCACAGGGGTGGTACGGCGTGGTGGAGCGCAGATAGGCTGTAGTCCTGAGCGCACTTGAATGACATTGAATATTATCTCTCTCCACAGACCTATCTCTTCCCTGAACCGGCACTGCGACCAACACCCGCCACACAGAACCCCGATCTCTGCCGAGCGGAATCCCGAGACCTACGAACGACCATGCTACCGGAAAGACCACCAGATGGCAGTAGACGAAGACTGTGTAAGACCGAGCACGGCAGCACGAAAGATTGGGAGTATGACGCCTTGCCAGCACTACAGGCTACGCCGAGGGACATCCTTAGACTTCACCTGGAACAGTGGGAAGTACTTGCCTGTGCCAGTGAGCTGAACGAACACAGCCCGAGAGCCGAAGACACGAAAGCCCTACCGAGTAGGCAATGTGAGACGCTGAGCTGAACGAACTCATCCCGAGAGCCGAAGACACGAAAGCCCTACCGAGTAGACGACGCAAGATGCGGAGCTGAACGAATGCAGCCCGAAAGGCCAGAGATACAACAGCCCTACCTGTGACCGAAGTGTGAGTACACCGGAAGTGTGAGTATACTGGAAGTGTGAGTACACCGTATGTGTGAGTACACCGGGAGTGTGAGCACACAGGAAGTGTTAGTAGAGGCATCCGTTCCGAATACCAAAAAGCCTATGTTGCCTGGCGAGCCAAACGAGTCATTGAGGTAGGAACTTGACACTAGATTGTGTCTCCAATCGAGACCTGACGTAGCAAGAAGGAATCAACCATGGATTCCTCAGACCCACAAAGAATACGAGAGGTTGATGACCTCGAATCAGACACATTTGACCTTTGGGAGATACAAGAAGTTCCCGATGACAAACGAATACCGAGTCCGTAACACCAGAACCCTGCTCCAGACCAGTCACACCAGAAACCCGCGAGCAAATATGAAGAATGTTGCTAGGAGCAACGGGTAGTGGCGAAGCACCAGACGTCATGCAAGCGCTACTGCAGGAACTCATCTCCCAACAAGGACGTAATGAGAGGACCAGAAAACCAAAGATAGAAGATCCAGAACTGTACTACGGAGAACACGACAAGCTCCGAGCCTTCCTGGTACAATGCGAATTGAAGTACAACTGCGAGTCCCACCGATTTACGAACGACAGCAAGACAGTTCATTACGCAAACAGCCGATGCCGAGCAGCAGCCTGGAAATGGATCCAACCCTCAATCACGGACGGATGAAGCAGTTTCACGACATGGAAAGAATTCAAAAAAGCGATCCATAGAGCGTTCGGAGAAATCGACGTGAAGGAAATCGCCAAGGTCAAGTTCAACAAGATTGAATAAGGCGCCCACTCCATGGCGCTGTACTGGGCCGAATTCCAAAACATCATTGCCGATCTTGACTACAATGACTCGGCATACATCGACAAGTTCGATGCAGGGCTTCCCGAACGAACACAGACTCAGCTGGCAATGGTTCCAGCATAACCAGAGACCATCAGAGAATACGAACAGCCAGGTACGACCGCGAAGAAAAAATCATGATCAAAGTACGGATCATAGGGGACCAATGGAAAAGAACATAATACCACTGCCCTGGTGGACAATGGGGCATCCGAGAACTTTGTCGACAAAGCCTATGCCGAAGCAAGCAGAATTGCAATGCAACAAAAAGCAACACCAAGATGGGTCCTGACCATGAACGGAAGCGAGGTTACCGGTGGGCTGGTAACCCACGACGCCCAACTCCACCTCACGATCAATCATCACGAGGAAGACATCTGGGTACACGGTGTTACACCTGAAATTATCTAGAGTACGTAGCAAGCTAGAAAAGTGCGTACGTAAGCATGACGGAGCGGTTCAGAGAGTCTAGGAGGGAGTTAAGGAGCCGGAGATTAGCTTATGGGTGAGAACCGGCTGTAAGAGTCTATCTTTGGAGATGACGGGTCGATTGAACAAACGAGCGGAACTGAACAGAGCAGGGTCGGTCCACCTCCCGAAAGAGGAGAAGACCGTTCTGGGTCCAGACACCCTGCTCGGATGCATGAAACCTCATCTCCCCTTATCTACACCCAGCCATGACCAATGAATCGCCCACGGGGTCCATGCACCTCAGGGGAATCCAAGTCCGAGTCACCGCTTCGCACGCCAGCTATCCTGAGATAATAGAAAGAGACTTCCCACCCTGACGGAAGGGAAATCAGCTCGAACATCCTCATGAACACTAGAACTGAACCCACACACAAGATCCATGAGGAAAAAAAAAAATTGCGTCCTGAGCGTCCGGACGCACTAGACACTCAGGACGCTTCGGACGCAACCTGCTTAACTCGGAGACAATTCGCCGTGGCACTGTACATCCGGACGCAGCTCGCCATGGCACCGTGCATCTGGAGACAGCTCGCCATGGCATCTGCTTACCAGACAGAGCATGTCAGGGCATTTTCCTTCTGGACGCAGCCGTGTCAGGGTATTTTCCTTCTGGACGCAGCGTGTCAGGGCAAATGGCATCTGGATGACGCATGTCATGGCGCCGCGGTCACGCTGGCGGTCAACGCATGGAACATCGCCGCAAATACTCTTGTCACATTCGCAAACACGCAGCGGGTTCCAGGCATAGTGACTCAGTCCAGTTCCATTCATTATATCTAATGTATATCTATATATGCTACCACCACACTTCGTGTGGAAACAAAGGAAAGTTGGCAAATACGACATGACGCGATGAGCACGACGCGATGAGCACGACGCATTGAGCACAACATGATGAGCAAGACACGATGAGCATGACACGATGAGCACGACGCGATGAGCACGACGCGATGAGCACGACGCGATGAGCATGACAAGATGAGCACGACAACTATGAGGAGGATGGCAATGAGCACGCCACCGGCAGCGACGACGATAGCAAGTAGGACACGGCGAGTATGATTGTGAACTTTGTGACATGGTTAGCGCCACTCTCAGAGTGACAGAGAGCGGAAAGTTGTACAATACAACATGACGAGTACAATGTCAATGAGGGTGCCGGCGGCGAGAACGATAGTGGGTAGGATGCAGCGTGTGTGGTAGCAAGTAGGACGTGGCGGGTATGGGAGCGAGTAAGATGTGACGATTATGTGGCGAGCTTTGTGACATGGTTAGCACAGCTCGCGGAGTGACAGACAGCGGGAAGTTGCACAATACAACGTGATGAGTATGATGTCAATGAGGATGCCAGCGGCGAGAATGATAGGGGGTAGGACGCGGCGAGTGTGGGCAAGTTGGACGCAGCAAGTATTAGAGCGAGTGAGACGCGGCGAGTATGCTGGCGAGAGAGGCGCAACGAGTAAGATGTCGATTAGGATAATGTCGACGAGTAGGACGAGGTGAAAGGAGAAGAAAAAAGGGGTCTATCTATAAGTGATGAGCGAGCCGAACCTTGCGAAAGCACAAGCGTTAGTAGTGGCTTGGCGCTTTCTATTGCCATCGTACTCGTCGCGTCTTTCATGCCATCATACTCGCCGTGACTTACTCACCACGTCCTACTCGCTATCGTCCTTACCGCTGGCACCCTCATTGACATCGTACTCCTCACTGTGTATTGTACAACTTCCCGGTGTCTCTGTCACTCTGAGAGTTGCGCTAACCTTATCACAAAGCTCACCATCATACTCGCCGCGTCCTACTTGCTATCATCCTCACCACCGGCACCCTCATTGACATTGTACTCCTCACTGTGTATTGTACAACTTCCCGGTGTCTCTGTCACTCAGAGAGCTGCGCTAACCATGTCACAAAGCTCGCCACATAATCATCGCATCTTACTCGCTCCCATACCTGCCGTGTCCTACTCGCTGCCACACTCACCGCATCCTACCCGCTATCGTTCTCGCCGCTGGCACCCTCATTGACATCGTACTCGTCAAGTTGTATTTTACAACTTCCTGCTGTCTGTCACTCTGAGAGCTGCGCTAACGATGTCACAAAGCTCGCAATCTTACTCGCTGCGTCCTACTTGCTATCTTCCTCGCTGCCGGCGGCGTGCTCATCGCCATCCTCCTTATAGTTGTCGTGCTCATCGCATCGTGCTCATCGTATCGCGCTCATTGCGTCGTGCTCATTGCGTCGTGCTCATCGCCTGATACTTATAGCGTCGTACTCATCGCGTCGTGCTCATCGCGTCGTGCTCAACGCGTCGTGTCGTATTTGCAAACTTTCCTTTGTTTCCGCGCGAAGTGTGGTAGTAGCATATATAAATGTACATTAGATAGAATGAATAGAACTGGACTGAGTCACTATGCCTGGAACCCGCTGCGTGTTTGCGAATGCGACAAGAGTATTTGCTAGGATGTTCCGTACCTTGACTGACAGCGTGACCGTGGTGCCATAACATGTGTCATCTGGACGCCATTTGCCCTGACACGGCTGCGCCGAGAAGGAAAATGCTCTGACACGGCTACGTCCAGAAGGAAAATGCCCTGACATACGCCGTCCGGTAAGCAGATGCCATGGCGAGCTGTGTCCAGACACACGGCGCCCTGGCATACGGCGTCCGAATGCACGGTGCCATGGCGTACTGAATCTGAATTCACGTTGCCTATGCGTTTCGCGTTGGGAGCAATATGTGCCTTGCCAGGGTGCATCCAGAGCGTCCCGAGCGCCTGGTGTGTCCAGACGCAGATTTTTTTTCCTGATGTCTAAGATTATTCCGCTGTGAATTTTCGAAAGTAGCCTGATGTCACAAACCTCGCGTGACAGGCTCCTAAGCGCCACGGCCGGGGCCGCCGTCACCCTTGCCGCCCCGTGGCTGGGCCTCATCACGGCTGCCGCAGTTACGGTCATCCTCCACGCTTAGGCGCCTCACCTGATCACATCACTCTGGCAGCGATACTCCCCTACCGCTGGCCAGTGTCGATCTCTCACCTTTGTTCTTCTATATTGTCTATGCGTCTTTCTCGTCTTTGCCGTTTCCGATTGATATTGCTTGCGCGTCCGTTCTCCTGTCCGCTACGTCTGTCGTCTCCCGTTGCTTGAGCTTGCGCGTCCTTCTCCTTTATCGTTCCGAGTATTGTTTCCCCTTGATTAAGTTGTACGTCATTCTTCCTTTTCCCTTACTGTTACTGCTTGCGCGTTCTTTCTCCTGTTGCCACGAGTAGAGTGTTGGCCGCGCGGCGGCCGAGTGCGATCATGTGTTTTCTTTGGGCGTAGCGATTGAGTCATGATGAAGTATGGAGGAACTGTGTCAGTCTTGCGGGCAAGCTGTGATTCCACAGAGGGAGGGAAAAGTATAAAGGAAAGGTCGCGGTAGCTAGTCTGGAGATTCTTCTCCACGCAATCTATTAACTCTCTCCACCACTACTACTTCTACCTTCCCATGAAACTGGCGCTGCAACCCAAACCCCGAACCGAACGACCGTGCTACAGTACAGACCATCGAGTGGCAGTAGATGACGGCAACGAAAGACTGGGAGTTAGAGTCTCGCCAGCATAGACAGGGCTACGCCGAGGGACATCCTCCGACTTCACCGAACCAGAGAGAGAAGTACTTGCCCGCGCCAGTGAGCTGAACAAACACAGCCGGAGAGCCAAACGAAAGGAAAGACCTACCGTGTAGGCACGCGGAGGAACTACGTTGCCTGTCGAGCCCCAGACAGTGCGAAGAAGTCAGGATCTTGACACCGGATTATCTTGATTCTCCGAACACTCCAGTTACAAGACAACCCCAGTGTCACTCTATAATCTTCGATCTCAAATCACCCTACTTTCATGCCATCCTTCAAGCAAAACCACAATCAATTACTCGGACTCTCAAAACTCAGAAAACCAACAAAATCATACTGCCTCGATTACACGTTCGCTTGCATTGACGAAGTCCTATCCACCCAAGAGTGGGACAAGGAAATTGACGGACCAATACTCACGTCAAAACCGATTGACAGCCGACCCGAACACTGGTATACTCAGTACTGGTGGAACTGCACAGTACAACACCTTTGTGCTGACTTCGACGGATACGAGCTCCACGAGGTGTGCGACTACCAGTTCGACAATGACGAAACCATCATTACAGGTAGCCCCCTGGATCAATACTGAAAAGTATAGTATGAAATGTCGGCGTCATCAGATTTCAACATGCTCTGGCTCAAAGCCCCCCGTGATATGCTCCAAATCATGGACGGAACGGCGCCCAAGAAGAGGCCATTGACGTAGCCAACCCGGCGATATGGCTCTGAGCCATGGTCCGACAACAAAAGCAGGCTGAACAGGACCTCCAGCCGCTGACGGACCTATGTGGTGACACGATCGATCAAACCGACCACTGAATCCAGAGGATGGGGTCGCCTACTAGACCCTAACAGATGGAACCAGGTATGTCTATGACCGCCTGAGCGCTAATGAGAGAATTGCAGAAGGATGGGTACGCAGTGAACTAGCTGCTGCCGCGAACGCATACCAGACATTCGTACAAAATGTCTGGCAGGTCATCATCGAGAAGACCCAAGAAACAACCCAGCAGCAAGTTCACCAGGCAACGCAGCTGGCCCGGGTGAATGACGCGCTGTCTTTCCTCGGGGAAGCCAACATTGCACAAAGCCAACATCTGGCAAACTTCCAAGGTAACATGGAATTATGGGCCGCCGACCACCAGATGCAAGTAGCGACACTGGAACGACAGCTTCGAGAAGCAAAGGAAGAACTGCAGTGTCTAGCAGCCCGGATTCCCCTATCGGAATCTCTGCCGGTACAACCGAAACCAATACGACCAGGGAACCCATTTACAGTTACCCCCCAAGCATGGTGGAGCCCCCTGCGGCCGTCAACCACCAGTCTCGCAGACGCCTTGAGAAGATTTACAACAATCCCCTCGCCGCCAACACCCCAAGTATGTCCATTGGGGAGCCCCTTCCCACAAAGGCGGAGAAACCGACCACCAGCTGTCCCCGTAGGGTCCCTGCCACCCCTGCCACCCAGGGGACCCGAGGCTGGAGTAGGCGGAAGGCCACCCTTGGGATCACCACTGGGCCAGCCGACCAGCCCAAGAGGACCCTCTCCAACCCCGTGACCCGTACAAAGGCCGCGTAGCCCCGGCAACCCAAGACCAACAATCATGTCCCGGGAGCTAATACAGCTAGTGGCGGAAGGGGTGACCCGGGCGCAACAATACCCCAAGCCAAGGTTGGAAAGACCACACGTGGCCCGTCTAAAAATGAAAAACCCCGAAAGCTTTGACGGAAAATCAACAACAGCGTTTAACCAGTGGTGGGAATTGGTCACCCTATTCCTTACCTTCTACCCAGAAACCGGTTACCAGAAGAAAATTGCCTGGGTGGGCACGCTGCTAACTGACACGGCACTGGTATGGCACCTGAACCAATACCGCGAGCTGAAAGGAAACGACTCATAGAGCAACTACACTTCCGCCCTCCAAGCGGAATACCACAATGAGCGAGAAGCAGCAGACGCCCAGCTCAAACTGGGACAATTAAAATACCAGGGGTCCATACAAACCTACATGATGGAGTTCCAGGCACTCAATATCTTCGCCAAAGCAACAGGAGAAGGACACAGGAAAAAAATCGACCTAGCAATGCCCGATGTCATACTCCATATGCGGTTCAACCAGAACCCACGAGAACCTGTTGACGACGAAGAATTCCTACAAGCCACCTATCGAGTGGGCGTGCAGGTAGAAAAAAAGAAAGCCCTAAAACAGGCAAAAGAAGCCATGAAAACAATGGTCCCAACCAATAAGGATAGACGGAGGGGGGAAAGACAGGAAAGGAAGAACCCTAACAACACCCAGAAAACCCGAGAGGTCCAGGATCGGGAGGAACCCAGGGCAACGGAAAAACATGAAGGCTGGTACAGGAGCAAGGGAAGCTGGCCGACTAAAGAAGTAGCGCTAAAGGGTGTCCCAGGAGCCGAACGAGAGGAGTACAGACAGAGCAGGGAAGACTGCTGGAGATGTGGCAGAAACGGTCACAAGACCTATGAATGCTTTTCCTTCCAAACCAGAAAAGGAACAACCCTACCTCCGGCTCCCTGGAAGGCGTCAGCAGCAATCCAGGGTAAACGAAAGTGCTCGGAGGAACCCGAGGACTTCCCCGCCCCCAAGCAGCAAAAGGTGGCCACTGTGGAAACTATGGAAGTCACACCCACCCTCGCCCAATGCTGGGAAGATTCCGACTCGGATTTTTAGATGGTCGGGACCAGCTGCAACCCAGGACGATCACCACAATATGCGGCACCAAACGAAAAAACACGACACCGAGCGAAACCACCCCCCACAAAAAAAAACGTACCAATCACCCGATCATTGACATGATACTACACCAGGGGGAAATGAAATACCCCATTCGGGCACTACTGGATACTGGGTGCTCCATAGCCCTAATAAACCAGTGAACAGTAGAGCAACTCGGGATTTCCCGTTACCCGCACAAACACCCAATTCGAATAGAAAGCTACACGGGGGAATCCGTCCGCAGCGCTGCGCAGTTTCATACGAAGGCACTCCTTCTGCAACATCGAAAACACTACTCGAAGGAAACCTTTAAAATATCGCCAATGGAACCAGAAATTGTCATATTTCTCCCTTTCAGCTGGGTAACCCAACACATGCCCCAAGAAGCATGGACATCGGAGGAAATACGGTTCAACAGCCCGAGCTGTTTGGAGAAGTGCACACGATTTGAAAAAATGAACTTCTCCCTAACCTGGGACCCCTCGGTGGCCAGAGACCCAACTGCCCATATCATAGAATGTGTATCCACTGCAGTGGATAACACAGGAGAAAACGTGCCCTTGGAATTCCAACAATACGTGGAAATCATGAGCAAAGAGGCCGCCGACAGACTCCTGGAACATCGTCCCTATGATTGCAAGATCGACCTTAAGGAAGGAATCATGGCCCCCTGGGGGCCAATTTACGCACTCTCGGAGATAGAACTCCAAACCTGTTACACCCTAAATACTACAGGGTCGGAATTCGGATATGGACCAGGCAGGAAGGTATCGGAAACTCGTCACACGGTCTTAGGACGGCATACCGAGACCGGGCAACCGGCAGCGTTGGGGCTCGGCTCGGGTCAACCGACTCTGCGGCACCAGGAGGTCCCTGGGCCAAGTACCAGTGCAGACCGGGAAAGCGCAAGCGCTGTCGCGGAGGAAGACAACCTTGGTGGTCATCATGAGAAGGACAAGCAATCGGTAGGTAACGGGAACGCAAGGAGTTGCGAGCCTAGATCGCGGGATAGGAGTGGGGTTGTTTCCAGAGGCGCGGCCCAGAGGAACAGCACCACGAGTCGGGAATCGCTTTATCGTCGCAGACGTCTTGGAGGCTCAAGGCAATACAGCTGCACCCTGTGGTCAGGAGACACGAGGGATCATGCTACCACTCGCATCCTTGTCACTGACACCCGATGATGGCAATGAACTCTGGGCCCTGCCAGCGCTCGACAGCGTGAGCATATCCCCACTTATCCGTGATGCTTACAACGATTATGAGGCAGGGCACACGCCGCACCAAGGTGAGGACGTCGAGTTGAATGAATACTGGAGGGGAGGCTTGTCCGCAAGCCGATCCTGTAGCGCTGGGTAGCCCCCGGACCAAGTACCGGCTCGTGATTGCGAAAGTGCAAATGCCGCTACAGGACCGCACCTCCTGAACAGTCTGATGGGAGCGATATGGGGCAGTGCTATGCCTTGATGCCGTCGCGGCCGAAGAAAGGAGAGCTAGTACGGTTGAGATTCAATGCAACCAACCCCGCACACAACCCATATCGTATCACCCAATCACGACGAGAGGACAGAGGACCTGCTCCGGCCACTCCCAGGAGGATACAGAAAGCACTACTTTCCGATCCAAATCGAGAGATTATCCGTGATATGCTGATGAAGTTTAATGCCAAGGCGAAGAGTTTTCACGTCACGGTGCGGGGTAATTCCCCGCAGCACATGACTTTGCCGAGCCGGATACTTATACGACTTCTCACCGACGAGCGGTTGGCAACGATCAATCGTGGGATCAGCGGAATCATCACCCGGATCGTCTAACGATCAACGGACTATCTACCGGTCACCCAGACATCGAGTCAACGACCCTCCCCCCTACGAGCGATCGACCGAGCGTTCCTACGAGCAATCCTACGAGCGAGCCGTCGAGCGAGTCGTCGCCACGGAGCCGCAAACGATCCGAACAATACGCCTCCTGCCCAGTCTACGCCGCGAGCAAGAGGAGCAAGACGACAGTCGATCGGGACGGAGACGGAAGGATACGTGAGGAGCTCGAGAGTCTAGGCAGGAGATAGGAAGGGTCTGATGGGCGACACGTCGGTCGGCACAGATAGGACCCCCGTTGAGGGTATAATCCCCGAGGCCGTAGCCAAAGGGCTGATGTGGGGTCATGACTTGAACCCAGCTATAAGCTGAGGGAATTGCGCGGTCCGTGACACCATTGGGCGGATCCTATTGTCAGACCGACCAGGATGAGTAGCTTCGGGCTTCGGCCCACACCCAGGAGGGTCTGGAGTGTGAGCGTATTCCTTACCTTATCTTACCTGGGAGACAGATGTCGCGCGAGCCGTTTGGCAGACGTCGAAGCGTCGGACGATCCACCGAACCAAAATGATATACGCAAGCCGTCTGGCACGCCGCCGGGCATGCGTCGCACCATCCACTGAAGCGCTATACGCCTAAGCGCCGCAATCGGGGCGATGGTCGATCGGGGAAGGAGACGGAAGGATACGTAAGGGGCTCGAGAGTCTAGGCAGGAGATAAAAAACGGAGTGGCCGTAACTCCAGGGGATGAGGGGTCGAGTGCAAACGAGCGGAGAAGAATCTTGGCAGACACTGGTTGGGCTTCTTGCGGGAGGGGTCTCGTCGAGAGATCCGGATCCTTACAGGAGGAACCACGTACGTAAAAGTCAGAGTCCTTGCGGGGAGAGACTGGTCTGGGTCCCTGCGGGGAGAGGCCACATATGAGTCTGGGGCAGGAAAGTTCCCAGCTCAGCTGCAGGAAACCTCATCTCCTTATCTACACCCCGACCAGGACGAGAAGCTTCGGGCTCCGGCCCACACCCAGGAGGGTCTGGAGTGTGAGCGTATTCCTTACCTTATCTTACCTGTAACGCAGTTGTCGCGCGAGCCGTTTGGCAGTCGCCGAAGCGATACCCGCGAGCGATACGAGCGAGCCGTCAGGCAGTATGCCGGGCCCGTCTCGATCCGCACCATCTGCCGAAGCGACACACAGGCGAGCCGCTGGGCAAGCCGCCGGGCCCGTCTCGATTCGAATACTCCGCCGAGGCGACATGAGCGAGCCGTCGGGCACACCGCCGGGCCCGCCTCGAACCACCCGCCGAGCCGCCGCGCACACCGCGCCGTCCATCGAGCGATCCGTCGAGCAAGCCGTTGCTGCGGAGCCGCATACGATCCGGCGCTCAAGTCGCCGCCGCAGATACTGAAGTGAACCCCTTTGATTATTCGCTGTGAATCCCTTAACGGTGGGCGATCTTGGAAGGACTGTCATATGGGGTTTTATTCTTGTATAATAATTGAACGCCGGCGAAGACCGCGCGCACCCCATCTCCTTCGTGACTATCGAGAAACCTGACTAGTACAATATTAGCATCACTCCGACGTCGACCGGACGTTCCAGTGTCACAAAACCCTTCGAGAATTGATAAAAGAGATGGAAAAAACAGGGAAAACAAGGAGGTCCACATTGCCAGCAGGATCTCCAATTCTGTTTGTCCCCAAACCTAATGGACGAGGGCTTCGGTTATACGTCGACTATCAAGGACTTAACAGCATAACTATCCCAAACCAATACCCGCTCCCACTAATGCAGGAACTACAAGACTGAGTGCAAGGAGCCCAGTGGTTCACGAAGTTAGACCTAAAGAATGGATTCAACCTCATTCAAATACGGAAAGGAGACGAATGGTAAACAGCGCTCCGAACCCGATACGGATTGTACGAGTTCCAGGTGATGCCGTTCGGCCTAACCAATGCCCCCTCCACGATTCAAGATATGATGAACCATGTATTCTCCAACATGCTGGACATGGGAGTACTAGCCTACATGGACGACATACTGGTCTACGCGAAAACGGAAGAAGAACACGATAAAACAGTGAAAGAAGTCCTCAAACAGCTGCCGAACAACAAATTAGCTGTCTCCCCAGAAAAATGCGTCTGGAAGACCCAGGAAGTGGAATTCCTGGGGTATACCATTGGCCGCGACGAAATTAAAATGTCCAAAGAGGAAGTGAAAGTGGTACTTGAATGGGAAACACCGGGGTCACTAACCAAGGTCCAGACGTTCCTGGGCTTTGCCAACTTTTACCGACGCTTCATCCAAGACTATTTCCGAATAGCCTGACCACTAACGGAATTGACCAAGAAAGCAGAAAGATGGGTATGGAACCTCGAAGTGGAAGGGGCGTTTAGGGAATTAAAAAAACGCTTTACTACGGCGCCCACACTGGCTCACTTCAACCCAACAAAACCAGTGATCATCGAAACAGACACCTTGGACTTTGTGCTGGGAAGTGTCCTGTCACAACGTGATGGTGAGAACCGACTACACCGAATAGCGTTCCACTCTTGGAAGTTCGAACCTGCAGAAATCAACTACAAAATCTACGATAAGGAGCTCCTAGCGATAGTTAACACATTCATACACTGGCGACGATACTGCAAAGGAGCTGAACATCAGATTCAGGTATTCTCGGATCACCATAACCTGGAATACTTTACAACGACCAAAGTACTCAATCGACGCCAAGCACAGTGCGCCCAGGAACTAGCAGGAATCGACTTCAGAATCTACCACCAGCCGGGAAAGCGAAATGGGAAACCAGATGCACTGCCCAGGCGTCCGGAGTACCGCCCTGAAAAGTGGGGGATAGAAAACCAGCCGATAACGACAGTTTTGGGAAAAAACCACTTCGAAGAATGGCTAACAAGCACCCTGGTCTGTTCATCAGCCAGATTAGTGTCACTCCCAGCAAGGAAATGGAATGAGGAATTTGTATCCCAGGTTAAGAAAGGAGTGAGGACAGACGAAGAATACCAGCAGGCCCAGAAGGAACAGGAAGCGGCGCTGGAAAACCCAGTGCCGAAGGACTGAAAGGTCAAGGAGGGAATACTAGCAATCCAGGACAGACTGCTTTACAGAAAAAACATGCTCTGGGTACCGAAAGGATTGGTGCAACAGGTTATGGAATCCGAGCATGACACGAAGGTCGCCAGCCATATGGGCCAAGACAAAACCATCGAACTAATACGACGAAACTTCTGGTGGCCAAAAATAAATGAGCGAATTATCGATTTTGTCAGAAGCCGCCCGGAATGTCAGCAAAACAAAGCTGCATGGCACTAGCCCTATGGACTATCTTCACCACTCGAACTGCCCTATGCACCATGGGAATCGATTGCCATGGATTTCATTACGGAGCTACCAATGTCAGACGGATGTGACCAGCTTTGGGTAATCATCGATAGGTTTACCAAGATGGCACACTTCCTTCCGCTCCGAGAAAAAACCGCAGCAGACCTAGCAAAAACATTTGCAAAAGAAATTTGGAGGCATCACAGCATGCCAACAGATATCGTATCGGATCAAGACAGCAGGTTTACCTTGAAGGTATGGAGGGAATTTCTAACACTGCTAAAAATCCGGCCTCAAATGTCAATGGCCTTCCACCCACAAACCGATGGGCAGATGGAGCACCTCAACCAGAAAATTGAGACGTACCTCCGAGCCTTCGTTGAACGAGACCAGGATAATTGGGTGGCCCTGTTTCCAATGGCCGAGTTTGTGTATAATAACTCTGTCACCATGGGAAACAGTAAGTCCCTGTTTTTCGCTAACTATGGCTTCCAACCAAGATCGCTGCATCCACTGACAGACGCTGAAGAACCCCTCAACCCGGACAGCACTGCCTGTGGTCACTGCATGCAAGCGGCGAACGACAATTCCCGAAAAGCCCTCGAAGAAGTCCAGGAGCATATGCGCCGCTACACCGATCCGGCCTGGAAGGACCCCCCGGCATACCGGACAGGAGACCTGGTGTTGCTAAGCGGACGCAACATCAAAACACGTCGACCTTCAAAAAAGTTGGACCAGAAAAATCATGGTCCCTTTCAGATCGAGAAGGTCGTCCCTCCGTTGGCCGTTCGCCTTACGCTTCCTTGGAAATGGAAGATCCACAACGTCTTCCATGTTTCGCTGCTCAAACCTTATCGAACTAGCGAATACCGGGCCCCACCAGACCCGTCAAAGGTGTTGCGAGAAGCGGACAACATTGAGCAATCCGAAGAATATGATGTCAAGGAATTTATATCCTCGGTCGAACGAGGCCGGGGAAATAACAAACGAATCCTATACCTGGTGAAACGGCTTGACTATCTGGAGCGCAAAGATTGGACAGAGGAGCCATTTGACAACTTCTCCGAAGAAGGACTGGAGAAGCTGCGAGAATTTCATCAGCGAAACCCCGACGCCCCGAAGGACTACTGCTTTGAATAACGAACCGACGTCCGGAGACGCTACTGACAGTGACCCCGTCTCTGAACAGCGCCGTCACTCCTGGACACGCCCACCGGCTGCCAGACAGCGACCAGGAGACCCCTATCCGGACACGGGTTTCTAGCACGAAGGACACCATAGTCTCTCCCGCCAGGATAGCTTAGGATGACCTCCGAACTGATGCCAACGGTACGAACCGGAAAAGGACCCACTTCTTGGGCACCCGAACAACAGAAGCCAACGCCCGAGCACCCGGCGAGGACTCCCGATCTGGTGATAGGCCAAGGAGTCAGGAAAGATGTTCAAAACGGTCGTATGGAACCCTGCATAACGGGCTGAAGACGCAACGGTAGTGGTGGAAGCAGGCGGAAACGGAAGAAAGTCTCGAAGGCGTGGCCACTGCTTAACACACTCATGTCGTCCGGCTGTGGGGATACGACTCCCTGTCGGCACGCCGGTTCTAGCCCGAGCCTGACAATTCACCTACACCGCTCCCGAAGCTCGACCCCCGATGCGGCGCTACGCGGTGTCAAATACTACCGCGACCACGGCAGCAAGAGTACGCACCGGCGTACTCTGAGGGCCCAGTTATTCCGACGGAGTACAGAGTCTGATTCTACTCCAGTGACTGGAAGGGCTGTAGGGGAGGAGGACTACAGTCATGGTAACATCATCACACAGTGCCACGAACACAGCGAAAAAGAGGAGGGCTACGAAGAAAAAAGTGTTAGTGCTCGGGACGAGGCTAAGGGGGAGGGGAGGTAGTTTTACACCTGAAATTATCTAGAGTACGTCGCTAGCTAGAAAAGTGCATTCATAAGGATGATGGAGCAGTTCAGAGAGTCTAGGAGGGAGTTAAGGAGCCGGAGATTAGCTTACGGCCGAGAACCGGCTGTAAGAGTCTATCTCCGGAGATGAGGGGTTGATTGAATAAACAAGCGGAACTGAACAGAGTGGGGTCTGTCCACCTCCTGAAAGAGGGGAAGACCGTTCTGGGTCCAGACACCCCACTCGGATGTATGAAACCTCATCTCCCCTTATCTACACCCGGCCATGACCAATGAATTGCCCACGGGGTCCATACACCTCGGGGGAATCCAAGTGCGAGTTACCGCTTCTCACGCCAGCTATCCTCCGATAAACGAAAGAGATTTCTTGCCCCGACGGAAGGGAAATCAGCACGAACATCCTCATGAACACTACCACCGAACCCACAGACAAGATCTAAGATTATTCTGCTGTGAATTATCGAAAGTAGCCTGATTACCTTGATTCTCCGAACACTCCGGTTACGAGACAACCCCAGTGTCACACACTGCATCACAATCGGAAACGCACCGATCATTCTAGGACTCCCATGGCTCAAGCTCCATAACCCGGTGATAGGATGGAAGAAGCATACTGTGAAATTCCACTCAGACCACTGCGCCGAGAAATGCTTACCTAGCTCACCAAGGGCTAAAACAGTCCCGGAAGAGAAAGCCATGGAGCAATACTATAGGAAAACACCGGAAGAAGAAAATTGGGAGATCGGTGAAACCGACCCATGGAAAGTATGCCAGACTGTAATCGACAAAATGAAGGAAACCTCTAAGGACAGCAAAAACCCAATTCCACCAGAATAACACGAATTCCTCGATGTGTTCACCAAAAAAGTACCTATGACACCTCCGCCCCACTGCACTCAAGACCACCATATCCCGCTAGAGGAAGGAAAGACCCGCCCGTATGAGCTGTTACACCCTAAATACGACAGGGTCGGAATTCGGATACGGACCAGGCAGGAAGGTATCGGAAACTCATCATACGGTTTTAGAATGGCATCCCGAGACCGGGCAACCGACACTGTCGGGGCTCGGCTCGGGTCAACCGACTCTGCGGCACCAGGAGGTCCCTGGGCCAAGTACCGGCGCAGACTGGGAAAGCGCAAGCGCTGCCGCGGAGGATGACAACCTTGGTGGTCATCATAAGAAGGACAAGCAATCGGAAGGATGCAGGAATGCAAGGAGTTGCGAGTCTAGATCGCGGAATAGGAGTGGGGTTGTTTCCAGAGGCACGGCCCAGAGGAACAACACCACGAGTCGGGAATCGCTGTATCGTTGCAGACGGCTTGGAGGCTCGAGGCGATACAGCTGCACCCCGTGGTCGGGAGACATGAGGGATCATGCTACCACTCGCATCCTTGTCACTGACACCCGATTATGGCGATGAACTCTGGGCTCTGCCAGCGCTCG
>Ga0307516_10003605_pt1 | contig 19710 bp, 33 predicted proteins | sample 19_EM_MG_FD_203310 | JGI IMG/M metagenome (GOLD analysis project Ga0307516, IMG submission 203310) | Populus trichocarpa ectomycorrhiza microbial communities from riparian zone in the Pacific Northwest, United States - 19_EM | ecosystem: Host-associated > Plants > Roots > Unclassified | place...
CTTCGGGTAAAGCCCACCCCAAGAGGTCCACGGCATCAGCGGTGTAACACGTCTGATTAATGGGTACGGAGAGTGAGAACTCCCTCCGACTAGTCCCAATGCCCAACTCACTCAAAGTGTAACGTGTTTCGAAGGTAACGGTTGCTCTCGCGTCGCAGGTACTTGATTGGGACGATCTCAATTCGGTGGATACTCAAGTTCTGGTATTTCTACGGCATGGTAGGTAGTTCATAAGGTGCAGCCGGCGCTCATTACCGGTAGAACAGTCGTATGAAAAACCGTGCTCGCTCCCGCTCGCCAACAGTACGGGAGGAAGTGTAAGTGTGGCGGGGATTGCCGCGGTTCGTGTGGGGCACGGTTTGAACACAAGGGGAGGATGGGGAAATATATTTCCAAGTAACTGGTACAACATTTCCCTACTGGAATCGAGAATTAGAACTACAATCCCCCCTCGTATACAGTCGCGGGGACAACATTTATTCCAAAGGAGGGTCGTTCTCAGTGAAGTATTCGTGGTTATCGGCGTTGGTGATGGCCTGATTTGGGTCGGTGTTCGCCAGGTTCTGACAATCTTCACTGCCGTAAGCGTGGTCCTCGGTTCCACCGTTGTTGGTGAAATGGGAAGCCTCGTGGACAAGAGTTCCGGCCTTGGAATCGGAACTAGTGGGGGGGGGGGCGTTCCAGAAGGCACTACAGAGGTAAATTACCCCGAACCGTTCGGGATTTGGATCAAGAGATTGTGAGTGTCCTAATAACAATATCACAATTGGAGGATATACGCACAAGCATAGGTACAGTCGTAGGCGAAGTCCGAGAAATTGTTGCCGTTGATATTCTCGAAGTGGCTCTCGACGGTGTTCTTGCGATCGTCATCGTAGTAGCACCGCGGTGTTGGCGGCATCAGGAAAAAGTCCGCTACTTTTGAGCGCCAATCTTTTTCGCATGGTACCCCCGGGTGCCTTCTACTTCTAAGAAGTAGACACTTGACTTTCTGAAGTGCGGTCCTGTGCACTTCCAGTCGCTTTTCGTGCTTTCAGTCACTTTGAAAGTGATCGGGGTGTTTCCTGATGACCCGAGGAACCCACCGACCGAATCCTGCGACCGGCGTGACGGCGAAACTGGTCGCCCCCCCTCAGGCCTCAGGTTTCAAACAATGGATCCCTTCCCAGCAATCGCGCGATATACCGCGCAATGGAATTGTGACGGTGCAGCCAAAAACAGTAGGCCACTAAGCACTGCCGATGCTAGAACAGACCCCGGCCAGCGAACATGTCATCGGTGAGCGTCCCAATCACTCTCAAAGTCCGGTAGGGGCGCAGAAGTGACTGGAAGTGATCAAAAATCGCTTCAGTAGTCTAAGTTTCTACCTAGACGCTGGGAAGCAGAGTAGAAGTGGGGAAGAATGGCGGCGTAAAGCATCCGACCCAGAAGTGTTTCCTGACGCTGGCTGATGATACTGAGAGTGGGTTCCGGGTCTGAATCTCCCCGGTTGCGTTCGCGCTTTGGAACTGTTCCGGGATCGACTGTCGGTTCTAAGCGCGTCGAAGCCCGTAGCTAGCCAGAATTGCGCTCTCACTGGCTTGCCCTGCGTGCACCGGATTCGGGTGGGGCAGATGACGCTCGTGTTTGGAACAGACGGGGAGCGCACAGAACAGACTGTAAGTGGTCTATGCGCACCAATTGTACACAATCACATAAAACCTGATTCAGTATTTTCCTGATGGAGGATAACATCCGGTTGCTCACGCTTGATTCTGCCTATGTAGCTGATGTCGCATTGGACAACCCTATGATCACACACCGAGCGCTGTCCCGCACGGCAGTCTGATCAGACATGAGGGACAGGGAGGGGTATAGCGTACGGAATGTGCTCCTGGAGCCCGTGCGACCCATCGGCCACCCTGGTTTTAAAAACAGCTGAAATGCAAACTACACAGGTAGGCAATCAGACACACATTCGGGGACAAGATCTCGGTACGCCGAAGTCGACACTGTTCATTGCTTCCACCGCCCTGAGGTGATGGTAAGTATGACCTCGCCAACAACTTTTGCCCAGGGCCAATCGCCTGCCGAGCACAGAGCTCAAACACGGGAGCCTGGGAATTCTCAAAATAGTGGCCTTTCGGACACACCTCTTTCTGAAAACCCCAACGCGTAAGTACCCCATCCCCGATCCACCGTGAAGCCCAGTCTCAAACGGTTCAAACCCCCACTCCGGCGCAAAATCGAAATTCACTCTACGGGCATATACCTCGTTCCCCGCAGTGGCGCGTGAATGCATGCGGAATGGTCCGGGCTGAGTTTCTAATCTGGGACAGTTTACAACGCAGGCCAATCAACTCCCCACCAGCTCGTCCCGTGTTCGTCGTATACCTTCTTGACGGTTTTCTCGATTATGACAGCGCCTGCCGTCGATTACATGCTACGACACGTACTGGAACACCTCCAATCGGGGGTCGGACCAAATAAACCGCTCGTTGTGGGGGTGCAGGGTCCGCAAGGCAGTGGCAAGACCCACCTCACCACCATACTCAGAAACGAATTGATCTCTCCACCGAACAATCTTTCTGTGGCATCAGTTTGCCTTGACAATCTCTATCTCCCCCATTCGGAGCTGGTCCGTTTCGCAAACGACCATCGACATAATCCTCTCCTTCAAGGAAGGGGTCAGCCTGGAACCCACGATACCCCCCTCGGTACCAAAATCCTGAATTCGCTCTGCCGGATCAACGAACCTGGTGCCGAGGGAACTGTTTCAATCCCGATCTTTGACAAGAGTCTCCACTCGGGAGAAGGCGATAGAATCGAACGAACCACCGTCGTCAATCGGCCGCTCGATGTGATTATCGTGGAGGGGTGGTGCGCCGGCTTCTACCCCGTTCCCCCAGACACTATCGAACAACGTTATGCACCAAGTGGGGGTCCCCGTTCTTCGTTCACTTACCGTAAGGAAGACGTACACGAGCTCAACGAACTGCTCCGACCGTACATAGGTTGGTGGTCGTCCTTCCATACGCTTATCCAGGTAAGTTTGCACCGGTCTTCCGCAAAACCTGGCCACCCTTCCCACAGCTTCCCATAGATAGCCCCCTCCGATGCGTTGTCGTACGACCTAGTCTACAGGTGGCGTCTTGAGCAGGAACACAACATGAAGGCTCGGAACGGCGGGAAAGGAATGACAGATCATCAGGTGGCATCGTGAGTCGAAGGCCGAAAGCGTCGCACCATCTGAACACGGCTAATCGCGCCTCCACGTCAGCTTTGTCGATCGTTATATTCCTGGCTACATCTTCTTCGGAGACACAGTTGAAAACGGGTACACCAATGAACACGGGCATACAGTCCCTCCTCCCTGGAGGGGAAAGGCTCTTAGAATCTTGATCGGGACAGAGAGAGAGGTTGTTGGCAGTGTAACATTCTAACCCACTGCTTGTAGGCACAGTGAAGTAAAGGAGGAAAATATGTGTGTGTTATACCACTCTATCTAAACGCTTGGGGAACGTGAAAGAGTGATGGTCAGACGCGACGCACGGTCTCCACCGCAGGGACTTGACTTGTGTTTTCATTGGATCACTCCGCGACCTTTCTCGTGCCATGTCTTGTGACGTTCCCGTCGCTTCCGCCCTGCTGAAAAACGAAGTTGGTTGCTAGCCAACAAGGACTGGCTTCATGAGATGGAGATATCTCAACCCCTGCACGAGCGAGCCGCACGAACGGGATCTGTGTTGGGGCAGTAACGGAGATGGGAGCACCCCACCAAGAAGGCGGAGCGAAGTGGCCGGAGAGGGCGCTGAGAGTGACGGGGGTATGCCATCGCAGAGACCACCCAAACCATATGACGTGGTATCGGCGGAGGAAGTTGGGTGGGACTCTGGGAGGGAACGATCTCCTTGACCCGGAGTGGAGTCGTAACGAGGGGTGTTCGTTTCGCGGGTGTATACTATGGCTGAGGTTGGGTGAAATCAACGGTGTGTCGGTGAGAGTGACGTATATCTAACCAATAACGTCGTCGTAGCGCCAGGCGCCTCCTTAGTCCCAGTAAAACTCGATGGCTGTCCACATTCACCGTGACCAGCGGATAGTGGGCACGCACGACGTACCGATGGTAGACCACCTCTGGAATATGCCGTACACCCCAGGAGCCAACGGTTGGCTACCTAGTAGAACCTTCCGAGACGAACGTTGGCCAAGAAATACAGGCGTTCAGACCTCTCTCCCGGTCCCTACCGTTAGGCACGCAATGAAATCAGGACAGCAGGACCTTGACGATGACACCGACGCGGTCCCGCAGTTTGGTACCCTCGGGAAAGTAATCGAGGTTACATCGATGAGCGATGAAGTAGATCAAGAGTGGTCCTGCGAAGGCCCGATCATGGTGCATGATGAGGAACTCCAAATCAACGCCGCCGTCGCGCCGGGTTAGAGGAACGTCGGGACGCTAAGTTACCCACTACCAATTGACCAGCTCGCTCCTGGGGAGGTTTGTGGAATTAAGAGGCTATAAGTTATTCAAAAACAAAAAGGTTTGTAATGGGTACAAAGACGGCCGTATGATAGTTAGTTTTAAACTCCTTGTACAAAAAATCTAAGTCCGAGTTTGAGGTCACTGGGATGGGTCACGGTTCATCGTCGGTAAAGATGTGGTCCACATTCTTCCAAGCCGTATCCGGTGCACCATTCGTCCTGGCCTTCCAGACTCGTTCCCTCTCTAACCAATACTCGAGTTCCTCTCCCACCCTGGAGGGTACCCAGTACCTCTCACGCGTATCGGGCTCGGTCTCAGCTACGAACCACCTTGGCCGATGCGATGGGATCCTTCCTTCCTCCCTCGCTCTCCTCGTCACCCTCTGCTTCTCCTCCTGTTTCAACTTTAACTCGTTCGCGAGTTCGTACTTGCCCGATTCGAACGCCCGTTGATCAGGGCGCAACCTGCAATCTGTGGGACAGATGAAGGGTTTAAGCGTGTCTTCTGGGCAATCGTTTAACGTGATGGCGAAAGGTGTCAGGTTGAACGGTGCATCAGGTTTCTCCGAGTTCCTCCAGAGCAAGAGATTCTGCGTTGATTGACTGGCCGATACGTCCATGTCCGGGTTGAGGAAATCTTCATCAGAACCGATGGGGCAAGCGACGAGATGTTTCGTCCACTTTCCAGCAACCTTGTAGGCCTGCCTGCCGGCGCTGGATATCACGAACCCTGACACTTCATACGCATCTTTCCCTCGCCAGCCGCGGGGCTTGAACGTAAGCCGACACTGATCCTTGGTACGATGGTTTGTGACCTGCGTGATTCGTGAGTGTCAGGCGGCGAAAGGATGGACGAAAACTCGTATCGCACAATCATCTCTCCGTAATGGTCAATCGTTGGGGCGCCCAACATGAATCCAGAAATGTTGGTGATAACTTTCTTCCAACTGTAATGCTCAACAACTTTACCAACGTTCCTGGGGTGTTTGTCTTTCGGATAATCCGGTGCCCACTCCTCGTTGAGGATCAGCTCTACGTGTGCGACCCCGGTGGGTCTGATCTCGAAAGATTTGCCCATGAACTTGTTTTGAGCATCGACCTTTGGGATGGCACGCGTCAGCGAAACGTAAACGTCAGACCTTGGACTGACATACCTCCCCGTAGTACCGCCAAGAGGGTGACTCGGCCCAACATGCTGAAATTGGGGGGTGGTGGCTGACTTGTTCGGAGACATACCGGTATTGTTGTTTGAGATCTACGTATTCAAAAGTTTCGCCCTGGGTTTTGTTAGCCTGTGGGAGGGTACGGCATGTGATGTACTTTAACATACAAGCATGGGGTTGAATGGTTTGGCAATCCGACCGAACGTAGAAGAGTAATTCGACATGGCAAAAGCAGCGACATACGCAATACGGGTCAGAGGATCACGCTCGTTGACCGCAGCATCCACTGTGCGGATCGGTCAATTCTTAGGTACAATTATTGGGATGATGACTTACAACATTGAGGGAACTCCATATCCTCCGCCTTTGCAGGAGATTAGCTTCGAGTGCAGCTGGGTCCCCCTACACACGTACCATCCTTTGTAGCATACTCGTTGGCTCGTTGAAAAAGACCGGGAATGAGATCTTGGTCAGGTCTACAACCATGAGGCACAGTCAGCGACTGGGGCGGCAACAAACCGAGACGGTGCACCTTTTCCGATCGAGCTTTTCAGAATCGACCAAAGGCTGGTCGGGGGTCTGTTATCCGCATCGAGATCCAACCTCCGTCTGATATCTATGTACCCCGAATACTGGGCCTTCCCGAGTTCCAGGAACTTCTCTTCGTGGACTTGCAGCGCAGTGGATATGGTCACCGGCAGGGTCCCAGCATCGATTGCGTCGAAAAATTCGTCAATCTCTTCGTCCTCTTCATCGGTATCGATATCGTTGGCTTCGGGGGATCCGTAGAGAAGTGTCGGGGTGTTCAAACCTGTTGCGAGGGAGAAACGACGGACTGTACTGGAGGGACTGAAAGCCGTTATCGTGGTCGTAGGATTGGGTTCGTTAACGGTGGACATTTCCGAGGCAGTTAAGAATGTGCTTGCAGCAGGGGTAGTCTTGGCGAGTGGTTCGGCGGTCAGATCCGTCAGGGCAGCCAACCCTTTGGACTGAAGGACGGCTTCGGTGCCAAAGGCCGGCCCAGGAGAAAGGGTAAATACCTCGCCTGCTGTCAGGTATGGTGGGGGAAGTGTACCCATTCTGGATGGGGGGTTGGATACTGGTTTGGCTTTAAGAGTGCTGCGCCTCGCGTCTTCATTTTCGGAACTGAACATCCGACTCCTCCGTTTGGAGCTCCTGCTCTTCAGTTCCCTCTCGAGAGCTTCTCCTTCCTCAACGACGGTCTTGAGGCTGGTCTCCCAGACATCTTGGCGCTTCCGTTCGGCTTTGAGCCTGGCGGCCCACCACGCCTCACGTTTCTGGACCATCTCAAAGTACTCTTCCAAGGTTGAGTTGATACTCCCGATGCTGTCCTTCAACTGTCTGGCTTGCTCGGCGAGATCAGTTGTGGGGGGACCTGGTTTGAGGAGGGCATGGAGATAGTCTGAAATCAACTTGGTCTGTACCTGGGCGTAGTTCTCTTGGATCTTGAATGTATCCTCAAACGGTGGATGGTCGGATTCGGCAAGGTCGTCTGCGGAAGAGTCGTCAGGGGCATAGCCCCCGTCTTCAAGACCGGCGACTATTTTTGGAGTCGGGACTGCGGGGGAATCTCCGCCGACGCCAGTGATCGAACTTGCTTCAGAATCGGGGCCACCGTTCCAGTTGTCACTGAGGTTTCCCGACGGTTCCCTCCCTTTGCTGAGGGTACGCCTGCTGCTCAGGGTGTTTGAACTGGTATTGGTTGTACCAACGCTCCTCATCGACGGTGCCCGTAAACTTGTTTCGCTCATTCGCGCCACCCGATCCCTCTGCTCTCCTTGGTTGTACCAATCAATGTTCTTGCGAATCATGGTCGTCCAGCGTGTCCCCTCGACGGGATGGTCGGCTTTGAGGTACCATTTCTGAGCAGTTTGGTGGCCTCGGCTGGGAAAGTGGTGAATCTCAAACTTCTGTTCGTTGGACCCAGAAGCGACTTTCAGGACTGCTGTTTTCATTGCGATTGACCCACGGGAGGCAATAGTCTCATCTTCTTGATGGCGGTAGTCTATGGGCCACAACTCAGTATCACACTGGGCGGTGGGAAGCACGACTCACAAGAGAGGACTCCGTCCTTAAGGACGAACCATCGGGTATTATACCCCCTCGCGACATTAGTATACTTGTGCAGGTAGCCCTTAAGGGTGGGTGGCGGAGCCGTTGGAGATGAGGAGGCCAGTAATGTGGTATCGTGGCTGGTAACTGAAGGATATCAGCCGGGTGGAGTTGGGTCTTTCTAAAAGCGACTCACACTGCCTCAAGAACACTTTAACTTGATCGTCCCTGCCTGTGGCAGAGGCATCATATATTGGTCGGCCCTTTCGATCCCTCACGAACACATCCGCCCCCGCGCGAAGAGCTAGCTCCAGGAGGCTGAGATCTTTGCGCTTGGTGGCTTCGTGAAGGAGCGTGGTGCCAGATTGATCGTCGATATAGCTCAGATCTACGTGTTTGATTCTTGGGGAGGAGAGGAGGTCGATGAGGGGTTTAGATGAATAGCCGGGGTTAGGTGAACTGTGTGTTGTTTGTGAAGGAGAAAGGATATAAGACCGGAGGAGTGAACGGTATGAGGCGTCAAGGAATGATCGAGAGTCTGGATTGGAGCGGGCAACGGTGTCCAGAGAGTTCATTTCCAGGGGATCATTGAAACAATTCAGGCGAATACGCACCTTGAATGACCTTTACAACATCTTTGCCCTTTGCGACATCCTTGCAGGATTTCCCGTTAGCGTCTAGGAGGGAATCGTCGATCCCTTCCTGATCCAACAACAAGTTTACAACATCAACCCTCCCTTCTGAAGCGGCGAGGTGCAATGGTGTAGTTCCAGACTCCGGGGGATAGACAGCATTGGGGGAAATAAAGCGGTTTGCAAGGAGGACGGCAATGATATCACCTGCAAATGGATAAGTCCGCGTGTTAGCCAACCCGCAGTCGAGGATCGAGTCCGAACAAATCATACATGAACCACACTTGACGGCCAGATGTAAGGCATGCCCGAATCGTGCCTGGGCTGCCTGTTCTGCGTCTGCATCGGAGGCCGCTGATTTGCGACGTTGGTTGGTGAGTTCGGCAAGGAAAGAATGGATTCCTGGGAGGTCGCCTGGATGGAACGTAAAGGTGAGGTCACCGCAGGCTTCGTTGGGGCGGGGACGAGAACGGTACCATCGCGGAGGGCCTTCAGGTATTTCGCTTGGCCCAGTAGATCCATCCCTACGCTGGCAGTCGTAGTCGGGCGGGGCGCCGTGGTGGTAAATCTCAGCCACTGTTTGACTGAACTGATCAGGAAAAATCCAAGGCAACTGCCGACCGGAACAATCCAGAGACTTCTAAGCACGTGCGGATGCCTACGTTGTGACGCCCGACTTTCTTGAGAAAACTACCACAGGGATGCCGCCTGCCAGGGGGAACTCGTGTCTTTCCAGGTTTCAGAGCGGATCACGGCCAATCAGGCTCAAGGCAGAACACAATTGGCGGTAAGCTTGTCGAGCCAGCCCGAGCGAGATTGTGAGAATACAACAGAGATTACACACGGCAAATGAAAAAGTAGTGATACATCTAAAAGTACCGCGACAAAATAGGATGGGAGAGTGGGAGAGAAGAAAGTAAAAGGGTTCAATGAACCCGAGTGCGCTTTGAAGCGCGGGGTTGAGGCTGGGGTTGGACCCCTTCACCATCCCCTTCCTCCCTCAACCTCTTGGAGGATGGTGGACGAGCCGCGGGGAAGGAGAGGTTGGATCTTACGTTGAAGATCCCGCTGTGCCTGTGGTCGGGCAAGACGCCCTCCTCCTTGAGCCGAGGGCCGAGTTTAGATTCCACCGCGGCCCTAGAATGCCGAGGTTAGCGAATAGATGAAATAATGCCCAGATAACCCTACCTCATCCATACGAGGTCCTTCACCTCCTTGTCAACCCTCATTATCCTGGGCAGGATGGTGGCATCCAGGATGGCACTTAGCGCCTTGGCGCGGTGGAGAATCGACGACGGTTCCTCCGGGTTGAGGGAGGCCGTGTCGATGATGTTGGTGAGACTACGCAAGATCTCATGCGCCTGATGTGATGTTACCACCGCGCCCTCGGGCAGTGTTGCGGCGTCACCAGTCTCGCCTGCGGCCTCCGTCTCAACAAAAATACCAATCCGTGGCGTGGTGGGAAGTCGCCCGTTCACCGGCGATCGGAGGGATTGGAGAGGTGCCGTGGGGGTGGATGGAGGGGGAGCCATAGAACGGGCATCGCGTCCCTTGCGCGGAGCATCGGACTCGTCAAGGGGAGGTTTAACGCACACACCGGGGTAAGTCTCCTCAGTTTTGACGGGGACAGGCCCCGGAGGTTTTCGTTTACTCCTCCTGATTGGCTGCTTAGCCTTTGGAGGAGGGGGCGGGGAGGGGTTCGATACAGATGACCTGTCAGCCCCGCAGAGGGACCACGGTCAGTACATGCGCAGCGAACTCCACAGTAAAGACACACAATTCTGGTACACCATCAGGGTATTTCTCGAGAAGGAGGCGAACGATCTCGACGTTCTTCAGGTTAGCTTTGAGGGTGTCTCTCTAGCATAGCAATCACGTCGGTTCGCGTTTTGGAACGTGAGAATGGTACAGCGCATACCCTTGCCAATTGCTGGAGTTGGAAGCGTTTGAGGGAGTTCAGCTGGGAACGATCCATGGGAGCGATAACGGAGATGGTGGTGGTAGCGGGGAAAGAAAGGGAGACGAGGCACGGTTGCCCTTTATTTGTACTCGAGCGAGAGGGCTATTGGTCCACCCCATTGTTCCACCTGGTTGCGACCATGGCCCTCAGTCATGATCACTGAGATCAAAGTCAAAGCGCGGTGGGAATAAACTTCCGAATCCGGAAGTAGTGCCGGTCCTGCCGGGTCAAGTCAATCCAACTCCCCACTGCCTCTGTAAGCTCAACGGCGACGACGACCATCCCCTCTTCCTCTTTGTCCCTCCCATTTTTCCCCCTCGATCATGCCATTTGGCTTAACTATCGGCACCGAACGCGCAAACACCCTCCAGGTACGTCAGAACGCGCAGTCTTTCACTCAAACCTTCCGACTCACAACCACACCACCCCAGACCGCCATCCAACACGAGCTTGCCAACCGGGGATGGGGAACCGAACCGGACGTTACGATGGCAGAATACATCACAATCATGCTCATCAATGGAAAGTCGGAAGACCAGATTAACAGCGAGCTAATGGATCGTGCGTCACAAATCCACTTTGCTTTTTTCGCGTTTACTGATCAAATACTCCTGCCACCTTTATAGTAATTGGAGCTGACTACGGTATGTCCTTTGCGTTTGAACCTTTCACGGGCTTTCATTTACTGTCGCGGTCAGACGAGACCTTTGGAAAGTGGCTATTTTCGGAGGCAGCAAAAGGCTCTTCCGAAGCCCAGCCCGTCCCCTCTACCCCTGCCCCTACACAACCGCCAAAACTAGACCCCCCCACAGATCGTCGCGAACCACCGCCTCCGAGCACGAACGACGGACCACCCCAACGTAGGCAGGGTGGTCAGTCAAGACCCATGTATCATCAAGCTATGAATCAGGCGCTGCCTTCTGGGACTAAACGATCCGCTTCCCCTTCCTCCCATGGACCAAATAAGTCACGTCGCACCGATCTCCCTTCTGGTCCTCGTGCTATGCTTCGCGACGGCCGCGACGGTCAGGGTGGCGGAAACGTAGGTCGAAGTCTTCTTGAAAGAGTCGGACCCCGTGGCCCCGGATTCCCCCAGGAGCAACAGCAGCCTCAAATACCCGTGCCTCCGGTATTCCAAAATGGAATGGTTCCAGGAGTTGACCTGAATGCAGCTATGGCCGCTCAGATGGCAAACCCATTGATACTCCAGGAGATGATGATGAACCAAATGGCGCTGATGGCCCAGATGGCTGGAGCTATGGGGATGGTTCCGCCTGGCGGTGGTTTCATGCCTGGTCAGCCTGGGTTCCAAGAGATGGGTATGGCAAACGGGATGAACAACGGCTTCGTTCCGCCGCACCAACAGAGGCAACAACAACAACCTGGAGGCCGAAGAGGGCCGAACAACCGTGGACAGAAGCCCCAGCGCGACGAACAAGCCAACTCCCAGCCTCAACCTCCCCCAATTTCCAGCCCCCCAGTTGCCGCTCCTCAGCCAGTTCAGGCCACCCCTACTCCCGCACCTACTCAACAAAGACCGACATATACCCCACCAGAACGACCACAATCGCCGACTCTTTGCAAATTCGGCTTGAAGTGCACAAATCCGTCCTGTCGATATTCTCATCCCTCGCCAGTTGCTACACCAGAGAGCGGTATCGTGTTGAGCAACGACCCTTGTGAACGAGGGAAGGATTGCAAGGACAAAGACTGCGTAAAGGCGCACGTGAGTCCTGCTGTGTTGAACCCGAAGGGTACGCGAATCCTCTTGTGTTCCTCAACCTAAGGTGTCTGATTTTGGTATTATTATTTTAGCTCTGGAACAAAACCGACCTGCTCCTCCGCCAGTTGTCCACCATCAACCTCCTTCTCCAGCGCAGTGCCGATATGGTGCAACCTGTACGAAGGTTGGGTGCCCATTCCTCCACCCCCATACAAATACACCATGTCGTTATGGAACTGGGTGCACGCGAGCCAACTGTCACTTCCAACACCCGGAAGGCCGCGTGCTGCCTAACTCCTTCCACCGCGGAGTTTCATCCAGCGACCCCACTGTCATCGTCACACCGCCGCAGACCGGAACTCTGCACGGCCCCGCGTCGAGTCAGAATAGGACCTTGACGTTGACCAAGGAGCAGCAGAGGGACGCTTTGGAGAAGAAGATGAAAGAGCTGGAGAAACAGAAATTGGAGCTGAAGAAAAAAACGGAACAAGCTGAGGCAAAGAAGAAGGAGGACGGCAAGCCCATGGCTATCACTGCCTAGTCGACGCCCCGCCCCCCTCTGAACCAGCACCCTCGTGGATCCTCGAATACCTGTACATTAACTCTTCGACCCCACCCTACCCAGCCCCTTCTTTGCCATCGCGCCGCATGATCCTCTTCCTCAATCTCACCCCTTATCATAATTATTTGCTCTCCCTTTCTCTCAGTCCCGGCTCTTTTCTGTTGTTATCCAATATTTTTTGCTGGTTAGATTCCCTCGAAAGTTTTGACCTCGCGTCATACATCGTTGTAGTGCTTTTCCTGTCCACCACTGTCTCCCGTTACGTCCTATCTCAGGCGTCAGTAGTTTCCGTAGATAGCTTGTTAGGTACTTAGGAGAGACCCACGAGCAAAGCCATGATGACGGGAGGTACAAGGGACCAACTCAAAAAGGAGCAGTTGAGACCCCTCCCCCAGACAAGTCATCTCCAAACCGTTCTCGCGTGATTGGGCCGTCTCCTCCAACCTCCCCGAAAGTGTAATAGATCCGGCTTGGGAGATGTGCGACATCTCCAACCGATATGTATGCTTATTTCGTCGGGAATGCCCATGATATTTTTGCAACATACACCAGAGTAATACTGCTACAATGCGAACGACCCATGCAATGAGGTCAAAACCGTGAAACCCACCAATTCCAATCAGTATTCGGCCAATGGTATGGTTTTGCCGACGTCGTGGTGTGGGTAACGCTTCCTCCGGCTGGCTAGCTCGACCTCGGCGCTATCAAAGAATGAATAGCCGACTGTAGCACAAGATATTCAGCAGTTGAGGAAAGATCGAGGGTAGAAAAGAGCCTACCCATGGGATCGTCGTCCTCCGTGGCCGTGATGGCGTTAATGGGACGACCGGTCTTAGAATCACGCAACACCCCGGCGTGGTCGACAAACGGTGCGGGTCGTTCATTTGCTTCACGGTGGAGTTGGATGAGTATCCTCTGGACATCGATCAAGAAACCATGGATGGTATCCAAGAACCTTCTGGTTTGCAGGTGTTTGGAAGAAGCGCAACTGAAAGTAATCGTTATCAGTGAATATAAATAGAGGAGCAGAGCCCACTCACATAGAGATGCCGTCCTCCTTGATGATATACCCAATGCCGTATCCGTCGGCGGCAACCGGACCAAAGCCAAACAGACGAAGGGCGGGGTTTCCGCAGTTGGAGGTGGAGAGGATCGAGGTGTTCAAAACACTCCAACCATTGTCAGTGAAGATGTTGGGCAATGAGCCGCTGACAGGTGGGAGGGGAACTGGGTCATCTGGTGAGGGTTCGAGATTCCCGTCATGTTCACGGAGGAGCAGGCAATACAAAGCGTAGAGATGCCTGTCCTGTCCGAGACCCATGGCGCACTCCTTGGTCAAGTCGACGTGCTTCTTGCAAGCTCTGCGTAATGCGGCAATCTTCTCGTTGATAGGGGCCTCTGAGCAGAAAGTCTAACAACGAATCAGCTTCTAGTTCGGGGAAATAAGCACTTTCTCATACGTTGACGAAGGCGACGCTCTCAGGTTGTACGGTTCGGATAGCTTCCGTCCTTCCGTGAAGGAAAGCCTTGGTCATAGCCGGCTCATAGGTGCATTCGATCCTTCCATATAAGCCGAAATACGCGGCCTGGAAGGCCATCTGCACGAAAGCATCGGGGCTGAACCCGTGGCTGGTGATGAAGTTCTTTCCGTAACCCTTGAACTCGAGCGCTTGGCAGTCATTTTGGCAAATCAAATCACTCAGCCTTGTTTCAGCGTAACGAATACCCGCACGGAGCTCCGGGGTAAGAGCCCACTCAAGTTTTTTCGGAGCAGGGTCGATTCTGTAACCTGGGGAGGGTGGTGGAATATCGACCGCCCCGCGTGGTGCCTTGTATGATTTGGCATAGGGGGAAAGTTCGGCCTTGAACAGCGTGGGTGCGGTTGGGTTTATTGAGCGTGCGAGGAGCATGAGACCCTCCGTGAAAATATCGGCAGCAAACCTGAGCACGGTGTGGCCATCGACACCCGTGTGTTCGAAGTTGATCCCAGCGGAGCCATCAGCACAGACGATGAGCTGCAACTATGGGAAGAAACGTCAGGCTCCGTCTTGGTGGGGGGAGGGGACAAGTACCTTATCATACCAGCGGTTGGTGCAGGTCCCGACTTGGACCCCATTGGTCAGACTGTAAGTACCGCACAGGAAGTTGGCACATAGTTCGGCGATATTATCGGGAGCAGCATCGTCCAAGCAGACGATGAATAGGGCATTGTCGACGATCTCCAAACAGGGGCCATTGTGTTTGCTGCTGGCGAGGTCGTGACGGTGGTGTGACCATGTCTTCCTGTTCTCAGTGGAGAGGACACCGATTGAGTTGCGGGCGACCTGTTCCGACGTTAATTATATCTTCGCAATCCGGCTGGATCAGGTAACCTACGTCGCTCAGAGGGGTGTCGTTGGCATCGGTAACGATAGCTTGGAGGTTCCGGAGGATCTCTCTTTCGGTGAGGATGGGGCGGTTCTCGCCATCCAATACATCGAACCAGTCTTGTGACGAGTAAGTTCCCGGGTGATCCCGACGGGGAACATGAAAACTCACAGAATTGACCACGCCGGAGGACGACGATGTGCCTCGACACTGGGGCGGTAACCATCCTGCAACCACGCTTCGAATATTTTAGAAACATCAGCAAAAGCCGCGTGGAACGGACGGGAGAAGCACCTCGTTGGGAATGCGGGCGACTCCGAACAAACGGGTATACTGGTCCATATCAAGCGGCGCCCCACGAACGTGGTCAGGCTCAAGGAGGCCCGCCCGCAAGTCGTGAACGAACCCTAAAGACGCGGTGATTAGGGCAGCTGCCCGAGGGAGCTGAGCACCACGGTCTGGGGTTGGGTCATTTCTGAGGCGAATTTCAAGTCGGCACTTATGTTACAGGGACTGTGAGACTTACTCCAGAACAAAAAACGGGTTGAGGGCGAGGACGACTGGATCCGTGTGCGACAAGTACGATTCATACCTGCAGAAAGACAGCCAACCGGCCCTCAGGAGTTGCACACACGAGCAGGTGGAACAGCATTACCAGAAATCTTCGATATAGCTGATAACGACGGCGATCAGCCTGTGGGGCTCACGGGTAGAGCATAGGCCCAGCTCTACCTTGCTTTGGTCGCCGCCCAGTTCTTCAATCTTTCTTGTATCCTCGGACCATCACCTTTCAAGAAATCTCCAACGGCCTGTTTGGTGCGGGCGTGCTCATCCGGCTCTTGGAGACCCTCCAATGCGCGCAGATACCTACGGCAAGTGTCCTCCAGTGAAGGGATAGGGAGCGTGGGGAGTTTCTTGGAGGCTTCGAAGGTCTTTGTATCGGTATTCACGATGTTTGGCGGTTGTACTATCGGCATAGCTGGGTCTTCTACTCTGTTGGGGGACGCAGGGGGGCGAGGGGAAGCGGGACGCTTGGTAGGGAGGAGCGATTGGGTTGCTCGCCGGAATAGTCCCCCCACCATCGTGTGAACGAGAGAGGATCAGCGGGACCGGCCCCAGCCGTCAGTCGGGCAACTATCTCCGACGGTCTTCTGGCGCCCTGTACTTAGCCCTACGCACTCGTTCCCAATGGCATCTTCATCCAAACCGAAAACCACCCACGTTGATGAGGACGTTGACGATCTGGACGGTACTCCTTCGGATCCATCGTCGACGCTGATCATGCTGATCCCCGACAATAGACGTTCTCGAGCAGTTCTCGTCCCCTCCCCCAAAGCCCGCTGCTTCTGCTGAACCACCTAAATTACCTGCGCCACCCCCCTCGTCGCGGAAAGCGTCTGGTCCGTCTGCAGAAGATGGGTTTACAGACGCGTTCGCTGCCGAATTCGCAAAGGGGATGGAGTCGCTCTTGAAAGAGTTGGGGGATGGTACTTTTAAACTCGAAGAGACCGCCGAGCTCACCACTGAAGAAAAGGAACAGGAGAGGGTATTCAAGGATGCCTGGAAGAACATTATGGGCGACATGGAGACCTCTACGCCTCCGTCAACTTCCACCGCACCGGCGAGTGCCGCCCAAAGCCCGCAGAAGGGCTCAGAGGGGTCGTTCCAGGACAGGGTCAAGCAGACTATGGATAAGATGAAGGAGGGACAGTCGTCGTTGAAGGTACGTGATCCTCCTCCGGCTGAGACACGTCAACATCCTGATCTGAGCAGTCCACCGACGGGGGTGACGACCCCGACCTGGATACACTCCTGTCATCTTTGAACAACATGGGGGGTGATGGGGAGACAGAGGATGGGATACAAGGGATCCTGGAAACCATGATGTCCCAACTGATGTCCAAAGAGGTCCTTTACGAACCACTAAAGGAGATGCACGAGAAGGTTTGCAAATCCACAAGTTCTGTCGTTCGATCCATTCTGACCATGCAGACAGTTCCCTGGTTACCTGGTTGAAAACGAGAACAAATTATCCCAGCAGGATAAGGACCGTTACACAAAACAACAGAAAACCGTCTCCAAAATCGTTGCGATCTTCGAGCAGAAGGACTATTCGGACGAAAATCCAGAGATAGGTCTCAAAGTGATGTCACTTATGAATGAGGTCGGTTTTCTCCTGAACTATTGTTTCAGGAATGAAGGTACTGAGTCCGCGTGGAACAGATGCAAGAACATGGTGCCCCGCCAACAGAAATCATGGGCGAGCTCCCTCCGGGGATGGCGCTGGGACCAGATGGACTTCCGCAGCTTCCTCAAGACTGTGGCATAATGTGATCTACTTGTTCGATTTCACGCACTGTATTTATGACCTCGATACTGTAAGGTGATACCAAATTGCTCCTCGCATTAGAGTAAACGATAAAAGTAAAATCCAAAAAAGAGAGGACCATCGTGTGAAGTCCGACGGCGAACGCAGAACTCAAAATTACAATCTGCCGCCAAACGAGTGGGTAGGAAGAGGCTGAGGGGAGGGTCACCCGAAGGTAAGTGGTAAAGAGACGGAAGGAACAAGGGTATAGAACAAAGATGTACTTGTGGGAACAGAAGGGATGCATAACGACAACACGACGAGAAGGTAATCACGAGAATTGAGCCGGCAAACTATAACCGGTGTCCAGGGACACCCCAGAACACAAGGGTAAGACCAGTCGACAGGGCAGCGACCACGATAGTGACCCAGATGGCCCGTCCAAGTAGTAACTTCTTGACGTAGGGTTCGCGGATAGTCAGGGTGCGGAAGGGCGTGGATTCCGACTGACGGAAGAAGACAAGGATCGGATCCAGCTCATACTGGTGTGAGATGAGTAGGAGAATTGCGATCGTGAACGGAATGAAAAGCTAGATGAAGGTGAACATTAGCAATCACACGAACGATAACAGGAACAGTGAACTCACGAAAAACCGCTTAGACTTTGGTTCAACGTCCAGGAAGATGAGAGAAAACCCGGCAGCAAGGCCAACCCAAAGGACGATCAAACCGACGATTAACCTCACCAGCGCGGAGAGGGGGGTCAGATTTCCGAACGCCTTCGATCGTAGGAACCTTGGGAACGCATCTTGTTCCATGGCCCGGAAGCAGTACTCCTTCTGAGCGTGGAACATGTCTGGAACTTGGGCCAGAAGGCTCTTCTCTGTATCAGATTTGGGATCTTGGCCGCCGGTCAGAGGGAAACTGTGGATTCGGAGAGCGGGAGGGAGGTAAATCTCGTGGTTCTCGGCAACGGTATTTCCAGCGGGGGATAGGTAACGGTAGAAGATGTGTTCGGCGGAGGTGATGAGGTCCTGTCTGGTTACTGCTGCACTACGTGGGATTACGGTGGGCGCACGGCTAATACGCTTGTGGAAGAGTGTTGGTGTACGAGCTGACAAGGAGAAGGGGGTGCTTGAACGTGGTTGCTGTTGACCAAGCTCATCTCCGGGCACGGGGGTGCCGGAGGTCATACGTGGACTTGGGCTCCTCATAGCCTTTTCGTCGTCGGCGGCGAGGTTCTGACGGTCTTGCTCGGTGAGGAGTTCGCTGGTGCTCGTCGTGCTACGCTTCGCAGCCATACGGGGGTCGAGACCGACAACGGTGCCATAGATGGAGCCACGACGACGGGCGTAGTCCCAGTATTCAGGCCATTCTTCCTTGATAGCGCGCCCAGATTTGCGAACGTCCTTGAAATAAGCGCGACAGAGGTTTTCATGCTGCTGAACGTCGAGCCAGAAGTCTAGAATATCCTCGGCTCCTTCACGCTGGAGGAATAAACTAAAGTGCATGCAGTCAAAATGACGCCAGTTGGTGGGGAGAATAGGTGTGGGACTGACTAGAACATGAAAAGATCGACTGGGGGTGTGGTACGACGGGCCAGGACCTCTGCAAAGGAGGGCAGCCTGTTCTGCCTGCTTTGTGTCCAGTCATCAGCCTGTTTCTCGTCCATCGTTGGCGACGGGGGCGGGGCTGGGCAGGGACGAGGAGGGCGACGACCGACCGCAGACAATGAGCGGTAGGAAGAGAGGGAAACAACGTCGTCACCGGCAAACTCCGGATACCGCAACTTCGCCCACCGCGACCGCCTACGACCACCACACTTTCCAAGGATGTCGGCGTTGGCAAAAGCTTTCTCTCCAGCCGTACGGGAAATTCGAATCCTCTGCTGCCAGACTTCACCAGCCTCAGCCGGAACGCGGTCTGTCGCGCCTCACTCAACAAACATGCACCTATGTCACTGACGGATGCACCCGCTTCCAGGAGTTTTATCCAATCCGCCTACCCAACTATCAAAAGGCACAATCCTGACCTGCCCGTCCTCATTCGGGAGGCAAATGGCGTTCCGGCGCGGATATTTGCGCGATTTGGTGTGTCCCTGTATAACTCCGGAAGTCGCCTGGGCTCATTGTCCACCTCGGGGACACAGAGAAGGGTGTAGAACAGCACATCGTGGTGGACAACCTCTCTCCTGCAGAGATCAGTACCAAATTTTCAAAGTTACTCAGCCTGTAACATCCGCACCCGCATTCCCTACACTTGGACAGACTGCGACTGGTTACAAAACGATAGCATTAAACTCTGAATGATAATCCATACAGTAATTTGGATGTGGGGTGTGTGAGGGGAGGAAGTCCCCCCCTATGCGTTCAATTGTCTGAGCCAACCTGTGGTAGATTCATCTCCTCCAATCCTGTCACCACCCCGACTTCTCTCTCTACACTGCTATCTCTGCGAC
>Ga0307516_10003606_pt1 | contig 19707 bp, 14 predicted proteins | sample 19_EM_MG_FD_203310 | JGI IMG/M metagenome (GOLD analysis project Ga0307516, IMG submission 203310) | Populus trichocarpa ectomycorrhiza microbial communities from riparian zone in the Pacific Northwest, United States - 19_EM | ecosystem: Host-associated > Plants > Roots > Unclassified | place...
TCGTGAAATCGTTGACGGCTTCAGTCTTCTGCGACACGCACGACGAGCTTGCCGAAGTTGCGGCCTTCGAGCAGGCCGATGAACGCCTCGGGCGCTCGCTCGAGTCCATCGACGCGGTCCTCGCGCAGCTTCACGCGGCCCTCGGTCACCCACTGGCCCATGTCGCGGCGGAAGGCCTCGAAACGATCGGCGTAGTGGTCGAGGATGATGAAGCCCTGCATGCGAATGCGCTTCTGCAGCAAGGTCGCGACCAGCTTCGGCAGCCGGTCCGGTCCTGCTGGTGGTGTGGCGTCGTTGTAGTTCGCGATGAAGCCGCAGACCGGCACGCGCGCATTGAGGTTGAGCAACGGCAACACGGCATCGAACACCGCGCCGCCGACGTTCTCGAAGTACACGTCGATGCCGCCTGGGCAGGCCGCGGCAAGGCGCTCGGCGAATTGCGGATCGCGCCGGTCGATGCAAACGTCGAAGCCCAACTCGTCCACCGCGTAACGGCACTTGTCTGCGCCACCCGCAACGCCGATCACACGCGCACCCTTGAGCTTGGCCAATTGCCCCACCACGGAGCCCACTGCGCCGGTGGCCGCTGCGACGACCACGGTTTCGCCGGGGCGCGGCTGGCCGATGTCGAGCAGCCCGACGTAGGCGGCGAAGCCCGTCATGCCCAGGCCGCCCAGTGCGAGTGAAGGCTGCGCCATGTCGCCCAGCGACATCAGATCGCTGCCGTCCGACAACGCATAGTCCTGCCACCCGGCGTTGGCGAGCACCAGTTCTCCAGCGGCGAACTGCGAGTTTCGCGAGGTGATGACTCGGCTCACCGTGCCGCCCACCATGGTGTTGCCGATCTGTACCGGCTCCGCATACCCAGGCCCCACCTCTTCCATCAGATTGCGCATGTACGGGTCGAGCGAGAGGTACAGCGTGCGCAGCAGCACCTGACCATCGCCCGGCACGGGCACGGGTCGTGTGTCGACGCGAAAGTTCTGCGCGGTGGGCGGGCCTTTGGGATGCGAGGCCAAGGTGATGGGGCGGTTGACAGCGTCAGCGGGCATTGAATCTCCTGGGTACGAATGGCTACGGGAACCGGAGCGCACTTATGCGCGCACCGGCCGCGGGCCGTGCCGCAAGGTGAGCAGCGTGCCGAGCGTGAGTGCAGCCACGGCGAAGCTCGGTCCACCCAGCGCGCCGATGTGGTCGACGAGCAGCCCGCCTCCGATGGCACCGCTGGCAATCGCGATCTGGAATGCCGCGACCAGCAGGCCACCCGCGCCTTCGGCCTGGTCGGGCGCGGCACGCACGATCCAGGTCTGGAAGCCGACCGGGAACGCACCGAAGGCGAAGCCCCACAGCGGGATGGCCACGGCCGTGACGATCGCCGACTTGCCGCCAATCAACAGCGCGCCCGCAAGCGCAGCGATCAGCACGCCGCCAAAGACGATGGCGTGACGCTCGCTGCGACCGGCGATCCAGCCGCCTGCGAAGTTGCCGAAGAATCCGCCGATGCCGTAACCGAGCAGCACGGCCGAGATGGCACCAACCGACAGGTGCGTGACGTTCTCCATCAGCGGGCGGATGTAGGTGAACCCCGCAAAGTGCCCCGAGATGACGAGCAGCACGGCGAGCAAAGCGACGCGCACCTTGGGTCGCGTCAGCAACTCGGCGAGCACACGCAGGTTCGGGTTGTCGCGCGGCGGCAGAGCCGGCAGCGTGAAGAGCTGGAAGACGAAGGTGAACGCGCTCACCGCACCGGCCGCGATGAAGGCACTGCGCCAACCCCACAGGTCACCCATCCATGCGCCGATGGGTGCGGCGCAGACGGTGGCCACCGACACCCCGGTGAGGATGGCCGACATCGCCCGCGCGAAGAGCTTCTCGGGCACGAGCCGCATGGCAAGCGCGGCAGACATCGACCAGAAGCCGCCCAGCGCCACGCCCAGCAGCACGCGCGCGACCAGCAACACCGGCAAGCTGCTGGCGGTGGCCGCGAGCACGTTCGAGAGCACCAGCAATGCGGTCAACGCCAGCATCACGAGCTTGCGGTCGAGCCGGCGCGTGAGCAGCGGCACAGAGGGCGCTGCGACGGCCCCGATCAGCGCCGTGGCAGTGACCGCTTGGCCGGCCGCACCGTCGCTCACGCCGAGGTCGGTGGCCATCGCGGTGAGCAGGCTGGCCGGTAAGAACTCGGCGGTGACCAGTCCGAACACGCCCAGCGCGAGCGAGGCCACGGCGGGCCAGTCCGCGGCGGCGGTGGGCGCCACCGGGGGGAGAGGTGCGCCGGGCAAGGCGTCGGCGCTCGCGTCGAGGCACTCTGTGCAGGTTGAAGACATGGAGAAGGCCGTTGTTGTTGAATGAGCGACCAGCTTAGGGATAAGATTTCGGCGTTTCAATGTCGGAAGAGCCGAAATGCTTGATTATTCGTCCAGCCGCCTGGAAGATTTGGCCAGCGACACCAGCCGCGAGCGCGACCTGCTAACCGAGATACTGCTGGGCCTGCGGCTCGATGGCGTCGAGTACGGGCGCTGCGTGATGAAGGCGCCCTGGGCCGTGGCCTTCCCGGCCCAGCGCTCGGCACGCTTCCACTTCGTCGCGACCGGGGGCTGCTGGCTGCGCACGCAATCCACCGACTGGGTGCAGCTGAACGCCGGCGATGCTGTGCTGTTGCCGCGCGGCAGCTTTCACATCCTGGCGAGTGCGCCCGATGTGCCGGCGGTCGACATCGACTCGCTGGCCCGCGTGGCGGTCTCGGACAACATTTACCTCGTGGACGGACGGGCGGCCGGCGCGGACGCTGTCAGTACCGGCAGCGCCACCGAGGCCACGCAGAACGACGTTCTCTTCTGCGGCGCATTGCGCTTCAACCTCGATCCGCTTCACCCGCTCGTCACGATGATGCCGGAGGTGATGCGGGCTGGAGAACTGGCACAACGCGACCCCACCGTGCCGGCGCTGCTCGAGGCCATGGAGCGCGAGGTCGCGTTCGACCGCATCGGTGCCTGCGGCATCCTCGCGCGGCTGGCCGACGTGCTGGCGTCCAGCATCATCCGTGCGTGGGTCGAATGCGGTTGCAGCGACTCGACCGGCTGGATCGCCGCCGTGCGCTGCCCGAAGATCGGCAAGGTGATCGCCGCCGTGCACGCCGACCCGGAGCGCGACTGGAGCGTCGCGACCCTGGCCGAACTGATGGGCGCTTCACGTTCGAGCTTTGCCGAGGCCTTCACGCGCACCATGGGCGAGAGCCCGGCCAAGTACGTTGCCAAGGTGAAGATGTTCGAAGCCCGGCGCTGGATTGCGAACGACGGCATGCGCATCGCGGTGGCCGCCGACCGGCTCGGCTATGACTCGGAGGCCTCGTTCAGTCGCGCCTTCAAGCGCGTGATCGGCCACCCACCCAGCGCGTCGCGAACGGGCCATTTGCCGGTTCGCGCACAGGGCGAGTCTTATGTCCCCGTGCCTGCAGCCGCCAGCTCGCTGCGGGGCGCCCGCGCCCGCAGCCACTTTTCGAAGTCGACCGCGGGCTGAGGCTTCGAGTACAGATAGCCCTGCGCCGTGGTGCAACCGCAGCGCAGCAGAAATGCGGCCTGGCTTTCGGTCTCCACGCCTTCGGCCACCACGTCGATCTTCAGTGTCTGGGCCAGGGCGATGATCATCTTCACGATCTCGCCATCGCTCTCGTCGCGGTCGGCATTCATCACGAAAGACCGGTCGATCTTCAGCACGTCGAGCGGCAGCCGGCGCAGGTAGGCCAAGCTCGAATAGCCGGTGCCGAAGTCGTCCATCGCGACCACCACACCGATCTCGCGCAGCGAGGCAAAGACCCGTGCGCTCTCTTGCGGGTTGGCCATGATCACGCTCTCGGTGAGCTCGACCTCCAGGTCCGAGGGAGAGATGCCGTGCTGCCGCGTCAGTGCGCCGACGCGCTCCACCAGGTCTCCCTGCTGCATCTGCCGCGCAGAGATGTTCACCGCGATCTTGATGACGCCCAGGCCTTGCGCCTTCCACGCGGCGGACTGTCGGCAGGCCTCTTCCAGCACCCAGTCGCCCAGCGGAACGATGAGGCCGGTGGCTTCGGCCATCGGAATGAACTCCATGGGCGGCACCAGGCCGCGCACCGGATGGCGCCACCGCACCAGCGCCTCGACGCCGCAGGTCGCATTCGAGCCGAGCAAGACCTTCGGTTGGTAGAAGAGCTCCAGCTCGCCACGAGAGAGGGCAAGGCGCAGCTCCGATTCGAGCTGCAGCCGCTGCACCGAGGTGCTGGTCATGCTGGCCTGAAAGAAGCGGAAGGTGCCGCGGCCGGCCGACTTGGCCTCGTACATCGCCATGTCGGCGTGCTTCATCAGATCGGCCGCCGTGTTGCCGTCGTGCGGAAAGCAGGCGATGCCGAGCGACACGCCCGAGTGCACCGTCGTTCCCGCGAGCTCCATCGGCTGCGACAGGTGCGCGATCACCTTCTGCGCGACGGTTGCGTAGGTCTCGGGAATCGACACGTCGTTGAGCAGCACGACGAACTCGTCGCCACCGATGCGCGCGACGGTGTCGGCCTTTCGCAGGCAGGCCTTGAGGCGCTTCGCGATCTCTTTCAGCAGGGCATCGCCGGCGTCGTGCCCGAGCGAATCGTTGATCGACTTGAATCGGTCGAGGTCGATGAACATGATGCCGCGCTTCTCGTTCTGGCGTGCCGCCACGGCAATGCTCTGCTCCATGCGGTCCAGCAAGAGCGCGCGATTCGGCAGGCCGGTGAGTGCATCATGAAAGGCCAGGTGGCGAAGGTCTTCATCCTTGCGCCGCAATGCGTCGATCGTGAGCAGCAACTCATCCTGCGACGCGCGAAGGTCGCCGTTGACCTGGAGGTTTTCTCGCGCAGCCGCCTCCAGCGCCTGGGTGCGCTCCTGCACCTTGTGCTCCAGCTGAAGGTTGAAGGCGGCGAGTTCCTCGCGATGCGTGTCGATGACCTGGTAAGAACGAGCGATGGCCCGGCTCGAATAGATGACGAAGGCGATGCCGCACAACAGCACGATCACCTGAGGCAACAGCGTCTTGTGGAAGTGATCTCTGAGCGTCGCGATCTCGCTGTCAGCCGCTTTGCGCAGGGCGTCTTTCGTCGCGGCCGCTTGCGCCGAGACGGCCTGGTCATCGATGTAGACGGAGATGAAGCCTTGCGTCTCGCCGCCGGTGATCGAATCGGTTCGCACGACGAAGGCGTGCTTCTCGCGGAATGCCGGTGGCATGGCGTAGTCGACACGGAATTCGCTTTTCCCTTCACCCTTCCAGATGGCAGCGTAGGGTCGGTTGTTCTTGTCGCTGACCTCGACGGCAGCGATCTCTGAGTAGTCCATGAAGGGCTCGAGCGTCGACGCGATGCCGTCTTTCATCACGTTGAAAGACTGCGAGTTCTCCAGCTGGCGCGCCGCGAGCTTGGCGATGGTGGTCGACATCGACGCCGCACGCTGGTGCAGCCGCCCGGTCTCTTCTTTCGCCTTCTCTTCGGCGTAAACCTGCACGCTGGCCAGCTTGGCTGCCGTGATGCCCTTCAGCAGTTCGCGCTGCGAGAAGTAGAAGAACAGGCCGTACAGCACGAATGCCGCGGCCAGGGCCGTCGATACCCAGTGAACGCGCCGGCCGGTCAGGTTGAGCGTCATCGCAGAGGCCCAACCCGGCTCAGTACTTTCTCGAGGGCAGGGCCGCTGCTGCGTTGTGGGTGGTGAACACCTTGTCCTCCATGTACATCGTGGGTGGGAAGCTGCGCCCGCCCAGCACCTCGACCGCAACCTTGAGCACGATCTTGCCCAGCAGCGGGTTGCACTCGACCAGGGCATTGATCTTCTTCTCGACGAGAAGCTCGAAGCCGCGCTTCACGCCGTCCACGCCGACGATCAGGATGTCTTTACCAGGCTTCAGGCCCAGTTGCTTGTTCTCTTCGATCGCGTCGACCACGCCGAACGCCATGTTGTCGTTGTGCGCGAACACGGCGCAGATGTTGGTTCCTTCGTCCTTCAGGAACTTCTTCATCACGTCCTTCGCCTGGTCGGCGCGCCACATGCCCGGCTTGGAGGCAATGATCTTCATGCCTGGAAACAGGCTCAGCACGTCGCGAAACCCTTTCCCGCGTTCGATCGATGGGGCCGCATCCGGTGGGCCCTGAATCTCGACGATGTTGCAGCGCCCTGCGGTCTCCTGGGCCAGCCACGCGCCTGCAGCACGGCCCTCGTAGCGAAAGTCGGAGCCGATCCAGGTCACGAACAAGCCCTTGCTCTGGTTCTCGGGCAGCAAGACCAGCGTGCGGTCGGAAAGCACCACCGGAATCTTCGCCTTCTTGGCCTGCAGCAGCACGCCGTCCCAACCATGAATCTCGTTGGCAGACAGGACGATCGCGTCGACCTTCTGGTCGATGAACTCCTGCACCTGGCGCCGCTGCACATCGGTCTTGCCGCCGGCGTCCTTGAATGCGAGCACGATGCCCAGTTCCTTGGCCGCTTCGCGGAACGACTCGGTGTTGGCCTTGCGCCAGTCGCTTTCTGCGGTGTCGCTCTGCGCAAAGCCGATCGTGTAGCTCTTGGCCTGGGTCCAGGCGCAGAAGAACAGCAGCAGCGTCAGCGCGAGGAGCTGCTCCAGGCGCAAGCGGCCTGGCGCACGGGGAAGGCGGCAGGTCGGTGCGCATGTGGGCATGAGGTACTTCCTTGGCTGGATTCGTGTCTAACTTGTTCCTATCGGCCGGAATGGCGATTCTCTGAAGGGCGCGCTTCTCATGCCTGAGCGAGGCGAAGGGCCATCCCCACCGTCACCACACGGTCGGCGGTATCTGCTTCGAGATGTCGCGCAGCGTGAAGAAGAAGCTGGCGCCCTCGTTCGGGGCCGCCTGGGCCCAGATGCCGCCGTTGTGCCGTTGGACGATGCGCTGCACGATCGAGAGCCCCACGCCGCTGCCCTCAAACAGGTCGGCCCGGTGGTACCGCTGGAACGGGGCGAACAGGTGTTTGGCGCGCGTCACGTCGAAACCGGCTCCGTTGTCCCGCACGTAGAAGACGGGGCCTTCACCCTCGAGCGTGGTGCAACCCACCTCGATGAGCGCTTGCTCGGTGCCGCGCGTGAACTTGAAGGCGTTCGACAGCAAGTTGACGAACAGCTGCCTCAGGAGCGACGCGTCGGCCGTGGTGCGGGGCAGGGGGTCGAGCTTTAGGTCCAGCTGGCGATCGGGCTCGTCCTTGCGCAGCTCCTCGACGACGCCTCGCACCAGCGCGTCGGTGTCCACCGTCTGCAGCATGAGCGTTTGCCGGCCCACGCGCGACAGGCGCATCAGCGCGTCGATGAGCTGGTTCATGCGCTGCGCAGAGCGTTCGATGTGCGACAGCCACTCGCGTTGCTCAGGCTGCAGCTGGGCACTCAGGTCTTTCACCAGCAGGCTGGAGAACCCCATGATGATGTTCAGCGGCGCGCGCAGGTCGTGCGATGCCGAGCGGGTGAAAGCGTCGAGCTCACGGTTGGCTGCTTCCAGTTCGACCACGTGCTCCTTCACGCGCCGCTCCAGTGCCGCGTTCTCGAGTTGCAGGCGCCGCACGGTCAGGCCGCGCCCGAGCACCGGCAGGATGGCGCTCACCTTGAACGGCTTGAGGATGTAGTCGAGCGCGCCGGACCGCATGGCGTCTACCGCGCTCGTGATTGTTCCTTCGCCGGTCATGATGATGCCCACCAGCGTCGGGTCGATCGCAATTGCCTCGCGCAGGAGTGCAATGCCGCTCATTCCCGGCATCATCAGGTCGGCCAGCAACAAGTCGAATGGCGAGCTCTGCAGCGCGGCCAATGCGGCTTCGCCGTTCTGGCATCCGACGGTCTCATAGCCGTGGTCTTCGAGCGTGTCGCACAAGGCCTGCATGTGCGCCACTTCGTCGTCGACGATGAGCAGCCGGGGTTTCATGGCTTCGGTCACGGGTTCTCCACGATCGTTGACGGCGGCGCTGCGGTGCCGCTGCTTCGGGTCACATGGGCCAGCGCCGCCCGCATGTCGCGCAACTTGGGCGGCTTGCTGAGAACTTGATCGACGTGCGCCGGAATCTCGCCGTCGGCCACCAGGCGCTGACCCCAGCCGGTCAGCAGGATGACCGGGGTCTGGCTGCCGGCTTTCACGGCAGCGGCGACCTTGCGCCCGTCAATGTAGGGCATGCCGAGGTCGGTGATGACCACGTCGAAGGCTTCATGGTGGCCCAGGTGTTCTCTGAATGCATCGATGCCTGCCTGGCCCCCGTTGGCGATGGCGACGAGGTGGCCGTCCAGTTCCAGCGTGTCGCACAGCGATTTGAGCATCAGCGGGTCGTCGTCGACGATCAGGACGCGCAGCCGCGCCCGGGGTGCTTCGGCCTGCGCTGGCGCGGCCGCCGCAGGCAGCAGACTCGCCGGAATGGGGAAGCTCAGGCGCACGGTGGTGCCGCGGCCGGGGGCGCTGTCGATGTCGACGTCTGCGCCGTGCCGCTGCGTGGCGCCGTAGACCATTGCGAGGCCGAGGCCCGTGCCGCGTTCGCCCTTGGTGGTGAAGAAGGGCTCCAGGCAACGCCGCCGCGTGTCTTCGTCCATGCCGACGCCGGTGTCGGCCACCTCCACAACGGCATGGCCCGCGGCTGCAGACACGCCGCCGTCCGTAGGCGCGGCGCGGTAGGTGCGAAGGGTCAGCACACCACCTTCGGGCATGGCGTCGACGGCGTTGAAGATCAGGTTGGTCAAGGCCTCCCGCACCTCGCCCTCCACACCCACGATGGCGGGCAGGTCTTCTGCCAGCTCGGTCTCGAGGCGGATCACGATGCCGCGTTGCTGCGGCATGTCGCTCCAGCGTGCGCGCGTGAGTGCCACGACCTGGTGGACCAGCGGGTTCAGCTGCACGGGCTTGGGGTGCTGCTGGGGCTCGCGCGGGCGATAGAACTCCCGCATGCGGGCCACGGTCGCGGCGACGTCTTCGATCGCCCGGGCGATCGTCACCAAGTAGCCCCGGCCGCGATCACTGAGCTGGGGTTCGCGCTCGAGAAGGCTCTCGGTGTAGAGCGCCACAGGCGACAGGGCGTTGTTGATGTCATGCGCGATGCCGCTCGCCATCTGGCCGAGTGCGCGCAGCCGCTCCTGCTGCATGACAGTCTGCTGCGTCTGCCGCAGGTCGTCATAGGCCTGCTGCAAGGCGCCGTGCAGCTCGGCCTGCCGGGCCGCCAGTGCCACATGCGTACTGAGCTGGCGCAAGAACTCGCATTCGCCGCTGCTGAACGACCGGGGCTGTTGGCGGGCGACGAGTAGGACGCCGAAGACGCGGCTCTCCGACAGCAGCGGCGCGACCACCAGTGAGCGCAATCCACCGCGTGCGAGGCGCTGGGGGAACGGAAACGCGACGTCCTGGATGTCCGGCTCGTAGACCAGCTCGCCATGCACGGCCTGCGACAGGCCGTTCTCGTCGATGGCGATGCGCGACTGCTCATCGAGCGCGAGCTCCAGGGCCAGCGTGTGGCTGTGGGCGCCGACCCGGATGACCGTCAGCGCGTTGTTTGCCGTGTCATGGCTGCAGACACACGCAAAGTCCACCGGCAGGTGCTCTTCGAGGCTGCGGATGGCGACCTGGTAGATGCTCTGCAGGTCCTGCCGTTCGCCGATGGCTCGGGTGATCTGATCGAGAAGCATGAGCCGTTCGAGCTGGGCCTGCACGTGTTCCTGCGCCTGCTTGCGGTCGGTGATGTCGCGCGCGAAGGCGCTGAAGCTGACCTCTGTGTCGGTTTGAATCGGCGTGATGGACAAGTCGATCGGAAACTCATGCCCATCGCGATGCAGCGCCGTCAGTTCAACGCGCTTGTTGAGCACCGGGCCTTCGCCGGTCGCGAGGTAGTGCTCGATCCCCCGTTGATGGGCGTCGCGGTAGGCGGGCGGAACGATCGTTTCCGCCAGACGACGCCCGACGGCTTCGCCGCGCGTCCAGCCGAAGGTGGTCTCGGCTTGCGGGCTCCAGCCGGTGATGAGCCCTGCGCTGTCCATCGTGACCACCGCGTCGAGCGAGGTGTCGATGATGAGCCGGGTGCGTTCTTCGCTCTGTTGCAGGGCCTCCCGGGCGAGGTGCTGCTCGGTCACATCTTGAATGGTGCTGAACCAGCGCATGCGCTTGCCGGCATCGGCCTGGCCGGGGAGGGGTTCGATCACCTGGCGCAGGCAGACGAAGTTTCCGTCCGGGCGTTGCAAACGGTACTCGACGTCCCGGCGTTCCCCGGCGACCGCAGCCTCGATGCTGGTGCTGCGAAACCGCATGCGGTCATCGGGCGGCAGCAGGCCCATCCATTCGCGCGTGCTTTGCGGCATCTCCGCGGGCTCGACCCCGATCAGCAACGGCAGCGTGTCGGACCAACTCTCGAACGACCCATCGGGCCGGGTGATCACGTGGCCCAGCTTCGTCATCACGTGGGCGCGGTGCAAGGCGGCGTCGCGCTCCCTAAGCACGCGTTCCATGCGGGCTCTATCGGCAATTTCGCGCTGCAGCTTCTCCGTCGTCTGCGTCAATTCGACAGTGCGCTCCGCCACGCGCATCTCCAGTTCGTCGCGTGACCGCTGCAGGCCAACAGAGTGAGCCTGTATCTGCTCGGCCATGGCATTGAAGTGCGCGCCGAACTGACCCAACTCGTCGCGACGCGTCTCCTCGATTCGGGCGCCCAGGTCGCCGTTCTCGATGGCGGCAGTGGCCTGGCTCATTTTGCGGATGGGTCTGAGAATGCTGGCCGCGAATGCCAGCCCCAAGAGGGCGGCGCCGGCAATGATGCCCGTGGCAAGCCACACCCGGTCGCGCGTGGCCTGGTTGATCTGAGCAAGCACGGCCTCTTCGGGAGCCATGTAGAACACCGTCCACGGAACACTTTCAAGGCGCCGTGCAACGCCATAGTTCCAGCTTTGGTTGACGGGTGCAAAACCCCGAAAGACCGCAGTGTCGGGAGCTGCAGCCCGCGCCCGTTCGAACTGCTCGGGGAAGGGCCTCACATCTTCGAGCAGCGTTCGCGTGCGCGGTCCGAACCGATGGGTTGCATCGAACCTGGCCACCGTGGCCGGGTCGATCGGCCCTGCGGGGTGGAAGACGATGTCGCTGCTGTAGCTGTGCGCGACGCGTATGCCTTCGTGGTCGAAAAGGACCGCGAAGCTCTTGGAGCCGACCAGGGCGTTGGAGGCCTTGACTGAGTCCCAGAACGCCGTGGCACGGACCCACAGCCCGACGACGCAGGAGACCCGCTGGTTCGCGTCGAGCACGGGCGCGAGGTAGGCGATGGTCGGAACGCCAGCACCGTCCGCACCGCTGGCCGAGGAGACGTACAGATCGGAGGTGACGGGCTTGCCGTTCAACGCCACACGCACGCTGAAGCGATCGGAAAAATCAGAGCCGACCAAGGCGCCTTCTGTGGCGAGGGTGACGCGACCGGAGCCGTCCAGCAGCGCGATGCCGCGCACAGCGGCGTCGCCGTTCGCGTGGGCGAGCAGGCTGCTCATGGCCCGCGATGCGAGTTCGGCCCGGCGCTCGGGCGGTGCTGCGCAATACGCTGCGGTGTCCGGGAACCGGGTCACCGCGTCGACCGACCGCTGATGGCTCCGGTGGAAGCCATCGAGCTCGTGGGCGATCTGGTCACCACGCGCCGAGAGAAGGTCCTTCGTCGCGGTCAGCAGGCGCGCCTGGGTCTGGCGCAGATCGGCATAGGCCGAGATGGCCAGGGGCAGCAGCGAGGCAACCAGTACAAGCGCCGTCATCTTGGCGCGCAGCGGCCAATCGGAGAAGCGCCATGGGATCGTCAACGGCGTTGTCCGCATAAGGAGCGGAAGCATGGTCTGCGCCGCCTGTGGCTGGACACGGCTATTTCTCCCTGCCCACGGCGGCCATGGTGCGCGGGTCGTTCGCCCGGCTCAAGTGAACCTGCGTGCCGTAACCGCGGTACTGCGAATGCAGTGTCTCGGCGCGCAGCTTGAGCGATTCGGCGCCGTCCACCCGGTCGAAGTGCCTTTCGATGGTGTGCAGTGCGAGGTCGATGAGCTTGGCGTTGAGCGACATCTCCGCGTTGGTCAGCAGCAGGTGCACGGCTTCACCGGGCGCTCCGGCGATCGTCTTGGACACCGCCTCTTCGGCCTCGGTGCAGATCGCTGCGTAGGCATCACGAATGATGGCTTCGAACGGGGCCTGCGCCCTCGCAGCCCGGATCAGCAGTTCGCATGTGGTGCGAGAGACAGCGAAGCGCCTGGCCAGCACGGTGACGTCGTCTTCCAGGCCTTCGAGCTGTAGTTCGTGCTTGGTGACGCGTGCCAGCAGTGCGATCAGGTTGCAGGCTGCCTCGAACTCGAAGTTGGGCGTGCGCACCTCGGCGATGAGTTCGCGCACCTCGCGCACGGCATCGCCGACCTGCCGCTCGACGAGCGCTTTCAAGGACTTGACCACGGCCTCGAAGCGGCGAAGCCGCGCGCTCTTGAGTTGCGGCGCGCGGGCCGCGCTGAGGCTGTTCAGCGACATCGTGAGACCGCGCTTGTCGCCGAGGTCGAACTGCATCGCGGCCAGCAACACCAGGCCCTGAAGGTCGTACACGCGGGAGTTGAGCCCGAGCCTGGCGGCCTTGGCGAGCACTTCGGCGGCCTCTGCAGGGTCGCCGTAGTAGAAGGCCAGCAGACCGTGCTTGACCATGCGCGCCACGCTGCCAGGAGTGAGTGCCGTGGCTTGGCGCAGGGCATCGAGCGCCTTTTCGGGCTGGCCCTGGTCCAGCAGCGTGCGGCCCATCACGTCATAGGCGTCGGCGTAGCTGGGCAACTCATTGAGCAGGCTCTCGAGCGTGCGCCGAGCCTGGATGCCACTGCCGGCGTCGTACTGGGCACGCGCCACGCCAAGCCGCGCCCAGGGCACGGCGCCGACCTTGAGGATGGCGTCGAACATGCTTTGTGCGGCATGCGGTTTGCCAAGACGCAGCCAGAGTTCGGCGCCGACGCGCGCTGCCTGCAGCCACGCCGGCCCCCGGGTGTCGAAGCGAATCTGGCAGATTTCGGCGGCTTCGATCAGCTTCTCGGCCTCCACAAGAGTGATGATGTCCTTCAGCATTTTCTTGCGCTGCCGCGCCTGCAGCAAGCGTTCGCGCAACGCGGCCTGGGTGTGCGGCTTGACCAGGTAGGCGTCGAGCGCGGCTTCGGCTGCTTCGGCCACCTTGGCATATCCCGCTTCGCTGGAGATCATCACGACCACCGTCGACAGCGGCAGCAAATGCGCCAGCCGCAGATCGTCCATCAAGTCTTGGCCGCTGACGGGCTCGTCGTCAAAGTGGTACTCGCACAGCACGATGTCGAAATGCTGAGTCTCCAGCAGGCGCCGCGCATCTTGCGCACGCCTGGCTTGCACGACATTGGCGATGCCGAAGTCGTGAAGCATGTTGACCAGGGCACTGCGCGAGCCCGCGTTTCCATCGACAACAAGCGCCTTGGCCTTGCCGATGTCGGGGTCGAGGGGCACCATGGAGAGATCCTTCCTGTCGGGAGACATCGGCGCAATCGATGTGCCGCCGTGAGTGAACGCCAAGCTTGGCGCGGAGAGTGCCAAGCCATTAAGGCCTTCCCATCGGCAAAAACGTAGTGTCAGTTGTTGCAGGTGTCGGCATCGAATTGCGCGCTTCTGACAAGCGAGCATCGCGGTAAACCCCTATCGCCGATATTGGCGCACCACGGGCGCGCAGCATGCGTCACACGACACGGTGGCTTTGTCAGCGCCGTGCGCTTTGGCGCGGTCCCCGCCGGTTGGGCACGGCCAGCACCTCCCGGTCCCAGGGCGCAACTTCGCCACCAAAACGCTCGGCAAGAAAGTCGATCAACAGCTTGAGCGGCTGCGGCTGGTGCTGGCGCGACAGGAACACGGCATGGATGCCCAGCGGTTCGGGCTCGTGGTCGGGCAGCAGGCGCACCAGCGTCCCCTCAGCGAGGTCGTCGCGCACGAAGTAGGTCGGCAGCATCGCGATGCCCGCGCCCGCGAGCGCCGCTTGCCGCAGCACCAGCGTCTCGTTGCTCGAAATCGAGCCCTTCACCGCCACTGTGGTCAAGCGGCCCGCCTTCCGAAGCCGGTATTCCGCCCGGGTGCCGAAGGAGTGCGTGATGCATTCGTGCGCCGCCAAGTCGTCGGGCCGTTGGGGGGCCCCCCGTCGCTTCAGGTAGGAGGGCGCAGCGCAAAGCACCGAACGGCAAGTGGCGAGCCGGCGGGCGACGACGCCTTCATCGAGGTGGTTGGTGATGCGCACTGCCAGGTCGATGCGCTCGCCGACCAGGTCGACCGCTCTGTCGATCGTGAGCAGTTCGATCTCGATGCGTGGGTAGCGCACTTGAAACTCCACCATCGTCTGCGTGAGGCTGGAGGTCGCGAACGACAGGCTGGTCGTGATGCGGAGCTTGCCGGTGGGCTCCGTGCGGCGCGCTCCGGCGAGGGACTGCACGTCGGTGGCCAGCTCGAGCATCTGGCGCAATCGGGGCAGGGCTTCCTGGCCAGCCTCGCTCAGGCTCACGCGGCGGGTCGTGCGGTGCAAGAGCCGTGTGCCAAGCCAGCGCTCCAGGCTCTCGAGGTGGCGGCTCACCATGGCGCGAGACAGGTCGAGCGCCTCGGCGGCACGGGTCAGGCTGCCCTGGTCGGCAATCTGGATGAAGGTGCGGATGGCGCTCAGGTGATCCATGGCATCGGCCCGGTGATTCGCTCGAAACAGTTGACAATATCTTCAACGAAACGGAGTTTATCTCTGTGATTCGAATCAATACAGTCACTCCATCGACAACCAACCTTCGATGGAGCTCCCGAATGAAGATGATCAAGACCCTCACCATGGCCCTGCTGCCCGCCGCGATGACGCTGGGCGTCGTCTCCACCGACGCCGCTGCACAGTCCGCCCCTCCGCTGACACTGCAGGTCTACAACGCCGACGGCGCGAGCTTCCACGTCAACGCCGTGCTCGTGTCCGGCAAGACCGACGCGGTGCTGCTCGACACCGGCTTCACCCGTGCCGACGCATTGCGCATCGTCGCCATGGTGCTCGACAGCAAGAAGACGCTGAAGACCGTCTACATCAGCCAGGCCGACCCCGACTACTACTTCGGCATCGAGGTGCTGAAGCAGTACTTCCCCGACGCGAAGGTCGTGACCACCGCGCCCACGCTGAAGAAGATCCAGGCGACGCTGGCCAACAAGCTGCAGGTCTGGGGCCCGCGCATGGGCGTCAACGCGCCGAAGAACGTGCCGCTGCCTGAAGTGCTCACGGGCAACACGATCACGCTCGAAGACCAGGTGCTGGAGATTCGCGGGCTCGACGACAGCCAACCGCACCGCAGCTTCGTGTGGATCCCGTCGATCAAGACGATCGCTGGCGGCGTGAACGTGTACGCCGGTTTGCACCTGTGGACGGCCGATGCACAAAGCGTGCAGGAGCGTGCCGACTGGTCCAAGAAGCTCGGCACCATGGCCGCCCTCAACCCCGTGACCGTGATCCCCGGCCACAGCCTGCCCGGCCAGAAGCAAGACGTGTCGCAGATCGCCTGGAGCCAGGCCTACCTGGCGCGTTACGAGCAAGAATTGCCGAAGGCAGCCAACAGCGGCGCGCTGATCGAAGCCATGAAGAAGGCCTACCCCGAAGCCGGCTTGGGCGTTGCGCTCGAGATCGGTGCCAAGGTCAACAAGGGCGAGATGAAGTGGTGAGCGCCAAGCGCACCATGGCATGACGCCAAATCGGCGCGGGGGCCTTCGGGCCTCGCGCCGCTCACGTTCAACGGAAGGAACCTCCATGTCGACGCCCACGCTTCACTACATCCACGACCCGCTTTGCGGCTGGTGCTACGGCGCCTCGCCGCTGGTGCAGGCAGCCCGCAGCAAGCTCGCGGTGAAGGCCCATGCCGGCGGCATGATGGCCGGTGCCGCACGCCGCGCGGTCACGCCCGAGTTGCGCCAGTACGTGATGGGGCACGACAAGCGCATCGCGCAGCTGAGCGGGCAACCCTTCGGGCAGGCCTACTTCGACGGCCTGCTGCAAGACCACGGCGCGGTGTTCGATTCGGCGCCGCCCATCACCGCGGTGCTGGCCGCAGACCAATTGGGCGGGGCGGGGCTCGACATGCTGGCGCGCCTGCAGAAGGCGCACTACCTCGAAGGCCGTCGCATCGCCGAGCTCGACGTGATCGTCGACCTGGCGGCGGACATCGGCCTCGACCGCGAGGCCTTCCGCCAAGCGTTCGGCGCATTGGAAGGCAAGGCCACCCAGGCGCACATCGAGCAGAGCCGTGCTTTGCTGGCGCGCGTCGGCGGCCAGGGCTTCCCGACCTTCGCGCTGGAGCGCGACGGGCAGTTCACCCGCGTGGAAATCGGCCCGTACCTCGGCCAGCCGGCTGCATGGAACGCCTGGTTGACGCAGCAGGTACCGCAGCAGGTGCCGCTTGACTCCGCTGGCGCGCAAGCCGACGCCGCGTTCGTCTGCGGCCCCGACGGCTGCGCACTGTGAGGCCCACGATGAAAAGCAATCTCGACATCATCCAAGCCCACTACGCGGCCTCGGCCCGCCAGGACACTGCCGCCATGATGGCCGACGTGTCGCCCGACGTGCGCTGGACCGAGATGGCCGGCTTTCCGTGCGCTGGCACCTGGGTCGGCCCGCAGCAGGTTCTCGACAACGTCTTCGCGGTGCTCGGCTCAGCCTGGCAGGGCTACCAGTTCAAGCTCGAAGGCCTGATCGACGGAGGCGACCGCGTCGTGGCCACCGGCAACTACCACGGCAGCTACCGCGCCACCGGCAAATCGATGGTCGCGCGGGTGGCCCATGTGTGGCAGCTCGAGCAAGGGAAGATCGTGAAGTTCGAGCAGTTCACCGACACGCTGCTGGTGGCTCAGGCGATGAGCTGATCGACGGCTCGCTCCGTCATGCTGCCGCAAATGCCGGCAGCACCGTGCCCGAGCATTCGCCGAAGCCGATGCGCGCCGCTCCGGGCTTCTCGCCCCACGCGCGCAGCGTCACGGTGTCGCCGTTCTCGAGGTAGCTGCGCGTTTGCCCATCGGGCAAGGTGATCGGCCTCGTGCCGCCCTGGGTGAGTTCGAGCAGGCAACCTTGCTCGCCCTCGAAGGGGCCCGACTGGGTGCCGGTACCCATCAGGTCGCCAGGGCGCAGGTTGCAGCCACCTTCGGTGTGGTGCGTGAGCATCTGCGCGATCGACCAGTAGCAGTGGCGGAAGCTGCTGCGCGAGAGCCGCATGGGCTGCTTGCTGCGCAGCGTCTGCAACCACACTTCCAGCTGCAGGTCGAACGCTGGCTTCGGGTTCGAGCCTCGCAGGTTCTCGATCGTCGTCGGATCGCCCGCGTCGCGTGGCAGCGCACAGCGAAACGGCGCGAGCGCCTCCACTGTCACGATCCACGGCGACACGGTGGACAGGAAGTTCTTCGCCAGGAAGGGGCCGAGCGGCATCGCCTCCCAGCCCTGCACATCGCGCGCCGACCAGTCGTTGAGCAGGCTCAGGCCGAAGATGTGGTTCTCTGCATCGTCGATCGGGATCGGTCGCCCGCGTTCATTGCCGGCACCGACCCAGAAGGCCAGCTCCATCTCGTAGTCGAGTCGCGCTGTCGGCCCGAAGCTCGGTGCCGCAGCGCCGGGTGGGCGGGTCTGGCCGAGCGGCCGCGTGAAGTTCGTGCCGCTGACCTCGATCGACGAGGCGCGGCCGTGGTATGCGATCGGCAGCCATTTGAAATTCGGCAGCGATGGTGCATCGGGCTGGAAGATGCGGCCCGCGTTGAGCATGTGGTGCGTCGACGTGAAGAAGTCGGTGTAGTCGCCGATGCTCGCCGGCAGCGTGTACTCGGCATCGGTCTGCGCGACCAGGCAGCCGCGCAGCCGCTGCGCTTCGGGCGCGTCTGCTCGCAGCAGGCGCGACAGCTCCGCGCGCAGCGCGGACCACGAAGTGGGGCTCATCGCCATCAGGCCGTTCAGCGTGCCGGCGCTTGCACTTAGCGCCGCCACCCGTGTAGAGGGTTCGAACACGCCGGTCATGAAGGCCGCGGCCATGTCGAGCACCTGGTCGCCGATCGCGACGCCGCCGCGCCACGCCTCACGCGTGCCTTTGCGGCGGAACACGCCGTGGGGCAGGTTCTGGATCGGGAAGTCGGTGTCCGGCGTGTTGGCAGACGTGACCCAGCTCGACAGGCTCGGGTCGTGTGTGGCGTTGATCGTCATGAGCGTGCCAGGATCAGAAACGATGGCGAATGCCGAGCGCGTAGCCGGTGCCGCGTGAGAATTCGCTCACCTTGTCGGCCATCAGCACGGTGTACACGTCGGTGCGCTTGGAGAGGTGGTGGTCGTAGCCGAGCGTGGTGGTCGTGCGCGACTGGTCGGCAACGAGCGTCTGCTCCTTGTTGGTGTGCGCGGCAGAGAGCAGCACACCCCCGCTACCGACCGGTGCGGCAAGCCCGAGTTGCAGCGTGCGGAGCGCGATTGTCTTTTCACCCGGCGGGCCAGGGCGTGTGCCGGTGATCTCGGTGCGTGCGAGCTGGCCGAACAGCTTCGCGATCGGCAGCTCGAACGACATGCCGAGCTGCACCGTCGAGAAATCGCTCGCGGTGAAGGGCGGCACCGCGCCGGGCAGAGTGGGAATGCCGAGCGGGAAGGCCAGCGCAGCACGCGAGACCTTGTCGAAGGACAGCATCGCGGCAAGCTGCGCACCGGTCCATGCGACGCTGCCGCCGACGCGGCGGCCACTGTTCGTGCCTTCGCTGGGTGCAGCCTGCAGCGCGACGACGGCGCCGCCGAGCGTCGGCGAGGTGTAGCCGAGCGAGTTGCTCCAGCCCGAATCGGTGGCACCGCTGCCGGTCACCATCGGCTGCGTTGGGCTGCCGAGGTAGGTGTGCAGAAAAGTCGGGTTGATGACCGACGACGCACCAAACGGATTGAAGCGGATGTTGTTGATGAAGTTCGGCGTCGACATGCGACCTAGGCGCAGCGCTCCGGCAGAGCCCGACACACCCACCCACGCGCTGCGGCTCCAGAAGGCCTCGCCCGGGATGCCGCGGGTCGCGCCACCGCTGTCCGGTGCCATGAAGGTGCTGAGATCGAAGTTCGCACGCAGCCCGCCGCCGAGATCTTCGCTGCCGCGAAAGCCGAGGTGCGGCGTCTCCATGACGCCGCTCTCGACGTTCTTCGTGCGGGCCGTGCTCGCGAGTTGTTTGCCGTAGAGGCCGACGTCGACGACGCCATAGATCGTCACCGACGATTGCGCCTGGGCTGTTCCGTTCAGTGCGAGCAGTGCGGCGGCGGGAATCCATGTCTTCTTCATGCTTGTCTCCATGTGGTTGTGCTTGTGGTGCAGTTGCGCGAGGGTGAGCAACCCCGGGGCGCGGCCGAGGCCGTTCCCGAAAAGCTCATGTGGGAAAAAACTGCCGCGCGTGGCGCGCGGGCTCAGCGGGTCATCCGCTCATCGGCGGGCTGGCTCCCGTCAACGCTTCGTCGAAGATCGCGACCGCGCGGGTCCAGCCTGCAGAGGCATTGCGGACCTTGTGCGGAAAGCAGCTGACGTAGAAGCCATCGGCCGGCAGCGCTTCGAGGTTGTGCAGCTTCTCTAGGTGGCAGTAGCCGATGTCGCGCCCCGCCTTGTGGCCTTCCCAGATCAGCGATGCGTCGTTGGACTCGCCGTACTTCTTTGCGGTGTGGACGAAGGGCGCGTCCCAGCTCCAGGCGTCGTTGCCGGTGA
>Ga0307516_10003607_pt1 | contig 19698 bp, 16 predicted proteins | sample 19_EM_MG_FD_203310 | JGI IMG/M metagenome (GOLD analysis project Ga0307516, IMG submission 203310) | Populus trichocarpa ectomycorrhiza microbial communities from riparian zone in the Pacific Northwest, United States - 19_EM | ecosystem: Host-associated > Plants > Roots > Unclassified | place...
GGTGTATCGCATTGCCGATGCTTTTTTGCTTGCAGCCATCTGGTATGGGCATCATATTTTTGAGAAAAGCGTGAATTTTTCTGAATTTTCTGGACTCGTCGCGCAACATGGAAATGACATTGCTATACTCGGCCTTCTATTGCTCATGGTAGCCATGATTAAATCTGCACAGTTCCCTTTTTCGTACTGGTTGCCGCGTGCTATGGAAGGCCCTACTTCGTCGAGCGCGATCTTTTATGGGGCACTTTCTGTGCATATGGGTCTTTTTTTGCTACTAAGAACGTACCCACTGTGGGAGGGTAGCATTGGGCTTCGCATTGCAATTGCTGTCGTAGGTCTTGTCACGGCGATTGTCGCCTCGTCTATCGCCAGGGTTCAATCATCCGCCAAGACGCAAATTGCCTACGCGTCGATTACTCAAATTGGCATAATGTTTATCGAACTTGCTGCCGGGCTTCAATGGCTGGCGTTGTTCCACTTTGTCAGCAACGCCTCATTAAGAACGTATCAACTGCTCATTTCTCCGTCGGTTGTCGGCTACCTCATTCATGATCAGTTCTTCTATTTTGTACCGCCTGTCCAAAAGATAAAGAGTACACTCCTTGGGAAATTACGTGCTACCTTCTATATCCTGGGTATCAAGGAGTGGAGCATGAATACGGCGATTAGTCACTACATATGGAAACCGTTAAAATCTATCGGGCGAGTATTTGCTTTTCTCGACAAGCCCTTCTTGCAGGTGGCTTCGTTAGTTATCTTTTTAGTTTCTGTAATAACTATCACCTCGGTAGCTCCATCGGCCAATATGCTGCTTGTTATTTCTACCATCGCGGCCGTTATTAGCATTATCTTTTATATACGAGCATACACAACAAAAAACACCGCCAGAACATGCTGGAACCTTATAATGCTAGGCCATCTTTTTGGAGCGCTTTTTCTAGTTTTGGCGTCTACTAGTGATTGGAAATATCTTGCTATGTACGGTGCGGGCGTAGTAGCGGCCTTTATAGTGGGTCACATGTGTCTTCGGTACCTAGAAATAAAGGGTGAACCGAATGCGTTACGTGATTACCATGGTTCTATATATGCATTCACGAGACTGGGCAACTTCTTTTTTGTCGTATCGCTTCTTTTTATGGCGTTTCCTATTAGCCCTTCTTTTTTGGCGCAAGATATTCTTGTGAGTTTGATACCTGAGGGCCATGCTTTTCAGGTAGTACTTTTTTGCCTCTCCTATTTGCTTGTGGGAGTGAGCACTATACGCCTATACACAAAAGTGTTCTTTGGGCCGCATAAAACAAGCCACCACGAGATAGCTTACAAATCCTCTTAGCACGCGGTGTGTAAGGCTATTTGATAAGCGCACGGACTTCATCCGTGCTTTTTGTATGCATCAGCTGTTCGCGTAGCTCGCTTGCGCCTGGAAAGTCTCGCACGTAAATTTTGAAGAAACGCTTTAAGGGGTCAAATCGTCGCGGTTCGAGTTCGGTTGTGTATTTATCGAATAAATCGAGTTGTAAATTCAATAAGCCGAGCAACTCTTCCCTGCTGTGTTCGCGTTTACTTGTTTCAAATGCGAATGGATTTGAAAATATACCACGGCCAATCATGATGCCATCGATACCGTACTGTTCAACCAACTCTTCGCCGTGCTGGCGGTCGCGGATGTCGCCATTTATTGTAAGAAGTGTCTGTGGTGCTATTTCGTCACGAAGCGCCTTTATCTCTGGGATAAGTTCAAAGTGAGCTGGGACTTTACTCATTTCTTTGCGGGTACGCAAATGAATCGTCAGGTTAACAATATCCTGTTCAAAAAGATGCGTAAGCCACGGTCGCCACTCATCGGTGGATGTAAAGCCGAGGCGAGTTTTTACGCTGACGGGCAAGCCGCTTTCTTTTACAGCGGTGATAAGCTGGCTGGCAATCTCGGGCTGTTGAATGAGGTAACTACCGCCTGATTTGACCACATTTTTTACGGGGCATCCCATATTGATGTCGACACCGCTGTAGCCCATAGTCGCAAGATCTTTGGCCATTTTGGCAAATTCACTTGGCTTACTGCCCCAGATTTGAGCGACCATTGGCTGCTCGTCGCTGGTAAACGCCAAGCGTCCCCGCGTACTATGGGTTCCGGCAGGGCTGCAATAGCTGGTTGCGTTGGTAAATTCCGTAAAAAAGACGTCTGGTCGGGCGGCTGCGGCAACAACATGCCGAAAAACCACGTCAGTTACTGCCTCCATAGGAGCCAGAATAAAAAATGGGTGTGGTAAATCGTGCCAAAAGTTGTGCATACTGTCGATTTATTATATCATTATGTAGGTTAAGCCACCTAATCCTTCGAGTCGATGCCTCGGGAGGATTAGGCGGCTCTTGGGACAACAGACATCTCACTAGCGTCAACGGTTGGGTCCGGCGGGACCTTGCGCAGCTTGACATGGAATACATATACATGACGTTTCGGTCGTGACTCGACGACATTTTTCGCAGTGTACGCTTGGGTTCTGGGGGACATCGACCTCAGGAATTTCTTGTGAGGTGTTGTCGCCCTCATGATTGCGGTGCTTACCGCCTTCTCCTGCCATGATACATCTTCCTTCGTAGAAATGAGTGTATCTGTTATCTCGTAACAGAATAGCAAATAACTTATGCTTACGCAATACATGTGTATATAGCGACGTCTTCCACTCGCCACACGAGTATGTATGGATAATGGAAGGCGGACAGGAACAGCATCCTATTGTCGTCTAGAATTAGACGCCGCCTTTTGCTCTTTAGCTCGACTCATCTGAGACTTTCTTATTCTTTTGAATGAGCATCGAAAATTTCCCGGACTTGCTCGTTTGTCCCAATCTGCTTGGGGGTTCCATACCAGAGTCGAAGTACTGCTCGGGCATCGTCGCCGGACTCGTCGTCACGTTTTTTGGCTGCGTCGAGGATCCTTTGGTTGTCCTGCTTGTTGCTAGCACCTCGCTTTGCAGCGCTAAGTGCTGCGGCCAACTTGAGCTCCGCGGGGCTTTTATCTTTCGAGCCGTCCTCAGCCATGACTCCTCCTTGGTTGTTGGTAACGGGCGAAATACGACCTCACGTGATGGATGAACGAATACGGACAGTGCTGTTCCTGTCAAATTTTAATATACACCCACCGTATGTATATCTCAATAAGGAAATAAAAAACGTCTCCCACTCGCCACAATAATAATTATGGAGGGTGGGAGACGGACAGGAATAGTACTGGTCCGATTTTTCGAATGACCACGCCGAGAGCGGATCAAGCGTCTCTGATACCCTAGTGTCGGGATTCGCAGTCGGCCTTGTGGCCAGTGTTCTGGCACTCACTGTCGGTCAGCACGTTGCCGCCCTGAGAGTGAGGGTTGGGGCAACACCACTCGCACTGCCTAGTGCCCTTCTTGCTCGCGTCCACACGGCTGGGCTTTCTCTTCGCCGTAGCCATGAGGGCTGTGGCGAACAGCAGAGTGACGATCAGTCGGAGCGTGCGCATCAGTTACCTTCAATCTGGTGAGATGTGGACGGGTCGGAACGAAAATAATAAGCACTATTCCTGTCATATGTACGCTCACAAACACAGCGTTTTTGACAGCAGTGCTTTGGAGCTAATTAATATTATATACGTATATTGTTAAAAGGTCAACTATATCATGTGTTGCCATTGATGAGATCGTCTTCAAATTCTAGCATACCCTTGTAGCTTGGTTCGTAGCTGCTCGTATCCGGAAGATCAAGGCTGATAATATGATGCCATACTTTATGTATAAGCTGTCTGAATCTTGCTAATTCCTCGTGAGAGAACTGTGTCTCAAGCGACAGAATTTCGCCATTTGGAGCCGGCTCGATAAATTGAATGACGCTTTTTTCGACTGTGTATTTATTGTAGTCGCGCGAGTGTTGGATGAGTAGGCAGTAAAACATGAGCTGCTGCTTGTACTGATGTAGTTTCATCTTTTCGTAGTCGGTTTTACCCGTCCAGCTGCGAAGTGCTTTGCCGGTTTTATAATCGGTAACGTTCATCGTGTTGTCGTGGATATCAACAAGGTCGAGAGAGCCGGTGAGGTGCGCTTCTTCCAAAAATACTGCCTGGCCGGCAAAGTTAAGCTCGGTCTTTTGCGTGGGGGAAAACTCGGCGTATTTTACCTCTAAAAATCGAGACAAGGCTTCACTTCCCTTTAGCAGATATGTTTCAAAATCTTGGTCGGTTAGGTGTTGCAAGTGCAAATTCTCTTCAAAATCATGCAGGATATCTTCGATCGGGCGGTATTTACCCGTAGCGCTTAGGTGTGAGTGAGTTCGCTGCAATGTAGTGTGGATGGCTGAGCCATAGCCGGCGCTTGGGCTAATGGCCTGCGGGAAGCGCAGGAGGTTGTTCATTAAAAACGCTTGCGGGCCGCCACGCGACACATCGAGGAAGGTGTTTAAGTGGGTACTGCTGAGCTTGTAGCTTTCGAGGATAGGCGCGAGCAGTTTACGCATCGAGGGTGCAAGCGGTGTTACGATTGGCTGGTACCAGGCTAGTTCGGCAGAGTGGACTAAGCTTTCGATTGAGCTTGCAAGCTGTGGCTGCATAGGCTGCCATGATTTCCCTACCAGGAAACTGGCTGGCAGTGTAGTTTTTTGTTTGTCGTCGAGAGTGCTGTAGCTGATTTTTAGATGTTGGCGCGCGCGAGTCATGGCCACGAAAAACAGGCGCAAACGTTCGTCAAACGAATCGCCCGATGGCGTGAGAGGTAGGTTTTCGGGATAGCTAATGAGCCGGTTGCGCGAGCGGACGCGTTCGCCCCAGGCGGAGTCGATGGCGCCAATTATGTAGACAGTGTCGAATTCAAGACCCTTGGACTTATGCGCGGTCATTAAGTTGACGGCATTATCAATATGGTGGGTTCGTGGCCGAACGCTGGTGATAGTGCTGCCTAGTTGTCGATGCAGGCGTATAAATTCAAGGAAAGATTGAAGGGTTGGGGTTTCAAGCGGCCGGTAATCAATTAGTTTCGTCCGGATGGTGCGCAGGGCTTCGAGGTAAGTTAAGTATGTATCAGGTGCCTCCTCAAGCTGTTTGGCGGAGAAATAGTACTTGTATAGAGGTGAGGTAAAACCTGTTTCGTTATTTTTGTCGTTCGGTACGCCGATAATTTCATCGAGCATTTGCTCTAAGAGTGTATGTGCAAGCATCTGTGAGGTGGTAACAAGCCAGTTTTGCAGAGGCTTTAGCGTTGGAGTTGCGAGCATAACTTCCATCCATAATTGGTGGTTTTGCTGGGCCTGAAGACCGAGCCGCCAAATGTCCATAGGTGGAATAGCCAGCGCTGGGTGGGCTAAAAGTTGTGGAAGCAAACTATCGGCATCTTTGTGGCGCTGCTGAAATAGTGCCACCAGAATGCTTGCAATATGCTCGATGAGTTTAATGATATCAAGGTCGAGCACGTTGTCGCGCCGTTCGTAGTTAACGGGGATCCCGGCGTTGGCAAAATATGGCAGTAACGCAATGATTTCGTGATGGCGACGCGCTAGCACGGCAATAGACGCCGCCGGTTGACCGCTTTCGATTAACGATTTAATATCGTCGACGAGCCATCTACGTTCATTATTGATGCTCGGAAACTCGATAAGCTCTACACTTGTGTTAGACGAGGCAACGTGAGCGGTCAGTGTTTTATTGAGTTCTGGTACATGATTTTCGAGTCGGTCCGAACCCTGTGTAATTACGCTGCGGGCATGGGAGAGAATTGTCTCGGTTGAACGGTAATTGTCGGTAAGTGTAATGAGGAGTGTTTCATTAAACAAATCACGAAATGCGCTGATATTACCAACATCTGCGCCCTGAAAGCTATAGATGGCTTGATCGTCGTCTCCTACAACTAAGATATTTGGCCGATTGTTGTTGATTTCATTGTTCGTGAGATTATAAAGAATACGCATTTGAGCCATGTTGGTATCTTGAAACTCGTCAACCATAATGTACTGGTATTTTTCTTGCAGATTGAACCGGAGTTCTGGGAATACTTCCATGGCATGAACTACGCGCAAAATCATATCGTCGAAATCGTATAACTCGGCTTCTTGCATGCGGGCAAGATATTGGTAATAGACAAAGCTTGTTGCTCGAAGTTTTTTTTGCCGGTCGCGAGATTTTAAAACAAATTCACCTGTTTCGTTTTTTTTCATCCAGGAGTTGCGCCATGATGTAAGTGGTTTGGTGGAATTTGCCGCTCTTGCGTCGGCAATGGCTGCTTCTAAACTGCTCGCGAGCACGTGGGCCAAAGATGCAATGCCAGGCAGGTTAATTTTTTCACTGGCCTGGTAGATAACCTTAACCAGTGGGGCGAGTTGATCGGCGGTTGTTTTGGAAAGTCTGATGGCAAATACATTTGCAAGCAGCGGTTCAGCTACCTCAATAATGTGATCGTTCGCGTCGAGTACGGCTAGGAGCTCGTCGCTTGTAAGACCGCTTTTTTTGAGTTCGGAGATTGTCGTAAGCGTGTCGCCAAGATGGGTGTATTCGCCGTTCATTTTGCTAGCCAGTGGATTACTGTATTCCAGTTCGTCGAAAATGCCGCGTAGCAGCTCATAGCAGCTGAGTTGATCTGCCGCTCGAAAGTTGGCTCCGTGATAAAAAAACTCGCCATTGTGGTTAATAATATCGGTTCCAAAGCTGTGAAAGGTGTGAATAGCCACTTTATAGGCGGCAACTCCGATGATATGCGTCAGTCGTTCGCGCATAGCGTTCGCGCCGCTATCTGTAAAAGTTAAACACAAAATATTTTCAGGTAGAATATCGGTTTGTTTTAAAATATTGGCAGCGCGCATGCTGAGCAATTCGGTTTTGCCAGTGCCTGGCCCAGCAATAACCATTACTGGCCCGTCGATGGTATCGACGGCCTGTTTTTGAGCCGCGTTGAGATGAGCGTAGCGAGTATTGAAATCCATTACTCTTATTGTAGCGTAAAGTTGTTGGGCGTGCTGGTTATGTAGAGGTTATACCTGGGCTGATCTTTTTTAGTTAGATCAGCCCAGGTTGGAAGGGGCGCTTACAGATTGAACTCGTCAGCCTTGATACCGGCGATGAAGTTCTTCCAGCTGGTGTTACTGAACGTAGTACCGGACCGGTTGGGTTTTTGAGTCGCGAACAAAGACAGCTCCGTTGACGAAGGCCACTTCGACGCAAGTGCCGTTATTGAGACTTTTCTTACGCCAGACAGCACCCGAAAGCGGATATCTCACTTTTCTCCCCCTCTAATTGGAATAGCTACGTATACTATTCTGCTTCTATTTTATACACTAGTTTGGATGAATCAAATTTCTATAGAGTTTGAACAGCTGCCCAGGATTGCCTAGCCTTGAGGTTGAGTACAAGTATTGAAAATGATTACAGCTGGTGAGTCAAGAAAATATTTATAAACTATTTCACATAATTTGCAATTTAGTGGTACAATAAAGCTACTATGCGTGACGAAATCTATGACGATATGGAGCTTGAGCGGCTCGCCAAAGACCGTTTTGGCCTTGAGGTTGACGTTGCTCAGGTGATTGTTCGGGATATTGAGGTTAGTCGTACAGCCACGGCTACTGTTTTTTTAACCAAGAAAAAGCAGCTGCTCGTATATGTAAGTGGGCACTCTCGCCTCCTTCTTGGTGATATTAAAAAAATTATTACCCGGATGGGTCTTAAAGCTGAACTTTATTTTCCACCTAAGGGCCAACCCGATTATTTTGATCATATTGGGCGCGAGAAATTTCGTGATGTTTTTCCGGGGCGCGGCCATATCAGCGATGCTGACATTTTGTTTTATCGAACGCTCGCACCGTACAATCCGGCGCTTGTGCTGATTAGCGAAGTGAAGACTGGCGAGATTTACCAGTACGACAGTGACGCCAGGAGTGATTGGCGCGTGGCGGCTCATTTTGCATATCGCCGTATCAAAACGAGCTGAGCTATTTCAAATCGAGAACAACTAAATGTTCGATATGCGGTGTTCGTGGGAAAAAGTTATAGCCGCGATGCGCGCGTATACCGTAACTCTCGGCGAGTCGGGCGACGTCTCGGGCCTGCGTAACGGGGTTGCAGCTAAGGTAAATAATACGAGCGGGCTTAGCCTCAAGTAGTTTATTAACGACGTCCTCGTGCAGGCCGGCGCGTGGTGGGTCGACGATAATTGTGGCATCTTGAGTAATGTTCTCGAGTACGCTTTCGCTTGGGGCTAAAATTGCCTGAGCTGCTTTTTCACGCTGCAAGGCCGTAATATTACGCTCCATTTCGCGCACGGCATGCTCGCTGATTTCTACCATAGTAACGTTGTCGCCGCCGATAGTGAGGCCAATTGTACCAACGCCGCTATAGAGATCTACGGTTGGCTTGTTTGGTTCGACCCATTCTTTCATGTCGCGCAGTGCTTGTTCGTATACGGGGATGTTAATTTGGAAAAACCCCTCTACTGCATATGTAAACGGAATATCAAGGATCGTATCGGTTAGCGAGGTGATTCCCCAGGCTTGCATGCGGTGAGTAATTACACTGGCGGGGCTTTTGGGGTTGCTAAAGATAAGTTCAAACCCGGCAATTTCAAGCGATTCAACCTCCTCGGGGCTAAAAACGGTGAAGTTTTCGTCTTTAACGTATAATTGTGCAACCACGTTGCCCTTTTGATCGCAGCGAATAATGACCGTTTTAAGGACAAAAGCCTGTGTATCGCGGGCGCGCAAAACGTCTCGAATAGCATGCGCGGCTTTGTTGATTGAAGGATCGGCCAGGCTGGTGCCATCTACTGGGATTTTGCCGTGTGTACCGCGCCGAAAAAATGCCAGGTCGAGTTGGGCTGACTCTTTGTCCCACCACCAGCTGAATTCGATTTTGTTACGATAGGCAAACTGTCGGCTGTCGCTATAAACATCAATTGGTTCGGGTACGACTATATCGTGCAGTTCGAATGCCTCTTCGATTAATGCAGCCTTGTAGTGTTGCTCTGCGTCAAACGTCATGATTTGCCACGGGCTAGTTGAAAGGTAGCTTTCGCCGTCGACTGGTTCAGTACGCTCTTTACTGGGCTCTATTACATCAGTAACGATACCCTCAAGAAAGCTCGATTTCTTTTTAGTGACCTGAATTTCTACTTTTTCGCCAGGCAGGCCGCCCCAAACAAAGGCTTTTTTGCCGTAATCAAGACTGCCAAGTGTTTGGCCGCCGCCAACGATTTTTTCAAGAGTGAGCGTTTTAAAGACTGGTTGTTTCATATTCACCTAGTATAACAGATATGTAACAGATGTAGAAAAAACAATGGACAGAACGATTTATTAGAATATTAAGGCTATCCCGTACGGTATACATCACTTCTTGCTTGTAAATCGTATAATTATTTTTAAAAATTTCAAGTCTTTTACGTATGTAGTGTGTTATATAAAATAATAAAAGAGTGGAACTGACCACTCACGGATGAAGGAGAGCCAGAGCTCATGAAGCGCAATCTCTCGCCAGAACAGCTGGCGAAGGCCCCGTGGAAGAAGAGCACCCGCAGCGGCCCGAACTGTGACAACTGCGTCGAGGTGGCCTTCGTCGACGGCGCTGTCGCCGTCCGCGACTCCAAGAACCCCGCCGGCCCGGCGCTGACGTTCACCCCGGAAGAGTGGGACGCCTTCGTCGGCGGCACCAAGGACGGCGAGTTCGACCTGTAGGTTCTCTCACCTCCCCTGTGCCCGGGCTGGCCTATCAAGGCCGGCCTGGGCACATCTCAACTTTCTGCACTGTTACACGGACATGCAATTATTTTTTCAAATATCAAGGCTTTTATGTGGAGGGTTGGTTTTATAAAATAATAATGAGGGTGGAAACAAATCCGCTTTCAATAAGTGAGGATCGAGATCATGGATCTCGATCCGCGCCACCTCAAGTGGTTCAAGAGCACTCGCAGTGCAGCAAATGGCCACTGCGTCGAAGCAGCCTTCCTTCCCGGCGCTGTCGCCGTCCGCGACTCCAAGAACCCCGCCGGCCCGGTGCTGAGCTTCGACACCGCCACCTGGAGGGACTTCGTCGCCGGCGTCAAGAACAACGAGTTCGAGCTCCGGTAGGGGCCGGCTTCCTTCTCTAGGAGGTCTGGGCTGTCTGTATACTCGGACAGCCCAGACCTCACTCACTACAGTATATTTGTAATAATTTGATCAAGTAATGCCATGCGTATATAGAGACCATTGCCAGCCTGCTCAAAATACATGGCGCGTGGGTCACTATCGACCAGCGGGCTGATTTCATCGACGCGCGGCAAAGGGTGCATAATAATGGCGTGAACTGGCAAGTGGTTGAGTATCTCGGGTTCGATATTAAACCTAGCCTCAGGTATAGCAGCCGGGTTAGTAAGCCGCTCTTTTTGCAGGCGTGTCCAATATACGACGTCGGCCGTTTTAAATGCGGCCGATGCATCCATTGTTTCTTTAAATGGCGTGTTGTTTTTGCGTAGAGTTGCTTTTATGTCCTCGCCTATTTGTAGCTCAGGCACTGAAATGAATGTTATGCGGTTATTTGGATACGAGGACATAAGCTGCGCAAGCGATCGAACCGTCCTGCCGTTTGCGAGGTCGCCTCCCATGACAATATGAAGATTATCAAGCCGGCCGAACTGGCGGTAGATAGTATAGGCGTCGAGCAGCGCCTGGGTTGGGTGTTCCCCCTTGCCGTCACCAGCATTGATAATAGGTGTCTGGCTAACATGTGCTGCTTGTGCTGCCGTACCGGTTTTGTGGTGACGCAAGACGATAATATCGAATTTGTATTCATCGAGTACCCGGATAGTATCTTCGATCGTTTCACCCTTTGCAGCCGAGGAGAATTCACGGGCGTTTTCAGTGCTCACTACGCCCATACCAAGTTTAATAGCCGCCGCTTCGAAACTTAGGCGAGTCCGGGTTGACGGTTCGTAAAACAGGCTGCATAGTTGACGACCTTTATGGAGTTCGGTCAGCTCTTTACGCTGAGAAGGAGTGGTGTAATTACGCAGCTCTTCGGCGCGGGCGAATAATAAGTCTAGCTGAGCATGGGTAAATTGCGTTGCGGCTAGAATGTGCATTGTTTTTACTATAACACGGATATACCCCCAATTTCCCTTGCTTTATCGTTTATGTCATAATAAGACCGTTGGAAGATTGAGCGTTTCTAAGGAGATGGTCATGGCTAATCAGCCCACTGGACAAGAGCTCTACGACGCAGTGATTATTGGTCTTGCGTCGAGGCGGGCGAAGTATCCAAACGAGCTGGCGTATAGCGGTGTAAGTATTTTGCGCATTCTCTGTGCGTCGGGGCGGATTACAACTACCCTATTTGCGGCTAAGATCAGCCAGCCCTTAACGGGTATTACGATGCAACATCTGCAGTACATAGGCCAGGGTCGATCGAAAAATGCCCTCCTGAGACTCATCAGAACCTCAGAAATGCACCTGCTTGTACATGTATGTCCTGAGTTATTTGTGGACAAGCGTCTCTATGCAGTGGCGGGAGGCTATGAACTGACTATCACCGATAAAGGGATTGCTTACGCACAGAGTATTCTGTCGGCGTAGTTATCTTCTGACACTGAGCGTAGTCTCGCTCATAACCCCGGAAGGTTTTTGCTAATGCAGAGCTCCTTCTGGGGTTCTGTCATGTCTATCTGTGGGCGTATCTTTCGTGTACAATAGGTAGGAAATGTATGACACTAAAGCATCATACGACAATCGATTATTATTCCTGGGAGGAGCGTTATGGCAGAAGCGATCATCGGCACTAAAGACTTGAACAAAACCTACGGTAAAAAAGACTCATTGTTTACCGCTCTTAAAAGTATTACCCTAGATATTAAACAGGGAGAATCCATCGCAATTATTGGTAAAAGCGGCTCAGGCAAGAGTACGCTTATGCACTTGCTTGCGTTGCTCGATTCACCGACTGCTGGCGAAATTACCATCAACGGAGAGTCCTCGTCGCACCTGTCGCGTCGCCAAAAAGACAAATTGCGCAATAAGCAATTTGGTTTTGTTTTTCAGCAGTTCTTTTTGAATGCTAATAATTCGGTTCTTGATAATGTTATTTTGCCGCTGAAAATCGCCGGCAAATCCAGGCGTGAACGTAATCGTCTTGGTATGAAAGCTCTTGAGGACGTAGAGCTATCCGACAAAGCAAAAAATAAAGCGAACGATTTAAGCGGTGGTCAAAAGCAGCGTGTGGTGATCGCACGCGCACTTATTAATGATCCAAGTGTTATTTTTGCAGATGAGCCGACCGGCAATCTTGATAGCGTCACCGGCCAAAAAATCGAGGAGATGCTTTTTTCGCTCAACAAAACTAAAAACATTACGTTAATTATTGTGACGCATGATGCTGAGCTTGCGGCTCGTTGTGACCGCCAGATTCGTATAAAAGACGGCCAGATTGAACAGGAGACAAACTAATGAAATTTTTGGATATTTTAGGCTCAGCCAGCTCGAACATGTTACGAAGTAAGGTGCGTACAGGGCTTACGATCATCGCTATTTTTATTGGAGCTTTTACTATTACGCTAACTGTTGGTATTAGTTCTGGCGTTTCGTCGTATATCGATAAGCAACTGAGCAGTATTGGTGCCGAAAACGTTTTACTTATACAACCAAAAGTCGATGTTACTATTGGCAGCGGCCCGATAAAATACGACCCAGATAAAGCTAACACCAACGCTGCTCAAGCTGGGCCCGGCAGTATTATGCTGACGGCCAAGGATATCGAAAAAATTAAAACGCAACCGGGCATTAAAGATATTCAGCCTATTATTATTGCCGTGCCCGAGTATATTGATGGCCCCGGTAAAGCTAAATACCAAGTGACAGCCCAATCATTTATAGATGGCAGTACGTTTGATCTTGCCGCCGGCAGTTTGCCCGATAATACTGCGAGCGAGCCAATGATACTGCTTCCAGCTTCCTACGTTAGCCCACTTGGCTTTAGCTCAAACGAAGCAGCAGTTGGTCAGACGGTATCATTTGGCATGAAGTCTCCGCTTGGGGAGCTTGAAACGGTAGCGGCGAAAGTCAGCGGCGTTCAGCAACAATCTCTTCTTGCTGATACTAATGGCGCAAGTGCTAATAAAGCGCTTATTACCGACCTTACAGCCATTCAAAACCGGGGTCTGCCTGGGGATGCCACGAGTAAATATATGGCTGTCTCGGCGCAGCTCGAGAGTAACATCAAAGAAACTGACCTTCAGACGATAAAAGACGGATTGAGCGCGAAGGGCTACACTGGTTTAACCGTTAAAGATCAGATTGGGATCATCAAGCAAGTAATTGATGCAATCACTTATGTATTGATCTTCTTCGGTGCTATAGCCTTGCTTGCGGCCAGCTTTGGTATTATTAATACCCTTTTCATGTCAGTTCAGGAACGTACTAAAGAGATTGGTTTAATGAAAGCCATGGGCATGAGTCGCTTTAAGGTGTTTTTACTCTTTAGCGTTGAGGCGATTCTACTTGGTTTTTGGGGCAGTTTCCTCGGTGCTTTTGCGGCCATTGGGGCTGGTCAAATTATCAATAGCGTGGCGTCGGATAGTTTCTTAAAAGACTTGCCTGGGTTTAACCTGACTGTGTTTCCTGCGGTATCTGTTGCTCTGATCATGCTTCTTATTATGGCTATCGCCTTCTTAGCGGGTACGTTACCTGCTCGGCGCGCCGCCAAGCAAGATCCTATCGATGCGTTGCGCTACGAATAGTTACTTCCTTGTCTCTCTTGTCTGTGCGGTCAAACGAGCTTTTATGTTTTATGATGTCATTTTGCATGTGTCAATTTGACGTATTGTTTCATAGAAATTTACAAACAACTTGGTTACATATGTAAAAGCTGTATATTCATGTAATTTTAGGTATAATAAATTTATTATTAAGCAGATACTCATGTGCTATCTTTAGCTTTGTGTGTAGAGTATTTTTCTGGAGTCCATTTGTTATGATTTTACGCCCCCCTAAATACGAAACGCTGCTTCAACCCAATGGTCTTCCGTTTGCGGCGAGTAAACCTGAGAATAAACTACTTGTTATTCCAGATTTGGATCATATTGATGACATGGAGCAGGTGATACACGAAACCGAGGCTTCAACCATTGCGCTCGATGCGCTAACACACTCGCCAGAGTTTCAAGATGCCGCATTACGTCGAAATCATGATAAAGAAATTGAAGTGATAGTGATATTTCCGGGTGATTCTCGGCATGAGATTTTACGTGAGGCTGCGAGATGTGTAGAACACGTTATTTTTGCAAGAGATGGTGAAAGCCGCGAAAGTCTCGATCACCATTACGGACCCTATGAAGATAAAACAGCCTTTATTCTAACGATTAGCCGTACGAGTGGTTATGCTACTCCGTTATCTATGACTCGGCTAGTTCACGCCGGAGAGAAAGGTATGCCAAGCGTCGACGACATGATTGGGCCGCCGTGGTTTCAAGATCCAGCCGAAATGATGGCGCAAACTCGCATTACGCGGCCAGATATTGACAACCCTGACCGTGATAACCCGTTTCATATGATGCAGATGCCGGATCTTCGAACGTATCCGGGTGCCCTGGACTTTGTGACGATGGGTACATTGCCCCAATATCGCAAGCCAAGCAGCACAGCCGGTGTACCAGTCGCGGTGGCTATGTATAATGCTGCCTGCCGCGAAATTACGCGGCCGGCTGAAATTGAGTTGTGGGCTACAAATTTAGACAAACTGGCACAACGGAGTATTCAAGTGGCAATAGGAAGTCCGCTTTCGCTCTTTGGTGAGCAAGATAAGGTCCCTGAAGAGCAGCAGCGCCTTAAACAGCTCCCCTACTATGCTGTGTATGACCCCGTTAAAAAAAGATATTCTAACTACACGAGGCCCGATTATACAGATGTTCCCGAGTGGTATGCTCGTATTAAACACACTAACCCCAAAGCCTTTGCAGCTGCTTGGGGAGATAATCTTGGAGATCAAGTCGCGGTTACGACGCTCGGCAGTCTTGAGGATTTTAAAGGTGATTGGAAAAGTGAGAAATGGGAGCGAACTAGGCGTAGTTTAGGTGAAATATCAATAAGTACTGTTGTGCGTGCGCCGACAAATAAAAATTTGTACGTTGCCAGACCGCCGCATGGCAGTGCGGATGTGGTTGGCGACCGGCAAGGAGTAAAGATTGCCCTGGCTGTAGAACCGGCTCTGCAGTCTGCGGCGTAGTATTTGTTTACGTAGGTTAGTGATCGACTCTCTGGCCACGGTACGCAGTGTAGTGACCAGAGAGAACAACAAAGAAGAAGTAGCTGATTCGTACTAGGCTCTGAGAGTCTGTAAGCAGACGATCAAAGCCATTACCGCGATAACACAGGTCATAAACCACACAGTCCACTTCCGGGGCGTGTTCCAGAGTGTGCGGGCTTCATGAAGCCGGATACGCATCGTTTTTGCTTGGCGGCGCTCGGGGACATTACCGCGCATTTTATCTTGCCGGCGGATAATGCCTCCGATCACGACTTGCAGCAATGTCATAAAGGCAATTACAACAACCGCTCGCTTGATATCGGCAACGAGACTTTTTATGACTATTACCGCCCAGACCACCAACAATATAGCCTGAAACCACCGTGGAACAGTCACCTTTTTTTGCAAGAAAGCGGACAAGCGAGAACGGGGTACCGAACCGTGACGATTGCGCATGAGGTATCTTCTCCTTTGTAAAATTGATAAGTAGCCGACCCTCGGCTACTTAAAAACATCTTTGAATTAGCCGATAGACTTCTTCAGAGAATGTAATCATTATGACACTTGATTAGTAGATTGCAATAATGCAGGTTTCATGTGCACTCAACTTTTAGGCGAGACATATTCCGTCCAGTATTTAGGTTGCATATCTGCGAGGTTAGCATTGGTTAGGCAGCGCAAAAGTAAACGCGCCGTCTCGGCATTTGTAAGAAGCGGTACGTGATTATCAATAGCAAGACGTCGAATTGTATATGCATCGGCCGTATCTTTCTCCCAGGAGGGGATGTTTATCATGAGGTCGAAGGTTTTTTGTTGAATTGCATGTGCAACACTGGGTTGCCTAGCGGCGTTTATTTTATGCAGTTTTGTTGATTGTACGCCGTGCCGGGAGAAGAATTTGTGAGTTCCGCTTGTTGTGTAGAGTCGCCAGCCTCCAGCTTGAAGTAACAGCGCCTCGTTTATAAACTTGTGTTTTTGTTCGTCTGGCAAGCTGATAAATATATTTTTGCCCGTAACTTGCTGCTCGGTAGCGAGCCATGAGATATAAAATGCTTCCTCAAGATTTGCGCCGATACAGGCAACTTCCCCGGTTGAGGCCATTTCAACGCCAGCTACTGGATCGGCACCTTTTAGACGGTTGTATGAAAATTGAGGCGTTTTAACACCGACGTGATTGAGCTCGAGTGTTTGGTAGATCGTATTATTCTTAATACCGAGAATAGCTTCCGTCGCGATTTTAATGAAGTTATGTCCCGATACTTTCGATACAAAGGGGAACGACCGCGAGGCGCGCACATTGCATTCAATCACCTTTAGTTCATTATCACGCGCAATAAACTGAATATTAAATGGACCGGTAACTTCGAGGTTTTTGATAACTTCACTTGCGATTTGTTTGGCGCGTCTAACGGTTTCGAGGTATAACCGTTGGGCTGGGTAGACGACCGTGGCGTCTCCCGAGTGAACCCCGGCATTTTCGACATGTTCGCTGATAGCATAGATAATTAATTTACCGTCTTTGGCGACGCCATCAATCTCGAGTTCTTTGGCGTTTAGAATAAACTGCGAAATCACCACTGGGTGATCGGGCGATAAAAGAGCCGCTTCCTTGAGATATTGTTTTAGCTCGGCATCGGTTCGGACTACGTTCATAGCGCCGCCCGATAACACATACGAGGGCCGAATGAGAAGCGGGTAACCAATTGCATGAGCGAAACGTTTTGCGGCTGGCAAGCTCGTTACTTTTATCCAGGCAGGTTGGTCTATGCCGAGCCGAGTGAGCATCGAGGAGAACTTTTGTCGGTCCTCTGCCCTATCGATTTGGCGTGCCGATGTGCCCAGAATCGGATAATTGTTATGAGCGAGCGGTAGCGCCAGGTTATTAGCAATCTGCCCGCCCACCGAGACAACAATGCCAGAAGGTTGTTCAAAATCGGCGATATCTTGAACGCGTTCTAGAGTTAGTTCTTCAAAATACAACCGGTCCGACCGATCGTAGTCGGTAGAGACCGTTTCAGGGTTAGAGTTAATCATGATCGTTTTATGACCGTTTTCTTGCAGAGTTTTGGCGGCGTTGACCGCGCACCAGTCAAATTCAACAGATGACCCAATACAATATGGCCCCGAACCAAGAACGGTAATAGCTTGAGGACCTAGCGGTGCGATATCATTTGTATCGCCATGGTACGTGAGATACAAATAATTGGTTTCCGCGTCAAATTCGCCGGCCAGGGTATCGATCTGTTTTATAACAGGGAGAATGCCATGTTTTAGTCGTGTTTTGCGGATATCATTTTCGGTTGAGCTAGTAAGGCGTGCAATCGTCTTATCCGAAAAGCCCTGTTTTTTGGCAAGTTGCAGTAAGTCAGCGTGCAGCGGCTCGGTTTGAATTCGCTTTTCTGTGTGAAGAATATGCATCATATGAGCGAGAAACCATTTGTCGATATGCGACATAGCATGAATCGCGTCAATTGTTTTGCCCGCCTTGAACGCCTCGTAAATGGCAAACAGTCTCCGATCAGTAGCCTGAGTAATTTCGTCTGACTGAGCTGTAAATGTGTGGGGATGCGTTGTTAGACCATCGGCGCCGGTATTAACCATGCGAATGGCTTTTTGCAGCGCCTCAGGGAACGATCGACCGATTGCCATAACCTCCCCGACACTTTTCATTTCTGAGCCTATTTGGTGATCACTGGCTTTGAGTTTGGTAAGATCCCAGCGGGGCATTTTAACAGCTATATAATCAAGTGCTGGCTCGTAAAAAGCCGAGGTTGTTCCTGTAACGGTATTTTTTAGTTCGTGAAGTAGCTTGCCAAGCATGAGCTTTGAGGCGACAAAAGCAATTGGGTATCCCGTTGCTTTTGAGGCAAGTGCGCTTGAGCGCGATAGCCTGGCGTTTACCTCTATTACCCTGTAGTCACCATTTTTTGGATTGAGTGCATACTGGATGTTGCACTCCCCAACGATGCCCAGGTGGTTAATCGTAGCGATCGCCACCTCGCGCAGATGGTGGTATTCTTTGTTTGTTAATGTCTGTGACGGAGCCACCACAATACTTTCGCCGGTGTGGATTCCCATAGGATCGAAGTTTTCCATGTTACAGACGACAATCGTATTACCGCTGTGATCGCGCATTACTTCGTATTCAACTTCTTTCCAGCCGGTAAGATATTCCTCGATAAGAATCTGGGAGACTGCTTTAAAAACTTCGCTCACTCGTTGTTTCAGGTCGGCTTCGTTGTCTATCCGCCCCGACCCAAGCCCGCCTAAGCTATAGCCCGAACGAAGCATGATCGGGTATCCTAATTCCCTAGCGGCGATCACGGCATCCTTGCTCGTATATACGGCGTAGCTACGGGCGGTTTTTGTGCTAATTTGCGCGAGTGCTGTTTTGAACAGCTCACGGTCTTCGGTCGTTTTAATAACCGAAACGGGAGTGCCAAGCACTGCAATGCCAAGTCGTTTGAACACGCCTAGGTCGTGAAGCTTAAGTCCAAGATTAAGTGCGGTTTGTCCCCCAAAGCTAAGTGTAATTGCCTCAGGCTTTTCGCGCTCTAGTATTTTGGTAACAGTCTGAATGTTCAGCGGTTGAAAATAAACGCGATCGGCCATCGAATCATCGGTTTGAACAGTGGCGATATTTGGGTTAATCAAAACAGTATAGATACCCTCCTCTTTAAGTGCTTTAATCGCCTGTGACCCAGAATAGTCGAATTCGCCGGCTTGCCCAATGCGCAAACCGCCCGATCCAAGGATCACGACTTTTTTGGGAAGTAGAGTGTTCATAGTGAGTTGTAAAACCTTTCAAATAACCAGTTAGTATCCGTAGGGCCAGGACACGCTTCCGGGTGAAATTGAACTGATGAAAATGGTTTGCTGCGGTGTTCAATTCCCTCAACTGAACCGTCATTGAGGTTTTTGAATGATACCTTCCAATCTTGGGGCAGTGAGTGTTCGTTAATAGCGTAGCCATGGTTTTGGCTGGTAATAAAGCCTTTTTGCGTGCTAGTTTCTAGACATGGCTGATTATGGCCACGGTGACCGTACTTTAATTTATAGGTGTTCGCCCCGGCTGCAAGCGCCATGATTTGGCTACCAAGACAAATGCCAAACATTGGTTTTTCAAGCTTCATGGCTTTTTTGGCTATTTGGATTGCTGTCGAATATTCTACTGGGTCACCCGGTCCGTTTGAAAGGAATACGCCGTCATAATTCTCCTTTGTGTAGTCGTAATCCTGAGGAACGCGCTTAATCGTCAGATCAAATTTTAGTAGCGATCGTACAATATTTTCTTTAGCGCCGCAGTCGACCATGATGATTTTTTTAGATGCCGATGGATTATATAAGACAGGCTGTTGTAAATGATACGGCTTTTTGTGCATAATCATGTCGGCAGGCTTGATTGATTCAGTACTAATAGCACCAAGACTCGTGCCGCTCGTACGCAGATGTTTGGTAAGCGCTCTGGTGTCTACGTTCATCAAGAT
>Ga0307516_10003610_pt1 | contig 19690 bp, 25 predicted proteins | sample 19_EM_MG_FD_203310 | JGI IMG/M metagenome (GOLD analysis project Ga0307516, IMG submission 203310) | Populus trichocarpa ectomycorrhiza microbial communities from riparian zone in the Pacific Northwest, United States - 19_EM | ecosystem: Host-associated > Plants > Roots > Unclassified | place...
CTTTTTTTTAAAAAACTCTTTTCTATGTCGTGGATGGATGGATTGGTGTGTGTATGGATTGATGGGTTGGATGGATGGACAGAGTGTGATCGGCAGGCAGACAGGATTTGACTTTGGGACATGGTATTGGGCGGGAGGAACTTGGTGGCAGTGGGAGGGAAAGATATCACGGCCGGGAAATAATAATTCTGGGATCTGTATTTGGGGGAGAGGGAGGAGGAGGGGGGGGGGGGGGGGGGGTTTCTTTCTTCTTTTTTTTTTTGTCTCGGGTCGGTCTTCCCGAGTGAATGGGTAGATAGAATTGGATGGATCACGCATGGAATTTTGGAATCCGCACACATCATCATCACCATCATGCCATCGTCGCATCGTCGCATCGCACATCACATTATTGGCTGTCTTGAACGCTGCGTGTACAGTGGAATATGTTTCTATCAGTGTGTGTGTGTGTACACACGGGGCTATCGGCCGTATGCGCGATGCGCTTGGCGATTCTCTCCCACTTGCCGTTCGTCCCGCTCTACGTGCTGCACGCCGTCCACCAGTAGGGCACAGCAGAGTAGAGTAACTAGTGTATGTAGAGTAGAGTAACTAGTGTACGTAGAGTAGGTACGTGTGTATGTAAGTACAGCGAACATCGCCTACCCGAACTGGCGTGCCCAGACCAGCGCATCGTCGCACGCAGGCAAGTCGCCTCGAATCCGATGGTGGCGGCGGCGGTGGCGGCGAGGAAGGTTGGCGGATATCTACATGTGATGCAAGCGCAGATCTTCGAGTATCTGTTCCCCCCACAAACAAGCAGATAGGGTATCTATCTAGATGGGCGGAGAGAGACGGCAGCTACCGCCAGTTCACACAGAAACGGAAGAAGCAAAAAAAAAAAAAAAGAAGTGCCCCAATCGAAATCCCCCGCCGATCAACGGATCGACGTGACGCGTGGACGAAGGGCCGCTTGCAGCTGTTGCCTGTGACCCCGGCATTAGAGGGGCAGAGCGGGAGCGCTACGTCGAGAAGAAAGGATGACACCGGTTGGCTGTTGCCGGCCGGCTGGCTGGCTGGCTGGTCGGGCGATTCTGATCTGGGCGACGGCGGGCTCGGACATCACTAGCTAGCTGTTGCTGTGAGAGTGGACCTCGAGCGAATGCGGGCGGGCAGCCTTGTCCGTGATACCCGCAGAGTGGGTCGATAGAGTACTTCAGGGTTGCCGACCCACTCGGGCGGTTGGCTGGCTGGCTGGATTGCTGACGGCATGCTGGTGGGCTTGGTCGGAAGCGGAAGTGGGAGTGCAAGTCTGCTTCGGGCGGAATCGGTTGGATTGGGCGAGCGCCGATTGCTGATTGCTGATCTTCCTTCGTGTCGAGTTGTTGCGTACAATATGATAGGTTTGGTAATTTTTTGCACCCCCCCCCCCCCCCCCCAATCGACCCCGCTCCACTCTGGACAGGCAATACGTACCGTGCGTAGAGTGCGCGCGGAGAGCTTGCCGCCCCCGTGCGGTGCGTATCAAGAGTGGGTTCGAGTGGGGGATCACAATCCAGCCGATGATTCAAGAGTCTAGTCATTAGGTTCTCGATGCGTCGCTGCTGTCTTTCCTGCACCCACGGGGCGTCGTAACATCCGGAATCGTCTCGGACGCGAGAGCAAGAGCGAAAAGCAAAAGCACAAAGACAAGTGGGGGCCGTTGAGTCGCGACGAAGCAAGGTGAGTGGCAAGGTTCGGCTAGTGGTAGGCGCAGATATGTTGTATCGCATCGGTGGCTATTTTCGCTCATTTGTCCCCCAGGCACCTCTCCAGGGAATCTTATTTGCTTATTGCGATTCCGCCCTACTCCTCCCCAGGATGGCGCAGCAGGGAAGGGCCGTCAGCAACACTGCGACCAATTCAGCAACGCGCGCAGAGGAAGTGCAAAGCACAAGGCAGCAAGCTTTGGGGATTGCCGGATGGATGGGTTGATTGCGCTCCGTTTTCAGCAGGAACGACATTGCCGTTCCGATGCTGTGCGTGCGCACGCGGGACGTGCCGATGGTGGCGTTCAACCTATGTATCAGGCAGGGCTGAGGCGAATGACGTATGAACGGCCAGCAAACAGGAAGGTAGAAAGAAAGTAAGGAAAAGAAAAGAAAAAAGATAGTAGAGGAAAAAAAAAAGCGGGGTAGTGAGACTGGTAGGTTCCGCGATGTAGACAGTACGTAACGTCATGATCAGACATTGATGCTGCTTGCTGGCGGCGACGGCGGCGACGGCGGCGGACAGGAGCGGTGCTGGCGACGGATGATCGTGACGGCGCTCGACGGGTTTGCGGGAGATGCCGCCGTGGGGGTGAGAAACCCTGGCCGAAGTGCCTGATCGATTCCGCCCGATTCCGCTCCATCAAGGTCCTGAACTCGAGCTGGTAGAGTGGCAGGACGAAGAGACGCCAGGGATGTCTCATCGGGATCTTGGTAACTATCACGCGTCGAAGTGCAGAAGAAGGGTATTTTGATTTCGCAACGCGTGACGACCGGATGACCGAATCGATATGGATACATGCGGGCGACGGCGGAGCTCCCCTCCTCCTCGCCGTTCCTCCGTTGTCTGCCTCCAATTCCGTGATGTTGCGATGAGGGCCGACCAAGCAATCAGCCAACCAACCATCACCGAGGAAGACCGCAGGCAGAAACGTCGTAGAGAGTACTGTGGAGTGAGTGAAGCATTTTCCAGTCGTGAGGGCTCTCCCTCCCCCCGCGCGCGCGCTTGAACACTTCTGGAGTACGTACACTGCAGCCGTCGACGAGGACGAGTGAGTTGCTATGGTTTCCAGAAACGCTAAAGATCGAGAGGTAATTAGAACCGGAACCGGACTAAGGTAAGGTGACGAAGTGGGATTACCCCTCCCGCCCACCCGCCGCCCGAAGCCCGGGAGCGAGAAGCACAACTCGGTCGAAGAACATCGGACGGACGAGAGCTCGAGCCTCCTATTGTAAAATGGTGGCGGTGATGGTGGAAAAGGACTCACACGGTAAAACTCGCGAAGGCCTCTCGTCAACGCGCGGCTTGGCGGCTAATTAGCCGTCTGGGAAAAAAAGTTTGTCCATGATCGCCCTCCCACTAGGCCATCTCCATCTCGGCCGTGTCCGATCCCCCTCCGCCCCCACACACGTCTCCAAGGGAGAGAGCGGCTTTGTAATCGTTCCGTAAGACGAGTGCCACAGTCGTGCGTTTGTAAGCTTGCTAACAGCTAGCGCCGAGGAAGTCTCGGACGAGTGACGACGCGTGATCTCCACGGCACGACGGTACGTAGATGAGGATGTGTCGTGCGGGGCTTCGGAGTAGAGAGGGCTCTCGGCGGAGAGGCGTGCGTACGAACTCTAGCGCTGGAGAGGGAACCGTAGGCGACGGCCTTTCCCGGTCGAGGGCGGTGTTATTTTGCCACAGCAACATCCTCTTCGGTAGGCCAGTCAGGCGTTGAGCGGTGACATCGACGGTCCTCTGGAGCCACGGAGGAGCATCTAGCTGTCGCCGTGGAGCCATAGCGGCAGCAGCTGCCGGGTAGACTGGAGCGCTCAAACCGCCGCTTCACACCAAGCATCCGGCGTCATGGTATTCCTCGTTCCACCCAGCCATCGGGACCGAATATGTTTGCACTAGCTGGAATCCCCCTCTCGCATATGCCTTTACCCGACCGATCATGTGCGCTATGGGTGAGAGGCGTTCTCGTCCGAGGGAGCCGCGGGATCACCGGGCATTGGGGTCATTCGCCATGCAGGCGGCTCGGCCGCGAGTGGTCGCGGCCCGACGGTGTAGAGGTAGTGGCCTGGTGGTGGTGGTGGTGGTGGTGGTGGTGGTGGTGACGGTGGTGGTGCGGGGGCGATGTTATATAAAGCTCGTTCGCTCCCCCTCACTGAGGACTCTTCTGGGCTAGGATCCGGTCAGCGAGCAGAGGGGAAGGGAGAAGGTCAACAACCAACAACCGGAAACTGCGGGCGACACACGGAGGCTAGTGGGAGGAAGGCTAGTGGGCTGGACGCGGTGGCGGGAGAATACGGACGGTGGCCGAGGGGAATGGTGAGGTCGGGAGGACGGACGGCGGAGGCAGTGGGAAGTGGGAAACGCAGACATATTGTGTATCGCCAACGACACCGGAACCGACATCCGCAACGCACACGCAATCTACGGGGGGGGGGGGGGGGGGGGGGGGGGCGAAAGAGGAGGACGAACGGGAGGATTCTAGAGGTGGGAATAGCATATGAAGAGAAAAAAAAATGAACAAGGTGGACAGCCGTCGATGCGGGTGCCCGGAGGCACAGACGGAGGATGTTGGGGGTTTTGATTGGCAGTGGCGGGAACACGTGCTCAACTTGAAACGTTCTACGCGGAAGGGTGTGGAGGACGATCTGACTGGGGTGGGGGAAAGGTCAAGGGTGGCAGTACTTACTCTACTTGTAGGTACCCGCTGGAGATGCAAGTCACCTGCACAGGTGCGGTACGTACTGGCACGGACATCAACCATCGACTTCAAGCTCCGCTGCTGGAGACCGACGAGTGCAGCAAAGCACGGTGGACGGTCACAAAAGACCGGATGCCGTAAGCAACCGGCCAGCCACGGGTTCGGCTCGGAGGGAGGACGGCGAGTGCGGCTTGTGGAGGCGTCTGGTGCGGGGGCGATATCTGCGGATGGAGACGGAGATGAGTAGAGCGACAACTATCAGACAGTAGCCAAGATGGTGATGGGGGAGGTGGTGGGAGGGGGAGATGGTGATGGGGGAGAAGGTGATAGTCGAGAAGGTGATAGTCGAGATGGTGGTAGTCGAGGTGGTGGTAGTCGAGATGGTGATGGTGGAGATGGCGATAGTGGATGGTGATAGTGGAGGTGGTGGTAGTCGAGATGGTGGTGGTGGCAGCAACGATAGATCCTCGGATGATATGTGCATATACGGTATATACTTCGAATACATCTGAGAATACACTACATCTATACCTCTCGTGATGTACTGTGACTCGTTGAGCCTGCGAGCACTGCCATTCCGCCGCAGGAGCACCCAGCTGCTGCTGCTGTCCAAAGACCTGCAAATACCCAGAGACTCCACGGGCGTGAAGCCCATCGCAGTGACCAACCTGACCGCACGCACACAGCCAGAGGGGACGTACGTAGAGGGGTAGCCACTCCGCGGCCCATCGTACCGGCAGCCCATAACGGCGCGCAGGCGGCCGGACATTCTGCCCAAACTGGAGAGGCAGTGGGCACGCGTTGTCCTCGGTGCCCCTTCCGCCGGGGCCCATCCTGAGGAGAGCAGCAAGAACGACCCGCGGATACATCTCCATACATCCCCATAACCATACATATGCATCCCCACGCGCCCCCGCCACAGACTGGTCTCGATATCCTGCCACTCGTCTGGACCGGGATGTCGCGCACAACAGTTCGGTGCTTGCCCCCACGGTGCCACCACTGCGGCCTCACCAACCACGGGGAGCTGGAGGGCCCTCGAGCGGCGTCGCCAACACCGACGAGAGGCCATGGTCGTGCCACGGCGGCTCGGTCGTCGCGCCGCCGAAGCTGTTCGTTCGCTGCAAACGCCCACAGGGCCCGCCTGCGGGGATCCGAATGGCTCCCTGTCACTATCGACGGGGGTGGAGGCGGGGGTGGAGGCGGAGATGGAGATGGACGAGGGTGTGTGGCATCGTGGTGTTCCGGGCATGAGGGGCGGGGAACACGGGGCGAGGCAAGATAGGACCGGGTGCATAGAGTGATGGACCGATATGACGTGTGCGCTGGGTGCGAGGAGAGCAGGGGAATCCGTGCACTGCATCCGACTCGACATATCACAGCCCATATCTCCTGTCTGCCATGTCCGGCGGGGGCGGAACCCCAACCGTCCGGTGCGGCCCTGGCTAGATAAACGCCATTTGCTCCATCGCAACACTCCCCTTCCTCCCGGAAATCCAAACCTCACTCCGTCGTCCACAGTCCGTCCCTTCGCCAGGGCCCTTTCGCCGCGGCAGTGGGCAGTGGGAGAGAGAGAAAGAGAGAAAGAGAGAGAGAGAGAGAGAGAGAGAGAGAGAGAGAGAGAGAGAGATCGATTTATCTCGCCTGCAGCCTGATTGCGCAATCGCGGCCAGCCCACGCACTCCTTTCCCGCCCGCCCTGGTTGGTGCACCGTCAGTTCTACGCAGCGCCACCGCCCGCCAGTGCAATGCAAGCCAAAACAAAACACAGTCCGGTTGACGGACGCGGCGGTGCGAGAGCGGACTTTGAGGATCGTGTCTGTCGAACCAGCCCAGCCCGAGTGAGCTCGTGTGCATGTAGCGAACGGTCACCCCCGGTCTCGCCTAGCCGTGCCGAAGACAAGCAAGCGTGGCTCGCCCCCACCTGCTTCGATTGGGTTTGCAGTATCTACTGTCGCCACCTTTCCCCAACGAGCGGAGCCGCCCCTTCGTCGTCCACCGGCTTCTCCCGGCCTCCAGAGGCTGCTTACGCAGGCTGCTCGCCGATTACTAAACGGCAGGTGCGGCGTGGTGCACCGGACTTCCGGTGTCGTGTCTCCCCCCTCTTTCGCGCATGTTCGCCCATCTCCATTTATCCCACCAGACCCGCACGAAACGGCGCAGCAAAGGGACTCCGAGACCTCCCACCAGTATTCTTTCGGTCGGCGCAAGTCCAGACATTCCCGATCACGCAGCAACCAACCGCCTTTTGTTGTTTTGCGATCTGCGCGCTGCCACCCCGCCGGAAGCATTCTACTGGCTTTTCGCGCGCCCTGCGAATTATGAATATCGTAGTGCAGCCGGCGGCCGGCTCGAGCTTCAGCTATCGCACCGACCTCTCCATGGCCGCCGCTGCCGCCGCGTATGACCAGCACACGAATGGCGGTCTTTCCCGGCCGCCGCCGCCGCCTCCGTTGCCGACATCGACGCCGCCGCCTCCATCCGGCGCTGGCGCTGCCGGACACCACGGCCCGATGTCTATCTCGCCATCTTCTTCCGCGTCCCCCCCCGCGTCCAGCGCTACCAAGGAAGCGTTCGCTTGCGGCGTCTGCTCGAAGAATTTCGAGAAGCGTATGTGGGATAACTAATCCTCCCTTCCTCTCCCTCTCCCCCCCCCTACCCTTCCGTTGCCGCGGTGACGCTAATCGGAGTCGCGCTACGCAGGGACATCGCGCGATCGCCATACGAGGCGTTGTCGCAAGAAGCGACCGGAAGACGTGATCCCACGGAAAAAGAGCTGCAATCACTGCGCAAACTCGAAAGCGCGGTGCGACCAACGGAGACCACAATGTACACGTTGCCGAAGCAAGAACCTCGGCGGGTGCGAGTATGTGTATCAGCAATCTTCGCAGGAACCCCAACAGCAACATGCGCCGTTACAGCACCTGCAGCCCGACAATAGCCACCATATCGACTTGGGGTTCACGGATCCGATGCTGCTAGGGGACGTTGATATGCATACATGCATGAATGGGGATCTATTCTGGGGCGATGCATGTCCCACGCAGCCCAACACACAACTGTTGATTCGGCGACAATCCACCGCAAACGATTATACCGCATCCCCCACCCATTCTCTACAGATCAACACCCCGGCAATGACGATGGGCCACTCGCCGTCCTCTGCCTCGCCGGACTCGTCGTGCGACTTCGGACTGGTCGGCCTCTCCCACCGCTCTCAAGCGTCAGATCATAACTCCCTCGTCGCGCGACAACTCGTGCTTCCGCCCAATGCATACCCCCAAGTCGAGCTCGTCGCCCGCCTGCTGGCCTCGTTCCCAGGACTGCTCAAGAAGTCCACGACAGCTCATCCGTTCATCCACCGACAGCGTCTACTCCCCGGCAAGAGGGCCGAGCCCCTCGCAAATGCCACAGCCATCGTCCACATGATAGCCGTAAAATCAGCCGAGAACAAGACGTTCGTTTCGAACATGATGGCCAGCGAGTGGTCTCGTCTGGCGAGCTCCATCCTCGACCACGTCGGCGAAGTGGGCTGGGTGCTCCTTGAGAGTTATCAAGCGTTGGTGATCATTGGGCTCTTACGACTGTTCGACAACGACTTGGACTTGAAAGATGTGCACGGACTGGAGGCGTGTGCGGCGCGGATTGGATTCGACGGGTTTTTTATGCCCGAGATCGGACCGCTGCCCGACCAGTGTAGTAACTGGGATGAGTGGCTGTTCACCGAGAGCAAACGTCGCACGTTCATGACCGCATTCCTGCTCGATCGGCTCTTCCACTACCGCAACGGCCTGCCGCCGCTGCAGTGCGACAGCCTCGGCACGGTGCAACTCCCGGCGTCAAGGAAAGTGTGGGAAGCGAACACGGCCGAGGAGTGGGAGGCGGAGTCGGAGAACATCCGGAGCTTCCCCGGCTGGGAAGGACGCAGTAAGAGCGACTGGGTGACGGTGTCGGAGCTGTGGGAGGGCTCGCCGAGGATGGGTGCTTGGTATGTCGGTATGGACGCTCTGTCGAGTGCCGTGATGGCGGACGCGATCGTTGCCACGGGCGAACGATTCCAGACGCGCACCTGCCAAAAGTAGTCGGGTCAGTGAGAGGGGCACAGGCGTTTTGGCGTTTTCTGAAAGAGGGGCTATGGAATGGGATCAGGGGGGCAGGTGGGGGAAGGGCGGGTGGTGCTTTCTTTTATCTGTCGATTGTGTGCTATGTATTGGTCTGCCTTTTGTTATTTCCTGCCATGCTTCTCATCCTCGTTCCCCTTGCTTTCTTTTCTTTTCTCCGCTCCTCTTTCTTCTTTTCCGCCCATGTAATACTATATATACCGTATACCTTATGTATGGCTGGTGCCCTAGCTGTGTACTGTACCGTCTTCATTCTGGTACAGTGCCGGGTGGATCAGGATACCCTCCGTCCCTTTTTTTCTGAATTTGGAGTTCGTTATCCCCGAGGGAATTCTCTTCTGTTCGCCTCGGAAGCACCCGGCAAGAACGACGATCGAAACGACCAGTCAGTCGGTATGCAGAGTAGAGGCAGTGTACGCAGCTGCTTGGTCGACAGGACGAACCCGCAGCCTGTGGAGCGGGTTCTCGCCAATCGGCTACATATCAAGCTTGGTTCCAAGCCGTGGTTATGTAGAGTATGTACTCTAGGTGCCGTACCTAAGTCCCAAGTGTGCTTTTGCGGAAAGGGAGGGGTGACTATCCGTATTCGTATCTGCCCGCAGTATTATCCTGTGTGGCGCAGGTGGCGTTACGACGAATCTGGAAATTCCTAACCTCCCAGCATCCATATGGTCTTTCTTCCCACGCTCCTGGCTTCCATATCCCACGTCTGCTCAGTCTCTCAACTGTCCACCTGCCCATGTCTGCACGCACACACACCCGGGAAGACATATTCGTTTGGCATCGATATATTATTTTCTTTCCACATCCTGCACTAAAATAGACTCGGCTAGCGACCCCACGGCTAGTAAATCGGCTTCTCGGGATCCACAAGGCTTCCTCACAATCCTCGCTGCCTTCACGCGCCGTACATAGTCGCCCACTTTGCCTTTGTGCCGGGGCCGATGTGGAGGGATCCACGGCGCATGGCCACAGCCCCAGATACGATAAGCAGTCGTGCGGACACGGACAGAGACGTGGCAGGGTGAGGGTGGGGGGGGGGGGGGGGGGGGGGCACCGGAAAATTGTTGGGGACCTGCACAGTAGATGGCGTGGGAATTGCGCAATGTATTCGGCACGGAATTGCAATGGCCTGACACCGTGGGACTGGACTGGCTGGGGGCGTAAGTGAGCTCAGGAGAAGCTAAAAAGGATCCCTTTTTTCCCCTGGAGTCTCTTTCCCTGCGGCTTCTTGCAATTCGCGTTCCTCCCCTCCGCCCCTGCGCATCGCACTTCGGTACCTTGTCCATCCAGTCTGTCACTCATCCACAGCCCAGCATGTCGACCGATGCGACGAGCCCCACGGTGAAATCAATCGTCATCATCGGCGCAGGAATATCCGGCATCATCCAGGGCGCCGAAATCCACCGCAAGAAGGTCATCGAGAACCCCGCCGAGGAGATGATCATGTTCGACAAGTCCAACGGCTTCGGTGGGGTCTGGTACGCCAACACTTACCCCGGTGCTGCATGCGATGTCGTCTCGCACCTCTACAGCATCTCGTGGTTTCCCAACTATAGTACGTTTTACCTGCCGTCACACCCGATCACTCTCACGGTTTTGCTCATCCGACAGCTTGGTCTCGGAGATACTCGCCGCAGGACGAGATCCGGAGATACTACGACCGAGTTGCGCGCTACTACAACCTCCACAAGTCCGTCGCGTTTGGACACACGGTGCTCTCGGCGATATGGGATGACGCCACCCTCCTGTGGAAGGTCAGCGTGCGCAACGAAGCAACCGGCGAGACACACTACTACACCGCTCCCGTAGTGATCTCGGCCATCGGCCAGCTGAATCGCCCCAAGCGCGCGCGGATCCCCGGTGCGGACGCATTCACTGGCCCACAGTTCCACACCGCGGAGTGGGACCACAGCGTCGACCTGACGGGCAAGCGCGTAGCCATCATCGGCACGGGACCCAGCGCCGGCCAGGTGATCCCGTCCATCGCGCCGCAAGTGAAGTCGCTCCACGTCTACCAGCGATCTCCGCCGCACGTCCTGCCGCGCCAGGACTACGAGTTCTCGACGATGATGAAGGCCGTCTTCCGCCGGGTGCCGTTCGTGCAGTGGTTCCACCACCTGTACCTGTACGTCGACCAGGAACTGATGCCGTACCGCGCGGTGCACTTCCCCAGCAAGGAGAACGGGCTGGCCACCATGGCTGCGCGGGCGCACCTGGAATCGCAGATCCCGCCGGAGCGGCAGGACCTGCGCGAGAAGCTCACGCCGAACTACGCTTTCGGATGCAAGCGTCCGCTCTTCCAGGATACCTTCTACCCGACGTTCCTCCGCGACAATGTCAACCTGACTACCGCGCCGCCGCTCAGGATCACAGAGGACTCGATCGTCACCGCCGAGGGAGAGGTGAAGATCGACGTCATCATCTGGGCCACTGGATTCCTGACGCAGGACATGCTCGGCCACATCGACATCCGCGGACACCAGGGGGTCTCTCTCCGCAGCCAGTGGGGGTTAGTGCTCCTCTTCCCCCTCCCCCTCCATGCACCCGGATAAACCCCCAGCTAACATCCGCGCTCTCGCGCAGTGAGCACGCATCCGCGTACCTTGGCACGAGCACGCACAACTTCGCGAACTTGCTCTTCGTATACGGACCCGCGACGGGGCTGCTGTGGGGTAGTCTGACGTTCATGTTCGAGACGGAGGCGCTGTGGAACGTCAAAGTGTGTCAGCGGGTATTTTCGGAGGCGCGACAAGGCCGGCGCGTCGCATTCGCGGTTAAGGAGGAGCACGAGCGGAAGTACAACGTCGAGATCCAGGAGAAGTTCAAGTCGCTCGCGTTCAACGACAAACGGTGCACGAGCTTCTACAAGAACTCGCAGGGAACCGTCACTACGAACTTCCCCTGGAGACTCGTCGAGTACTGGAGACGCCTCCTCTGGGTCGAGTGGGCTAAATACGAGAAGTGGGAAGTTGCCTTGTAAAAAGGAAAGAAGAAAAGAAAAAAAAAACAGACGCAATGCAGGGTAAGGGAAGGAGCGGGTTTTGGCTGTGTACATATACATATTGCTTTCTTGCGCTCGTCTTGTTTGCTTCCTCCTCTCTGATCACTTTTTCTTTCAGCGCGACGGTGGATTCCATGCTTTACGTGTGTGTGTGTGTGTATAAGCCGGGTCTATATAGCAATCGAGCCTGAACAATGTCCAATCATAACAGCCAGCCAGCCATAGCCGTCCGAAAAAGAAAAAAGTGCGAATGGTGATTTCCGTAGCGGACGGGCGTGGCCACGAGTATCACGCATCGTCACTCGGGTACTGGAACCTAGACGGAGTGCTCTGTTTCAGTCGGCCCATTGAAGCCAGAGCGTAGTTAGAGTAGACAATCTCGAATTGGTCGTGCAGGTATTCCTTCTCTCCACGATCTGACGACTAGATATGGGTAGGTCTGGGGGATGATCCTTCCTCACGCGTTCGCGATATGTATCATTCTACGCTACATACATACATGCCTACGCTCGCGGGCACAGCACACAAGGCGAGTACGAGATTGGTTACTAGATATATGGACATTGCCGAATTCCCCCAAGGCGCTGTTTAGTCACCGCACCCATGCACTAGATAGCCAGTAGTTAGCGTAGGTATCTGGCACGTATGTTTCGAGCGGGGGTATGTACGCGGGCCTGTGATGAGCTATCGAAGCGTTGGTTGGTTGAGCAGAGCACTTGATTTCCTGCAAGACATCGTCCGAGCGAGCGGCATGGGTTTTGACGAGTCTGAGCGCACAGGGTCCCCTGTCCGCCATAGGTAGAAGAAGAGCACAGTGAGTACTCCGCAGTGGGTAGATGTATGTAGCTGCCCCGAGTTCCAGCGCACATGTAGTTACTAGCAGTGGTGTCTGTGGAGCAATTTCCAGCAGGGCTGTTGCAAATACGCAGCAGCAGCAGCAGCAGCAGCAAAAAAAAAAAAAAAAAAGGACTGCGGAAAAGAAACGAGAAGGGGGACAAACGGCGAGAACAACCGATCAATATTCGAAGGTCCGTGTGATCGGTATATATTGGCAGCCGCCACGTTTCGCCCGCTCGTGTCCTTCCACAGGAGTACGGTAGACACACCCACACACACTCATTCACACCCCACACCGCCGTTTCTTGTCACCCCACACCCCTTTCCAAACATCCCACCGAAGACGACGGCGGCGGCGACGAGGAGGGCAGACAGAAACGGGAGGGCGAGAAAATGGTCGACCTCGCTGCAGTATGGTGCTATCTATCGGTGGCGGCGTCGGTGATCACGGAGAATCCGGCGCTCTGCGATGGCGCGCCAACGGCACTCACGATCACCAATGCCGTCGTCCGCGGCCTCGTCGAGAACGGCGGCTACGCGTGGCGCGGGATTCCGTCGGCGCAGTCGACGGCGGGCGAGAACAGGTACCATACATACTTTTTTCTTGGCTCCGGAATGAATATCGGGATCTTCGTTGACAGATGCAACAGACGGAAACCGCCGCAGCCGTTCAGGAAAGAGAAGACTCCCGCGTTCTTCAACGCCACCGGCTATGGATACTCCTGTTCCCGGGCCTACCGCGACGACTTCGACTTCTCTCCGCAAGACGAAGACTGTCTCGATCTCAACATCCGGGCACCCTCGACGGGGATGAAGCTGCCGGCGTTTGTTTACTTCTACGGTGGGACAATGGTGGGATACCTTACACCCTGTAGCCATCGAGTCCACTAACGGTCACTCGCAGGCGGGGAGGAGCAACAGCAACAGCGATCCGGCTGTTCCCGGGGCCAACTTCGCCGACAAAAGCGTCGTGTACGACAGCCCGAGCCGTCGTGACAGCGCCTTCGGTTTCCCGAACTTCGGGATACAGGACGCGGCGGCGGCGGCGGCGGCGGCGGCGTTGGACCGGGTCCACGCCAACACCCAGCCGGAGCACATCGTGTTGGGCCGCCACTCGTCGGGCCGGCGCGCGTTCCCATCGCACGTGCCTCTCGTCGGAAGCGCCGAGCGCGAAGACGCCGTGTTCTCGTACGTCTCCAGCGGAATCGACGCGCCGTTCCCGTCGTGGACTCCGACCTTCGACGCCGCCATGGCGCACATTCCGACCGCCGAGCTGCCCGACGCCTGCAACGCGAGCGCCTTCGCGTCCGTCGCCGCGACGAGCGGACAGTCGCACGGCGACGTCCGCTTTGATGTGGCGGTACAAGCGGGCCGGCGATCCCGACAACGCAGTCGGCATCCCGGGAACGGGCGCCACGCACGGCAGCGAGGAGCCCTCCTCCTCCCGCGGTGGAGGCCCCGCCCGGAGGAGCAGCGCCCGACCAACCGTCGCCGCCGAGCAGCAGAGTCTCACGGAGGCCGTCAACGACTGGCTCGTCGCGCGGATCAAGAACCCGCGCGCCGGCCCCCGACTGGCCGAAGACCGCGCCCGTGGACGGGCCCAACGGCCTGCTGGTGACATCTAGCGGGCGCGTACGACACCGTCGAGCACGGCTGGAGCAAGGACTACCACGACATCTGCCAACGCCCCTGCAATAGATACTGCTCTGCGCTTCCCGGTGGTGCAGGACCACCCCACGACGCCGTAAGAACGTTCCCTGTTAATGTATAATTTTTTTTATTTATTTTTTAATCCCTTCCACCTGCAAACACGCATATCCGTTGTATACATACATACATACATAATCGTCTTGTACCGGCATAAAAATTTACATTCCTTCCTCGGACCGGGGACCGCATCCACCTTCCCATATAATATACACACGTATATATTCTACATGTACATAGTTTCGACCGGTCGACAGCACGGGAGCTGGCGTTGATGTACATACCATAGCTACATACCACGGCGAGATATACCACAGAGTGGCCGGTCGTGCACACCAGCCAATGAGTGCCGCGGCTCACAGGACATGGCGCGAGTACCTTTTTTTTTCTTCTCCCGTCAGTGCTCCAGTCACGCCGCAGTCGCACGGTACCTAGGTACCTGCTTCCTATGTACGTACCCCGGTGGCAGTGCTAGGTAGTCCGGCCCGGGTCCGGTTCGGTTCGTTCGAGCAGTGGCAGGCAGGCTGGTCAGCGACCTATGTATCATATATATATCCAGACCGAAAGTGGGGACACAAAGAATGTGATTCGTGACCCCACGGCTCGCTCGCGGTCTGCGTATGTACGACTCCGCCGCATATTCTGCTCCTAGATATGCATCTAGTTGCATCGCACCGTCCCAGCCCCCCCCCCCCCCCCCCCCCCCCCCCGCTGTCACCTGCAGGACCAAGCGGTGTTGGTAGATATCACGGCGCCATACGGCAAAAGCAGAGTAGTAACTTCATAACGTTTCCTCGATTACCGCTCCCATCCGTCTCCCTTCCATATTCTCCCCCCCCCCTCCTCTGCAACTCTAACTTTCACCCACAACAAACCCCTCCTCCGATCACTATCCACAAGCATAAAAACCGCTAAAAACGTATCCACAATCATAAAAGAACAGAGCTATACCAAACCACCACCACCACCTGGGTTCTGACTGACAAAATCGGGGGAAAAAGGCAGAAGTGAGATAGGAGAGAAAAGCATGAGTAAAAAAAAAAAAAAAGCAAAACAGTATAAAACAAAATCCCCCCAACAAGGCAAGGGCACTGGATTGGCCAACAACAATTACAAGAATCGGATGAACAGAACAGAAGGATAGAAAAGGGAAAGGGGAAAAAATATATGTGTTCAACTCTGATGATCCCGTCAGGCATCAGAGTATCACTAGTCAAGGGCCAAAGAAGCGAAATGCAGGGAAGGGAAATCAAGTTCGAGCTCAGCGCAGTGTGTTCTGTGGCCCGTGGGCATGCAGATAGGGAAAAAAGAATGAAAAAAAAAAGGGTATACATAGAAGTACACAGAGATCATCGTGTCGAAGGTAAAGGAAAGATGCAAGAACGGCGGGAACAAAAACAAAAACCACCAGAAGAAAAAACACCCGAACGATCCTACAGGAATACACCGAAAAAAGGAAAGAAGCTCGAAGGGGACCATTCATCTCATCCTTATATAAAAAAATAAAAATTCAAACTCCTCTAATTTACGGAGTACCGAAAGCAGACACGCGGGCACCAGCACGGTTGATGATGCCATCCGAGTTCCTCATCTTGTCCCTGACTACCTCCAGGTATGCCGTATCCTCGCCGTGCTCCGAGATGCAGTCCTCCGCCTCGACGATTCTCGTGGGGACATCGAGCTCGTTGTATCCGAGGGAATGCCTATCGGGTGTAAGGGTTGAGGTCATGCTCATGGCCGTGCTCGACCGATGGCTCAATTCCGGGGTCGGGGGAACAGACGAATGCGTAGGGCTCAGCAGGCTCGATTCGTCAATGGTCGATCGCCTGCGTTGGCGGATGGCTTCTTGCCTCTCACGTTCCCTCTCCTCCTTCTCTTCATCCTCTTCGTCGTCGGTGTCACGGCTAGAGCCTGAGCGGATCGCCTCTTCCTCTTGCGCCGCGGCAGCCTGTGCGAGGTGGAGTCCCTCGACGGCGGCGGCGCACTGCTCGGAAATGTTGCGGATGATGTCGGCGATCGCGTCGGTCTTGTCGCGGATGTTTCGATCGGCGACGTCGGACCAGCTCATCTGGGAGAACCGCTTCATTGACGGGCTATTCACTAGTCGTCGTTCCATGTCAGGCGTGACATCATCGGAATCAAGGCCTTTGGGGTCGATCGTACTGGCTCGCGACGCTGTCCGTGATGAGCTTCTCGAGGAAGTCCTCGACGCGCGTCTAGACATGAACGGGGTCTGGCGGGCGGTAATCTGGCCGTTGGAATCCTCCTCCTCGATGAAGTCTTCCGGCTCGGTGTCGGTGAGGGAGCGGACAAGGTGCTCCATGTGGTGAGCCTGTCCCTCGATGAGTGCTCGCAGGTGGATGACAACCCGCTGCGCCTCGTCTCGTTGTCTCTGGACGTTCTGGTTGGTGCGGATGAGCTCGTTGAGCTCCTTCTTGTTCTTCTTCCTCTCGCGCTCCAGGTCTTCGGCAACCTCCTGCTGCATGACCAATGCCTCGAGGGCGTCGTCACGCTGCTTCTCGGTGCCAGCAAGGCGCATGCCGAGGGTGTTGCTGTCGACCTTCTGCTGATCGATGAGCTTGGCAAGACGGGAGTTCTCCTTCTTGTGCTGCTCGATCTTGGCCTTGAGGTCGGAGGCCTCCTTGGTGAGCTGTGCGGCGAACGCTTGGAATTTCTCAAACTGTAGTATACGATAAGCATCCACTGTGAGGGGGGGGCAGCGCGACGGTTAGGGGGCGTGGATAAGTGTGCGTACCTGTTGCTTCCAGCTCTCAACCTCCTCCAAGAGAAAGTTGTTCCTCTTGTTGACCTTCTGCAACTCCGTGTCCATGCGACCTTTAAGATTGATGTAATCTTGCCATGCCTCGACGGCGTCACGCGAGTACTGGTTGCGCTCACGGACAATCTCGTTGAGGTGTCTCAGGGAGACCTTGGTCATGAGAGGCTTCTTGACTGAGCCACCGAAGATCGCCTTGATTCCAGTGTTACGTCCCATCTTCTCACATGCATGGTCCAGAACAGCCATTACGGCGTCCTGCTCCCACCACTGGGGGTCCTGAACACTCTCGACCTCGCCTCGCATCACAATGATCTGACCGGCCGGAACAAGCTTGCCGCCACCATACGCGGACCTTAGGTGAGACGGGACACCGGAAATAGCGATGTCTCCGTTCAAAGCCTGGGTGAGACGCTGGGTCATCTTGTTGCGCTGTCCGCTGCTGAGGGCTGTGGGAGGGGAAGAAGTCAAAATAAAGTTGCGGTCCAAATCAACGACCAGAGCCTGTCTCCCCGTTAGCAGTGCCCCCGCGCCTGGTTGCTATCGGGTGCCACTTACGTCGTTGGGGGCGGTAAAGAGGCTCCGACATTCCGCAGTGAAACCGAGAATGTATGGGCCGGGCTCTTGAACCATATCTCTGGCGTGTCTGGCGTGGACGATCGGAACGTACAGACCACTCCATTCGAACACCCTCACGCAGAAGCGCAATGTTTCGGCTGCAACCGTCAACATGGCCGGGTAGTGGGAAACGAAGATGATTCGTCGAGTAGGCGATAGGGCGGCCTCGACGAGACCGACAATGTTGGGGATTGACAGGCAGCAGAACAGGGGCCACATCGCGAACTATCCAATCGTCAGCACATTTTTTTTTCAATTTTTTTTTTCAAGTCGGAGCAGCGATTGCATACGTTTTGGAATCCAGTTGGCGAAGAGGGGAATTGGTAGCAGAGCGCGTAATCCTTCATGTCGATTCGCACGAGATCGTTCAACCGCGGAGCGGGAAAAGACAATATCCTCGAAACCTCCCTGGAGCACACACGGCATCAGCTGCTGCGGGACCACCAACCAAGGGCCGGTCACACGTACTCTGCGTGGAAAAGGTTGGTTGCCTTGTTCCAGTGAATCCACATGCCCCTCAGGTAATCGCCCAACAGGTTGAATAGCGGGTACCGCGACAGGAAACTGAGCGCATACGGAATCCAGTAGGTCTCGTCGGGGGTATCATAGTAATCGGGCTCGTTCCGTTTACGCAATTCCCTGATGGTCTCCGCGCGCTTGTCATCGGCCCTCGACCATACCCTCAGAGCGATTCCGTAGAGCGTGTGCGAGGAGTCTTGCTGAAGAACGAATGTGTGGTGGATGCAGTGCGGCTGGGTGCGGCCAGTGCAAATCTCGACATCGTGCGGAAAGCAAGCCTATCGCCCAACGGGAAGGGGGGGGAAAAAAATCAGCACTTCTTGTCGCGTCGACTGGCAACTTTTTTTTTGTTCATTCTCGACGCAACACGGAGACATACCCTCATTGCCGCATGCAACGACCTTGCCATCTCATTGTCCTGTTCCAACCGCGGACTGCTCCCCAGAATCTCAGGGAGCCAGAATTGATTGACAGCACCCTTCATGTGCGCGATCTTTCCTTGGGCTGGGGTAGGGGCTTTGACCCATTGCGATGGCTCCCGCCCGACACCGCAGACCAGGTACGCGTGTGTGAGGGTCTTCGGCGTCCTCGGCTGGACCTTGATGTTTAACGTCGAGGGGATCGGCTGGGTGATCCTGCTGTGAAGGGATGACGTCCGGCTGGGGATCGGCAGCGGGTTGTCATCTGCGCCTCTGGTGACCGGCCGCTCGGATCTGTTGTCCGAAGTGCGCGGCCGCACGAAGGACGACTGGTTTCGAAGCGACGGAGACATCTCTTCGGCCGATGGTTTGGACGGACGGCGGGCGAGAAAACCAACTGCGGCGGCTGTCGCTGCTCTTGCTTTCCTTGCCGCCGCACCCTCCGAGGAAGATGAGGGAGATATGGTGAAGACTGCTGAGAGGGGGGGGAGAGGGGGGGGGGATCGGCCAATCGACCGAGCTCTACGGACAACGATGGTTTCCGGCAGCCGGGCCTGCGGGAAGACAGGTAGGATCGATCGGGTCGGAAGGTCGGAATGTAGAAGCGGGAGTTTGTTTGTTTGTTGGATTTCGTCAAGGGAAGTTTCAAAGAAACGCGCGCTGCAAAAAGGATAGTGTATGTATGTATGTGTGTATGTATGTAGCAGTTATTTTTTGTCGTTTCGTTACAGCAATCGAGCGGGAATAAACACGGTCATCCGGAAGGGAGAGGAGGATCAAGCACAGCACGGCGGGGGGGGGGGGCCGGTGGAGCAACGGGCAAGAGTACGACGGGGCAGGCGGGCGAGCGGGCACTGACGTGTCTCGAGCACGGAGGAAGGAGAAAGCGAAGAGAAGAACGGAAGACGAAGCCACGGAAGGGAACCAGAAGTTGCGTGCGGGCGGGGGGGGGGGATTGGGGGAGGGTGTGAAGGAGAAGGAGGGTGGGTGGGTGAGCGAGGGAGCGGGAGGGAGGGAGGGTGGGGGCGAATACGGAGGCGGATAAGGAGTGACTTTGCAAACACGATATTCTCCAGGGACGGCGCGGCGATGTTTCTGGGAGACTGGCGGTGGCGGTCAACGAGACGCACAAGCAAGCAAGCAAGCACTCAGAAGAAGCGGAGCGGAGCGAGGGAAGACGGACGGCGAGCGATGGGGGGGGGGGGGGGGGGGGCCGGCCAGCGGGTGGGCAGGAGGGACGGAGTGGGGGGACAACCCCGTATAG
>Ga0307516_10003613_pt1 | contig 19676 bp, 24 predicted proteins | sample 19_EM_MG_FD_203310 | JGI IMG/M metagenome (GOLD analysis project Ga0307516, IMG submission 203310) | Populus trichocarpa ectomycorrhiza microbial communities from riparian zone in the Pacific Northwest, United States - 19_EM | ecosystem: Host-associated > Plants > Roots > Unclassified | place...
CCAAACATGCGGTCTGCAAAATTTTGTGTCTCTCCGATCTATGGTTGTTGAGTATCGTCGTTTTTTCTCATTTCTAATAGTGTCCGACTAATGGGTAGTAGCCGGGTAACCCCTACAGTACGTTAGCCTCTAACTACCCCTGCCAAGGAGCATTAGTTACCCGCTTGGTGTCTTCCGGAGGCTGAAAAAAAAGAGAAAAAAAACCTTTGGTGGTTACGGCGGTGGCGACATCATCCGAGAGAACAGCGCGAGTACTAATAAGCAGTATCGCGCACCACCTTTCGCACGCCCCGGCCAGACGCATACCCACCCGGGCGCATCCTCAATGTTCCCGAACATCGGCGTCGACCTGCTGCACCTTCCGCGGCTCTCGGCTCTCCTGCGGCGGCGCGGGACGTACATGCACCGGTTCGCATCGCGGATCCTGACGTCGAGCGAGTTCGGCGCATTCCAGCAGAAGCTGCGCGGCAGCGAGGACGCCAGTGCTGTCGTGCGGTGGCTCGGCGTGCGCTGGGCTGCGAAGGAGGCCGCGTACAAGGCCGGCGGCGTCGGCAGACGATTGCAGTGGAAGGAGGTCGAGGTGCGCTATCTCGCGAGTGGTGAGTGAGGGAGGAAGGAAGCAGCGAGGGAAACCAGGCGCTGATGGGGACCGTAGGACAGCCGTATCTGACGCTACCGAGAGAGGGGGTCACCGGCGGACTGAGTATCTCGCACGACGGCGAGTACGTCGTCGCCATGGCTATGCTGCCGCCCGAGAGCCGGACCATGGCGGAGTGGGTGCAGGGACGCAAGGAGGAAGCGGCTGCGGCCTACAAGTAACTGCTGGCTATGTTCGGGGAAGGGAGGGAACGGTATCGGGAAAACCCGGGCGTTGCATAATGGGCAGAGCTAGCATCGCACGCGCTCCTTGGGGTGAAGACAGGAATCCCGAGCGACGCACAACTCCACTGTTTGCACTCATTCGCATGCGATTCTCTCCCACGAGTGCAGTATCCATCGATATCACCTCCGCCACTGTCTCTGACGCCAGCACCACTGCCGCCGCCACCGGCTCGACAACCTCGCGCCTCCCCCCTCTGCACTCCCTCTAGCACACAATTACTGGATCGTTCCGATATCGAAAGTGCGAAATCTGACGCCAGTGTTAAAGCTGCTCCCGAAACGACGAAGGCACCACGCCGGGCGGTAACAGTATCTCTATGTCCAGATGGTATCGTTAAACCCTGCCTCTCCCTGTGTGGTTTTCTATGTTCTTCCGCCAACACACTGCACATCAGCATAAAAGCGCACCTAGTTTTCAAGCACCGTCTTCCTCCACCGTCTGCGCCGCTTACCCATCGAAACAATTCCCATCCCTCAGTCAACAAGCCCCTGGGCAGAGATATGGTCAGAGGCGTGGTGTAAGCAGTCGCAGGGCTCCAGGTAGCGGATAGACGGGGTGGGAGGCAGACGAGTAGTGAGGTGACAACTTCTCGAGTGCGCCAGTGACGCGCGAGTAGACGAGCGGATAAACGGCGGGCTCGCAGGCTCCTTAGCGGCGAGTGGCGAGCGATGACGGCTCCCGAACCGTCTGCATGGCGGTGGACCTCGGTGGCTCGCCGTCCTGATTCTTTGCTTTCCGCATGGGTTCGACAATTGGACATGAACCGTTTCGATTGTTTCGCCGGTCGAGGTGGATGATACCCGGTATCACCATGTTGGCAGGCGAGGGCTTGGGAGAGGACTGTAGTATGGAGGCCCAACGACCAACCTGTCAAGTTAGAGTACCTGTTCGCCCTGCTTCTACATACACTCATCCCTGCACTCTTGTTTTTAAGCCTCAACCCTTTGAGCCGCATCGCGTCGCGACACGTTCGCAGTCGCCGGCCTACACAACGCCCGAAATTACTACTATTAGCACAACTTTCTGTCGAACTCTGACACTACTTATGTACGCACATACAGCCTACGGTCGTGACTACAATCCGTGCAATGGCGTCGCCGGCTCGATGACCCACCTATCGGTCGAACCCACGATTCGAACCATCATTTGCAGGCCTCCCGCAAATAAAATCTATTCTGCAGCCCTTCTGGGAATTCCTTCGCCGAGAATACGACGCTACCTTCACGATATCCGGTCGAATCGATACCTGGAGCTGCTGTGCGCGCTCGGTGATGCTGGGGCTGCTCTCCATGCCCGCTGTTGATGTGTACGCTTAACTAATGCTGATAAATGGCAACGATTAGTTACAGCAACGCCAGCTACGGAGGTCATATCTAGTCTTACCTGCTTACCCGTCCACTTTTACGCCACAACCGGTCCCATTCGCGCTCCCAACGCTTACGGTGACTCCTACATGATCACCCGTCCGCTGCTACGCCCCGCCCGGTTCCATTCCCTCTGCCAACGATCACCTATGGTGCCAAAACTCGACCGCTGATGGTCGAGGTGGCTGGCCATTACATATATACCTTTACCCAACCGTGTCGGCGCACACCAGTTGGCCCCCCGCTACCCCCATCCTGGCCGGTACACAGCAGCCGCGACAGGTGCAGCGCGGTACCAGCGGCCTTTTTAGCGCCGTTCCTGTGCCGGCTGGCACTACGCGTGTCGGTCCCGGGTGCCAGCAGCCACACTTCCATACTGGCCTGCACACCAAAGGGCCCGGTACCGAGAGAACGGCTCGAAGCGGTACCAAGCAGCACCTTGCAGTACCGTACGGTCCGAGGGTTCTCGCTATCGCTACAGGCGGTACTCTCGCTGGGGCAACTAGTGTTGTGGGGTTCGTATCGGTAGTTATAGGGCATGAATGCACGGTACCGGACATCCAAACACTCTCCGCATCTCCTCCTGCGGTATGGGGATTTTTACACGGTTATGAGTTTTAACAAGGCATCCGAGGATATCGTTCCTTTACATCTGCCAGACGAGGGGAAGTGTCAAATACCATGCGTCCGGAGATGGCGGCTGTCCGAGCCTCCGAGCACCAGCTTGCGAGACAGCATTCCGTCCTTTCCCCTGACGAGTCCCGGAGGCCCGTTGTACATATATAGAGAGAATGTTCTGCCTCCGACTATGTATTATAAATCCACTTCACTATCTTCATCTCTATTGATCCCTATATTCCAACAGCAATAAACCGAAGGTTTCCAAAAAGACACTTAGGAATGAGTTTGCGCAATAGAAAATGGAGAAGTAGATACCTATCTGATGGGCTTGCGCCTGGGCCGTATTTCTCTTTCTCTATGGTTCGCCTTCTCTTTCTTTCGCTGCGACGTTGTAGAGGTATTTTTGTCAATGGGGGCAATAAAATTTTGCACGCTTCCCCGGCGTCTTGCTTCTACGTTTATGCAAGTATGTACTTCGCAAAGTTCGGTGGCATTCACTCCCTTTTTCAATCGCATAGAAAATCCTCGTGGCTCATGTGGCCGAGATTCTTTCACGTCCGTCGACTTGACATGACGTAGGCTACCCCACCACCTTTTACGGTGCGCCGAACGTGCATACCTATGTGGTCATGTAGTGCCTGGCTGCAGAGTCGCACCACGGGACGAACCTCTCATTCCACCTTTCCACAGCCACCTCCATAGCCACCCCCCACAGCAAACACCTGCAACTGCACCACCGCTACCACCACCTCTCCACCTACCCCATAGCTTGTTACTGTCTTCGGCCGGCCCCACGCCGCCCCCGTTACAGATATCCCAATGGTAGATGCCGCATCAGTCGATGCAGACGGAGATTCCTACCTCATCCGTTGTCGAACGTTGGACAGCAAAGGAGTCGTTCGATACCATAAAAACACGGGGCATCCCGGAAAGCGATGAGACCCAGACGACACTCCGCAACGCCTGGATCAACAGCAGCGCATTTCTGAAAGACGGCGATGTCCGAGACTGCTGGTTGTGTGATTGTCACCTATCTACCACTCGGACCTAGCAGTAGCCTTACACGATTGGCGTAGAGGATCAAGGGTATCGCCACAGACGCGAGGCGGATCGTTATAGAAGCTGAGCGGGAGGAACGCATCAAGAGTGAGAATTCTAGAGAGGTGTCTGACCCAAAGGCGATCGCTAATTAGAAGCAGGCCTCCTTTCAAATCGAAAATGTATCTTGCGGGTTCACCGAATACTGTGACCCAAATCACAAGCAGCTGCTTCCTTCTCCATCTCCGCTCACGGCCCCCGAACGTTTCAAACTTACGGTCAAAGTTTCGCGAGCTTTACGAAGCGGCACGTTCGATGAACTACGACCAAAGCAGTCGGTACTTCTTCCACGGAGCTCAGCTGGCAAGTCCCACCTGCTCGCCGCACTCACTTGTCTCCTCATGCGGGAGGGAAATATTGTGGTCTACATTCCCGACTGCAATGAGCTCCTAGTGAACCCTGAAAGGTACTTTCGCACGGCGCTAGAGTTCGCGTACGACAGCAACGAGCTCAAGCAGAGTCACCTCAAGGGCCTGCGGCAAGAGCTGGTTGAGGAGGAGTACATCGCACTTGAACGTCTGTCAGATTTTTGCAGCAAGAGACTCAAACGCGATACCGCTTTTTTCATTGCTGACCAGGCGAATGGTGGGACCCTAGTTGGTCACATCGATTTAGTACCGGAAAGCTCAAACGCCAATTACAAGCACGCTTGGACGGATTTGCGACGCCAAACGTCCGAAAACCGTATCGGTCTCTACTGTGGTTTGGACGAGGTATCCGCCTATCGATCAGATTTTGCACATTGCTAACTGGTAACAGGAGGGAATGAAGGCTTGGTGGTCTGCCAACGGGAAGAAGCCTGCTGTTACTGTCTCGTCGCCTCGCTTCGACCGGCCCCCGCCGCTCCTCGCCAACCGACTGCGTCCGCCACCTCCATTCCTACAGGCGGAGAAGGGGTACATACTTGGAAGAACCTACCGATTTTCTTCGAGCGTTGGCCGCTGTCAAAATCGAAAACTCTAGCGAATGCGCCAAACATCGCCATCAGCACCGACGCATCTTGAACATTCCTGGGCATTCCAACCCGTTTGACCCCACTCTACGACGCGCTGCAGAAATCCGCCGAGGTTCGCAGGCTCATTGGTTGAATGTCCCGGTTTGGTCCAATCATGAAAAAAGTGCTCTGGAACTCTTGGACTTGGCGCTACTTTTATGTTTGATGCAGTTCCTTTTCACGTTCCTTTTTGCGGCTTCGCAGTTCCTCTTTCCAACATTCCAGTTCCTTTTCTTGCAACACTCGTGTTTTGAGCTCAGTGTGCCACCACGTGTGAAATGTACATCCGCATGCAACATCTGGTCAGACTGTAACCCGAGCTAGCTGTCTTCAAGAGGTTGAGATGTGATGTTCACACCCGCGGCTGCCTTAAGCGGCGATTTCCGCCGTAAAAAAGTTGGTGCCTAAGCTGATATATTGAGAGAAACGCTGGGGTCAACGATTCATTCGCCACGCTGTAACTAGATCTGAAATACATAGTGCTCCGCCAGCAGTAGGAATTGTGCGTACATAGACGAGAGGGGAGATCAGACCGGGGAGCCAAGGCGCGGCCGAGCCTTCACTATCGTCGTGTCATACTATATGCTTAGTCAGAGCACGTGACTGGGATAGATTATCTCATCTTCTACGACAGACTATGAGCCCTTGTCGCAACCGCAACCGCAGCTTCATCAAGTCTCCGTCGACTCCCGTCTCCAGGCCCTTCATATCTACACTTTCCTCAATTCTCCAGTATTTCTCTCAAAATCTCTTGTTTGAGCCCCTCTTCGTGAATTCGTCACCCCTGCTCCACGAACTTGCCACCAAGCAGAACCAACCATCCAAGCTCAACTACGACCCATGATATCATGGAAAGCACGGTGTATCAAGAAGCTAGACGGTACCAACTACGATGACTGGATGTATATGTCCGATCCACCCTCAAAACTGCTGGCGCCTTCGAGACCGTCACCGGAAAGGAAGAAGATTGTCCGCCAGCGGGAAACACCACGACTGCCAAGACAGCGCTCGAGAAGTGACGCTATGGCTGCATACCCACGACCCACAGACAAGTCCACCGGCACCCCAGAGTTGGTGCATTCGGACAGCCTGCGGACCGTTCACCGCTGCCGAACCGATCGAGAATTTAGCGCTACACTACATCCTCTTCGTCGACCCTAGCCGCCACGCTCACGTCTACACCATCAGACAAAAGAGCCGAAACCTATACGACAATGGTTGTGGGGAACACGGCAACCGCCTGCTTTCGAGGCGTATTAGCTGCTCGAGGTATCAGCTATGAACCAGCGTCCCCGTATTCGCAGCTATGAACAGGGTAATGGAACGCAAGGCCATCGACGTACTCACCAAGAAAGCTAGAGCTATGATGAAAGATGCCAAGTTTCCGCTCGATTCTGGTCTGAAGCTATACGGACAACGACGTATCTACACGCCAGAACACCTAGCCGAGCTGTTAAGGCGGCTGCGCGAGCCATTGAAGCCATCGAACCCGGGCCCGAACCGGTCGCGCAAGCCATCGAAAGAACTTCAGAAGAACGATGTCGACAAGCCACCGCTGCACCATCTACGCCGATTCGGTTGTATTGCCCAGAAGCTTATACTGAAGGACCTCCGGGTGGATACCAAGATGGGTGGCGCACCAAGCGATGTGTGATGACAAGCTACATTCGCAATCCTACGGAATCCGGATCTTATGGGATATGGAGGCTAAGCGGCATTGTTGAATGCTCGGATGTCAATTCCACTAGGTCTTCCCCCCGGAGAAGCCGATACATGAAGAAGTTCAAGTTAAATCTACGACGCAAGCAGCGCCTGACGAGGCGACCGCAAGCACACCTGACGAGGTTGTTGCTGCTACAAGGTCTCATGAGCCGGCGAAGGCTATGAGCGATGCGTCTGGTATTAGGACCCAAGAGCAAAAGATGGCCACGGGCGTTCCTAGGACTCATGAGCGGGAGAATGCTATGAGCGACCCGTGAGCAGAAGTGAGAGCTACGGGAAATACGTCTACTGGGCCGGAGTGGGCAATGGACAACGCGTCGAGTGCAAGGACCCAAAAGCCAGTGGGGGCTATGAGCGATATATCTACTGAGTCGGACAAGGTAAATGATAACACGTCTACCAGAAGACACAGATCTATGGGGATACGAGGCAGAGGCCGAGGAGCCATGCCCCTGATGTGAATACAAATCTACAGGTAAAGGAAAGCCGACGCATACCTGCCGGCAAAGGATGTGAACACGCTACCGGCCAAAGGTATGGATGCCGGTTGACTGCCGAGTGGTAATGACCCTCGGACCTACCGTCAAGCAATGTCCTGCATTCTACAGAAGCAGTAGCATGAAGTCATGAGGTGAGAATACGTTTCACTCAAAAACAACAACACCTTTACGCTGGAATCTGAGGCGAACAGCTAACCTATCGGTTGTAAATGGGTAGACAAAAGATAAATGCCCTGACGGGCATGATTCGGAATTGCGTGCGTGCCTGGTGTTGGGGGAGGTAGTGTGAGCGCCCTTTTCTATCTGCTAAGTTATTTAGCTTGGAACGAGTTGAAAATCAATTGTTTGGACATTTTCGCACGTCCACCGCATCTACCGAGCTGACGTCGTTCACCGCACCGACCATCCACCGAGTCGACACTATCTACCCAGCCAACGAGCGAGCGCGCGCTATATATCTTACAACTTATTAAATTATACGGTCTACATACGAGGCGGCGGAGCATTGCTGCTCCTATCCGTTGACGATATGTTGGTCGCTTATGCCGACGGTTCCTCCAAAAGAGCCATAGATGTCAAAAACGCGCTGATGAAGCAGTACCAGATGTCAAATCTCGGTGCGGCGAAGCGGCTCTCAGGCTTAGATATTACTCGACTACCCGATGGCTCAATCGTCCTCAGCCAATAGACGTATATCTGTCGACTCGATCCTCAAGCAATTTCGTATGGAAGACCGATGCCTACACCGCTACATCATAAGACTCGACTGGACGTTTATAAGTCCACTGTGAGACTGGGACGTCCGGTCAACGTCGGAGTCACAGCAATAGAGCTGTACGGCCCCGCTGTTTTTCAGTTGCAAGGCTCTTGGCATGGGGGCCGGGGAGTTGGTTAACTTGATCAGGAATTTGATCGTCCAAATGAAATCATAGCGGAGATTAGGAGGGAAGGAGACAATGGAGACAGGTTATTGGGGTTCGGGGGCGGGTTGCGGCGACCGTGTACATAACAGCAACCCAGTAACCACAACTTTTTCCAAACTGTACAGAACAGCGAAACATCATGGTCGGGCGGATTCCCGTTTCCACTTATGCCCAGGACTTCAGTATCCATCGGGATACCTCTGAGGTACGAGGCTCACTGCCATGTCGCTGACTCGTCGGGGAGGAGGATTTGTAATCGTGTAGGCTTCGCAGAGGAACAAAAATACTTCTTCTTCAGTTGCATGGGAAAAGGCTTCTCGCAGTTCGGGTGGGAATAATTTGGTATCGTTTGGAACTGGCATGATGGAGACAGATCACGGCAAGAGGACTCGTTTTGTCTCCTTACTGATCAAAACCACACTACGTTCCTTCCTATTGTGATCAGAGCGACACCGCTAAAAATTCGGCCCCCATGCCAAGAGCCCTGCAACTTGTGCCTGCAACTGAAAACAGCGGGGCCGTACAGCTCTAATGTCGAACAAGTCGGTTTCCCCAAGAATTCATAATCATGAGGCTAGGACGCGCGATCATCGGCGGCGTCCAAACTACCATACAAAAGACATAACCTCACATGAAACCCTCCTTCGAAGATCGCCCACCAGTAAGGGGGTTCGGTTCGATATCCAGCTCACCGGGTATCACTCGGGTACGGCTTACGCGCCGGATCGTTCGTGGCTCCGCGGCGGCAGCTCGCGCGTGGCCCTGCGGCGACAGATCGCTCGACGGCCTGTTCGTCTACGCGACGGATCGCCCGTGTCGTTCGGCGCCCCATACTCTTCAGCTTATGATATACTCAAACTCAAACTTTCCCACTGTCCCTCTAGGTATCCTAACTACATCCGAAGAAGTCACCCAGGAGCTGGCTGCTTGGCTCGAGTGCGGCGCTCAAATTCCCCGTCGTCCATTTAGGAAATGGGGGAATGCTCTCTTTCACTTTTGTCTGTCTTTTCAGTCTCTCCTTTGTCTTTTCTTATGTGTTTCGAAGCGAGGATAGGCCAGGCGGGGGAGTGGGGAGTTATGTACCGCGTGCTGCCTGCGGACTGCATATAATATCGCCATAATCCATGCGATCAATGATCAATGAGACTCCTCTCTTTCTTCCCAACTGCTAGGTTCCGAGGAGGTCGGGATAGCGGTCTTCAAATGCAGCTCCCAGTCTTCTCGCGGGTGCCGATGTCTACAGATCGATGGTCACGGCCGCAACGCCGACGGTCGCTTGCTCGCGAACGCGCGGAGGCGCGGTGATTGGTTTGTCTTGGAGTTGGCGATGAAATGCTGTATGGGGAACCGCTTTGCTGGGGAGGAAAGTGGGGGCCATGCTGCCAAACCTCGCAGGCTCCCAGACCACACCGCCAGTGAGTCACGGTCACCTCTGTCCCTACCATACGAGCATCGCGGTGCGATGACAAGGTGCGGACTATACCTATCTCACTCTCCGTGCCCATGTTCCCGCGAGCCACTGCATTTCCTTTCGCTCTCCCGATGCAAATCTCCAAACAACCAACCAACCAACCAAAAACCTTCGCTCCAACCTCTGTGGGCGGATGGGAGAATGCGCTGTCACCTCGCGACGAGCAGTTTGGTATTATTCTCAAAGTAAAAGTGGAATATGATACGTATTGATTGCGACACGCCAATGGGCGTGTTAAGCGAAGGGGGTCTACTGTACTACACTTCTGGCGCAGAAAGCAAGCTCCTTTTTTTTTTTTTTTTTTTTTTTTACCAAGCAGCCAGGGTTCCCCTCTGACATCGTTTCAGAAACCCGAGAAATATTATTTCAGGTCCACTGCCCACATTTCCATGCGGAAATTAACGATGACGGGCATTGCGTATCTAGAGATATCTACACGCACGGCCGGATACAAGGAAACGTGCGGAGGTGACGAGCGGGAAATTACCAGGCCGGAAGCAGGCAGACTGGCTCGTCGCTGCGAGTTCGGCGACATGGACTGCGGACAACCTGCTCTTTGTCTTTTTTATTTTTTCTATTTTTCTATTTTTGGGAGATGGCAGCTGTGCCATTCAGGGCCGGACCAAGGAGGGAGGCTGGGGGGGGCGGGCATGGCGGGGAACCCTGCACACGGTTTGGGGCGGGCATGCCGTTTCGGGAACCTGCATGCGCCGCACGTACAGCGAGGGAGGTCGCCCGTTAAAAACAAAATGCTACACATATGTATCCATGCAGGATCTGAAGAAACGTGTACTCTGTAGAGTATCTATGTATCTACATATTGTTGTCCGACCCTCCGCAGCACATTAATAGCAACGCTGAGTGGGGTAGATATCATACTCGTTCTCTGTTTCATGTGATTGCTGCGCTGCAGATCCGAGTGGGATATGTACTGGCTACCAAGCTTCATCCAATATCTGGACGCACAAGCGAAACGCAGCCAGAACGTACCCAGCGCGGATTAAATTGTGAGGAGAAGCGAGGAGCCGGTTGTTTTCTTTTCTTTTCTCGCTGTTCTTTTCTTTTTTCGTCCTTCTTTTCTTTTCTCACCCTTCTTTTCTCTTCTCGCCCTTCTTTTCTTTTCTCGCCCTTCTTTTCTCTTCTCGCCCTTCTTTTCTTTTCTCACCCTTTTTGGTGCCAGATGGGAATGAAAGGGGCCCACATCCCGCCGGAAAAAGAAAGCAATCAGCAGGATGCGATACGTCTGGCGGCAGGAATGCGAGTCATGTGGACGGGTGCGAGCTGGGTCCTCCCCATCGGGCGATCCGTCTTCCGTTCGCGGTTGGCCGTTGGAGAACGCCTGCCCAGGGTTGACTGCTGGGTCGTCTGGGTCCAGGGTGCAATCGTCTCGTGAGGACACACACGCCGGGGTCTGTTTGTCGGGGTCGCGCGGGGGGGGTGCTCCTCGTCCGCGCATGAGGCCTGCGCCAGCCACCAACGAATAAACGGACGCGAAACCCTCCGCTAATCGGCTTCCGACGGCGTCGAGACCACCCCCCCCACGGCCGCGGGCGAACGCTGCGCCTTCGCCCTGCCTCCCTGCGCACCCGTCCACAAAACAAAGGAGACGGCGACGCCAATATATAGCTGCCTGCGCTGCCTTGTCCTCGCGCTCCTCGCCAGCACCCAGCAGTTCCGCACATCCGCCCCCCCGCAGCTCCCTCTCGGAATCAGCATCGAAAGTCCTCCTTGACACATTCTCTCCACCGCAGCACATTCCAGTCAAGCCATGTCTCAACCACAGGGCGTCGCCGCTGTCCAGTCCGCCCCTGCGGTGCGTCTCCCCCCCTGCCCTCTCCTCTCTCCTCGGTCGTGGGCTGACGTGCTCGCCGCACCGCCAGGTCAAGCAGAACGAGAACGCCGAGAAGGCAAAGGCATTCGCCGAGAAGCACGGGCTCGCGGACAAACTGTGGGTGCTTCCTCGCCCGTCCGCCCGTGCGCGAGAGCTAACCGGACCACAGCAAGAAGTTCGTGAAGAAGAAGCTCGGCATCGCCGCCCACTAGGCGGACTCGACCGGCGATGTCTTGCGGCGGCGGAGATACCGGCTGCGGGTCGATTGGTGCGGGCATTGTTTCTCGTCCCGGGGACGGTGGAGGGGACGGGTTTCTGTTGGAATTCGGCGTCGCTGTTCTTTTTCCTACGTAATGTTTTGTCAGGGCCAACGGAGGGAGAGAGGGCGCGAGGTGTAGTAATAGAGCTCTGTTTCCTCCTGCACACCGCTTGTCTGTCGTGTTCCCAGCGCGTCGCATTGTCTGCCTCGGAGCATGCCAGCGTCGATCCGGGCGCAGCCACTACGGGCGTCCAGCGACTGGCGCTCCAACCGATCCCCGCGTGTTTCTCCAGCCGTGAAGACGAGACTGCACGCGGATCGCGCAACTCGCAGGCAGGGCTGGTGCGATTCCACTTCGTCTTCGCCTTTGCCGTCTCCGCTCGTGGGCCAGATCACCGCGACCTGCACGTTCTTGCTGGCGGTTGGAGCCTGGTGACCAGGCTGACTGCCAGTGCGGAAGCCCAGTCTTGTCGCAGACGGACTGGACGAGGGCGCAACTGCGGCGGTGGTCGGCACACCACGCTCCTTCCAAAAGAAAGGAGAAAAAAAAGGAGCTGCGAAACGGAGGCTGCGCTGCATCGCCAATCATCTGCCGACATGACGGAGCGAGGACGAACGTGTTTCAACGGCCTGCGCTCCCGCCCAGTGCCGGTCTCGCTGATCGTTGCGCAGCACGAGCTCCGTCGCGCGCCGGCGCCGACGATGTGCTGCTTCGTCCACCGCATCGTTTTCCGAGATTCTGAAACCCCCCCGTACGGCCGCCACCAGCCGCCCAGCCCGATAGATACGAGTACGGTTGCACCGCGCTCGTCCTCAGCGCAATCCCGGCAGATGTAGCCCAAGTGTACTGCCGGCGGCGCTGCAGCGCTACATGTGTGTAGTTGGCCACGGTAGCGCGCTGTGGGGAAGCGACATGGACCTCGCGATCGTTGCGAAACGGGGGCAAAATGCCAAGCAGGAATAATCTTCAGCCGGCGAGAGGGCCGGGCCTCGCACCATCGAGCGAGCCTGGGCGGAGGGTTCCCGGTAAAGGTGGGCTGATCCGACAGTCGCCGCCCATTCCCATGGGAGGCGATAGTGTCGATGGCGAGGGCATCGCGGCCAGCGGGAGGATCGTTCGGGCGCAAGCTAAAGATTAGACATGTATATGTATATGTGCTCCGAGTGCATGCATATGTGGGCAAATGTCGGCACCTCGCCCTCATGGCCCTCTCCCTGCCCCCCGACGGCGTGGCGGCCGCCTTTAATTAGCCACAGGACTCGCGCCGCTCCCTCCACAATCCACATGTCGGCAGCGCCGCTGCGCAGTCGGGTCCGTGCTTGTTTTTCTCGTCCGCACCGTCGATATTTAACTCCGCGCCGGTCCACAGGAAGGGGCGCTCCCCATCACCAGAAGCAGCAGCAGCAGCAGCAGCTTTGTCGTCCTTCTCACCTTCTCAGCCCCCAGCCCAATCCAGCCCTACACTCCGCCATGCCCGTAGGCCACCAATGCTCCCGGCGGTGTCCAGAAAACTGCACTTCGCCGGCGGCACCACAACCCTCGACGGACAGCAACACCACCGCCGCGTCAAGCTCGAGCATGGCTGGCGAGACAGAGTCGATCGATTTCGATTCGGTAAGCCGTCGACATCTCCTGCCCTGTCCTGTCCTGTCCTTGGGGGATATTGCCCTGGATGCCGTGGTTACGTGCGGCTAACGCCGCACCGGGGGGGATTGCAGATCCAATTACCGCCGGAAGAACCTCGCCCGCAGCGACCGTTAGGCAAACGAATGTCGGTGTCGATCCTCCTCCTCCACCTCCGTCTTCTCCGCTTGCTGACGAATCCTCCAGTGTCAGGTGGCTGAAGTACGGACCCGTCGACTGACCTGAGCGCCTCCCCAGCCGGGGCGCGTGCGGAGAGAGAGAGACTTCCACGTGTCCGCGGCGGTGGATCACATCGGGGAAACGCAAAATGCTGGGGAAGGGGTCAGGGTCTTGTCGTGCGCCGTGTGAGATTGCGGATTGGCGGAGATACGGGGATGGCGTCGAGTGGGCGCGGAGGAGTACATACCAGGGTTTTTCTGTGAGGCCCCAGGGTAACCTTGCTTCCCAAGGGTGCTGTGTATATTTTTTCAGCTTTAAGGCTGTCCGTGAAGGATCCGGCATCAAATGCTTTCGCCATGCCACGCCACATGGTCTTTCGCCCTGTTCGTTCCCTATCTATCGAGAATGAGTGACGGCCGCAGAATAGGATGGAGCAGAGGATGATAGCCCTGCATGTCGCCTCCTTCCCTTGTAACAACTGCCATCCCTTCGGCTGTAATCACTGCGGTGGCGGGGTGGGGGGGGGGGGCCTATTTGTGTGAATGAGAGGAGGTACCTAGCCAACCCGCCGACACGAAATTTCAGGTCTGGCGGCGGAAAGAATGTCCCTTCTCTTAGCTTACCGTCTCTATTCTACGGTAGCATGTGTGTATTGCGCTGCTGTGATGTCGTCCTTTCCCCCACCCATGCTCTATTGCGGTGAAAATTTTTACCGTCTCAAGGGATCAAACAGCGACCCCAACGGGGAAGGAACCACAACCACCGCCTGTTGTAGGGTGCGGAGCAGGCCGGCACGTATCGCCAGCCCAGGAGATGTCAGGTGCTCGTGCGGTGACAGGAAAAGCCGTCATGCGAGGACTATGCCGGCAATGCTGCCCGAACCACGGCCTCGACGGGGAAGTGGCCGTAAGCCCCTCCTCTGGAAGGGGCTGGAGCAGGTTGGCACGCGCCCCCAGCCTCGGGAGATGTCTGGTGCTCGAACTATCGTCGGTCATACCTAGTTTCGTCTTCCCAGCTGGGGTCACTAGATATCACTCAGCTCGGAAGAAAAAAAAAGGGTGCCAAAGGTTGAGGGGAGAATGTATGTAGTTACCGCTCAGGTCTATACGCAGTAATGCTAAGTTCATTTTTGCTGTCGGGGATACGGGCTGAGTTGGTTGGTCCTGGGTTTGGTCGTCCTTCCGGACCCGGGCCTGCTGTGGCTTGTTCGTGTTTTCTCCGCCCAGGGTGTGCCAATACTGGCAGTCGAGCAGGAGTAGGTATTGCTGACTCCACCATCGATTAGGTAGAACTGCTAGGGTGGCAGCGAGATTCTACCAGTTGAAGACCGTGTCGTTGTCTCACTGGCTAGTACCTCAGCTAAGTTTTGGTGGTGCCCGTACCAGACCCAAACCCAGGAGCACCTTGGAAGGCCTGTGGGCGGAAGTTTTGAAGGAGACGGGTGGAGCTAAAAATCGGTTCAAGATTCGTGACCTTTTCGCCGATGAGCGGTTCAGCTGGGGGGGATCCTTGGCTTCCTTGCCGCCACTGATGTGGAGCGACGGATAACAGACGCGGCTGAGGGGGATGCCCAGAGCGAGATATGTCCGAGGGGTAACTTAGGGAATGGGAAGCGAAGGCGGAGGAAAGGATGCAGGAGACGGAGGAGCTGGGAGATAAGCATTCTGCAGGAGTGAATGAGGGTTGGGAGCGAGGATGGGAGTGAGAAGGAGGATACAATTCATAGCCCAGGGCAGAGGGTAGGGGGGGAGGGGGGGCTGCCGCAGCGAGCCGCCTTCGGGTTGGACAGTGGACAGGAACCGGAACAGTGCGTACATCACCATGATCCAGGTAGGTCGCACGCGATTAATGATTAAACTAAAAATAAAAAAAGTTCCGAGAAGCCCCAAAACTCGCTCTGCAATGGGATACAACTGGTGGAGGAAGGCAAGCTTTGCAGGCATAAGTAGCTTTCAGTGCATAGACTGGTGAGTGAACACCAGACGACGCCTGGAGCTTTGTTAACTGAATCCGATAACTCATCCGCCCGGAGGGTCCAACTCCTGCCTTAGGATAGCAAGGTTAAAAACATCCTCAGACTCAAGACAAGTCTGTAAAAGCAGCCCGACTTGGACATGTCATGACAACTGTGTAAGACTTGGAGGTCTTACTAACCTTCTTCCCATCCTGGTGACCTGACGTGGCAATTCACCAAACACGGTTTTGGAAGAGTTCTTCACGCGCTGGGACTTTTGGACCCCTAGATCTCGTAGGACGGCGACAAGTCCGCCAAGCGATCAAGTCGTATTTCTTGCGCACCACAACTGCACAATGCCAAACACCACAACGCAACCAACAAGAACGAGTGACGAGAGAAAAAAACACAGTGTCGCTACAACTACAACGAACGAGTGACGAGAAAAAAAAATAGCCTCGCTGCAACCACAACGAACAACGGAATACGGCGGCTTGAAGCAACACACATCCTCACAACACCTTCTTCTCACCCGGACAGAGGAGGGCTGCTCGGGGAGAGGCCCATACGCGTCGCAGGCCAACTGCCTGTATGCATCCCAGCCTACTACTCATATACATCGCTGACCTATGCCTGTACGGGTTGCAGGACTCCCCTCGTGCGCGCTGCAGACTGCGCCCGTACGCATCGTTGGCCCGCTGTTAGTGCGCATCGCTACTCTACACATGTAACTTTGCAGTACTGCCAGTCGATACGATACCACTGCAAGCGTGACAGATATCTGCTGCGAGACTAGTTCTGTAGACGGTCGCCAGCATGATGTCCACTGCAAGCGCATGTCACATTTTGAATTAGCCAACCCCGAGAACTCGAAAATGCAAAACCAACAGCGGTGGCGTGAGATCCTATCGCAATCCACAGCCAGCGATGCAGAGCCAATCAAGTTTTTTGATGCCGCTCGCAGATGACAAATAACACCCCAGTGAATCACCTCCTGTTTTCTGATTCTCGATGGGTGCGTTGGTTGTTGAGGCAGTTAGTCACAGAGCCGTAGTGGTGGTGGAAACGGTGGGTGGTTTGTTATCAGCTTAATGGCGGCCTCGTCTGTCTACCCCAATAGATAACACCCTCAAATATTTCCACTTCGGGCTTTGTGTGATAAGACTTTTCTTGTGTTTGCAGTAAAGGGCTTCATGACCCTGGCAAGCCATTGGAAACTTATGGAGAAGCTCCCCCGGTACCAGCGATTTCAGCCTCCCCTAGCACTGAACCACCGTTAATTACCACTCCTACACCGAAGTCTATATGACGAGCTATCTGCCGGGCAAACAGTCGCGCAGGCCATCGGCGAGCAGAACAAATCCATCGGGCATCCAGCGGCAGGGCAGACAAACCATCCGTCGGGCGAAGCGGAAAACACGAGCGAACCAAGCAGAGAGTTGTACGGCATGGCGCGGATGAATTAATTGACTCAAGTCCTTCTAGGCATTTGGTGATGATTCATTGATCGCATGCGACCCTATCGGATCATGGCGATATTATATACAGTCCTGTCCCGTTCGCCGTCCACCACGACCTCTCACAGTCCGCTGGCGGCCCACGGCAACTCCCCCTTCTAGGCGTTTATTGGCTTGAGTCAGAAAAAGTGCCCGCCAGGTCGAGTGAGAAACTGTGATTGGTGACCGTCGTTTACATTTCTAACTTCACTATCACGTCGTGGGTATTTATCTCACTTAAGAGATCCCACTATAAACGCCACTGTTATAGGTACTAGCGCGCAGTAGTGCGCTTAAGGACTAGCGCAATATCAAATCGCGCTTATAATAAAGTACTGAATTTTGGTGAGCACAATGCTCCGTCCAAAGAACCAAATCACTACACACACGCAGCAACACACCACCTACAAATTAACTAAGCCCCATCTGGGTGCCAACGAAAGCCATACCAAGACCATCTTCACCTTCACCCCCACCACCCCCAGTGCTGGCAATTTGCGGGAAAGAAATGACATGACTGCGTTGAGGTTTTTCTGACAGCCTAGCACTTCGCCGAGTTCCTATCTACTGCTGATGCCGCGTCGCGGCGGGCGGCTGGTGCCACTGCTGCGACTTGAGGTGCGGTTGGGGACGTGGCTGTGAGTGAGTCGCTACCGATGGCTCCAGCGGTGGAAGGGACTAGGCTGGGTTCTTGCCATGGCCACGTCTCCGACTCGCACAGCGCGCCCTGCTATGGGCGGACACGTCGCGTATCCTAGGTTTGCCTCGAGTTGCATCAGATGCTGAAGGCAGACCTTGATCATCTAGCTCGCCACCCGACGATGATGAGACTTCTGAGGTGTCGTCGCTGGTACTCATTGTACGTACCTTCATCTGCAGTAGGTGCTCCTCGAGTCTCCCAGTCCTTCAGAGCAGGCATCAGGTGGGAAGTTGGTAGCCATTTGTTAGGCACCTCGCCGTCAGATGACCCATCGATATTTAGCGACGCGTCAATGCAACGGAAGCTTCGAGTGATAACCTCCCTCTTATTCCGACAGAACCTCCTCCAAGCCGCACCGACACATCTAATCATAACCCTCATTCCTCCCACTGCGCTACTTCCCGTGATATCATCTGGATTGATAGGTGTTGTTCCACACGTGCAGGTTTCCATTGTCCGCCATTCCCGTCGCCCACCCGCCCGTGTTCTGCCCAGGACAGTACTCTCAGCTTAAACTCAACTGTCCTGCACCGCTTGACTCTGGGAGGAACGGCTGCCGGCAGAGAAGTCCGGCAAGAGACCACAGCAATTGGATGTTTCCGAGGCCCTGGCCGTTGTTTGAACATAACCGGTGGACGTATGCTAGGCGTTCGAGGTGTATCGGCAGCTGGCTGCAAGGAAGTCTGCGAGAGAATCGCCGTGAGAAGTTGCTCAGAACCTAGTGCTTGGCGTTGATGATTGATAGCCTTTAAGCGGTGAAGACTACGGTAATACATGGGATGATCACCTGACGTTCGAAAACGCTCGGCGCGCTAACCCTATGTGCACTAGCGCGCAAAGCTATATGTAGTAGTGGCATTTATAGGGTGACCTCTTAAGTGAGATAATACGGTACCCCAAATTCATATATGAGCGAATCCTTGGTGTTTTAAAGGGGCATTATCAGTTTGAGGGCGATACCTCGAGATTTTGATTGACGATGGTTGTTTGAGGTTGAAAGTGTCAAAAAAGGTATTGTGTTTTCCATAGTCGTACGAACATAGGAAAGTATTGATCTCTTACAGCCAAACCTTGATTCAGTTTAAAGCAAACATGAATCAAACAATACCTGAAATTGGGTCAGCTGTGAATTTGGGCTATATATAATGTAGTGGTAGAGTAAGAAATGAATTTGCCGGTAAAGCATCACTGTTTCTCACTCGCTCATTCGTTCTTCTCGTCGTATTGCTCGCCTGCTCTCTTGTTCGTTCCGCGTATCGGTGGCTCGCCCCCTCCAACCATAGCAGTTTTAGACATTATGGTCAAAAACTATGGCATATTAGATGTTTGCCGTTAGAATTATGCGTCACCACGGGGAGCATTGGGAATGACTACTTAGATATATCTATATTGAGGGGAGCATTGCGGTCGAATGACGACGGGGAGCGAACCCCGCTCTCACTGTCTCGTTGCCCCGCTTCAACCGCTCCAGAAATTTTATTTTTGACTGAAGCCATGCGCCATGATTACTCCATACTCCACCACCACATCGTGTAAGACGATATCGAATTAACCATTGCGGTTTGAGGTCCAAAGTCATGACATTAAATCGTACTTTGCACAGTCCCGTCAACACAAAGATCGAATTACAGCGAAAACGTCTTGCACCAGTTCATAGACACCTGAGCTCAATCACCACACGTTGAGTTGGCTCCTCTGTTAATTTGGCTTAGTAATTTATTTTTCCCGTCAGGACGTAGCGGTAGCATCCTCATCACGAATCACTCGGGTTTTGAGCGACACAGCATACACAACCCTTCCAGAAAAAGCTTGCTGTTCCCGGCGCTAGATAAAATTTCGCTTTGCAACTCCACGAGTCGCAGCCAGGGCCGTCAAAGTGGAAGCTGCTGGTGAAACACGAGGGGGTTGCCACATGGCAATTATATATCTATGTATGTAAAGTACAGGGACAAAAGTTTCCGTACAGGGGCCGTTTTACACCAAAAATGCCCGTTTTCACACAACCAAAAACCACTCTTTACTTGACGGAAAAAAACTGTGCCTTTCACAGACGTCT
>Ga0307516_10003614_pt1 | contig 19676 bp, 12 predicted proteins | sample 19_EM_MG_FD_203310 | JGI IMG/M metagenome (GOLD analysis project Ga0307516, IMG submission 203310) | Populus trichocarpa ectomycorrhiza microbial communities from riparian zone in the Pacific Northwest, United States - 19_EM | ecosystem: Host-associated > Plants > Roots > Unclassified | place...
ACGCGCAGGCGCCCGAGTTCATTGGAAAAAGCGACGTGGACCCGGGCGACGCGATCGGCTTCGAATACGCCCGCTATGGCCTGGTGCCGCCGGCGCCCTGCCTGTGGCCGGGCCATCCGATCCGCGAGGGCTGGGAGCGCGGCCGCCGCCTGATGACGCGCCGCACACGCCCGGCCACGCTGGCCGTCACGCGCTGGCTGGCGTTGCGACTGGCCGCTTGGCAGCGCGGCGAGGCCTTCGACGACCACCAGATCACGCCGCAGCTGCTGCGCTCGCTGGAGGTCGCCACGCACTGCCCGATCACGGGGCGTGCGCTGCAGGACGACGCCTGCGTCGTGCCGATCTCCGCCGAACGCGGCTGGGCCGCCGGCAACCTCGTGTTGCTGAGCCCGACGATCGCCGAGCGCTGGACGGGCACCGACTGGGAGATGGCCAAGGCCGCCCTGGCGCGCGCCGAGCAGGATCCCGAGACGCTGGTCGACGGCGTCCCGCTGCGCCACTGGCGCCGCATCGTGGCGCTGAAGTCGCTGGCCACCCCGCTGGCGCACGAGGAGGCTGCCCGCATCCCGCTGCACGTGCTGCCGCCCAACCGCATCCGGCTCGTCAATCCGATCCAGGAGCTCCAGGCGGTGCTGACGCTGCAGCTGGCCGTGCCGGGCTGGGGCCAGCGCGCGCGCGGCATCGCCGATTCGCTCCCGCTGGGGCTGCGCAACGAGTTCAACCTGTTCTTCAACTCGCTGCTCGCACAGGCGCTGCGCCAGGGCCACGGCGCGGCCAAGGCCGGGATGCGCGACGCCCTGGCCACGGCGTGGGGCGACGAGGTGGTGCTGCGCCGCTGGCTGCGCTTCAGCGCGCTCGTGGACGCAGCGCTGGCCGAGACGCTGGTGGAACGCCTGACGCGCGAGCCGATGCCGGGTCTGTACGTGGTGCGCCACGGCGAGGTCGAGGCGAAGCAGGCGATGGCGGCCTGAGCCTGCCGGAGCGATTCAGCGGCTGCTGGATTCCCGCGTCATCGCCAGCTCGAAGTCCTCGAGCTGCTCCTTCGCGTCCCCCACGCCGTCCTTGGCGGCCTGCGTCATCAGGCGCATGGCTTCGCTCAGGTCGCGCTGCAGGCCGCGGCCGTCGGCCGTCATGACGCCCAGGTGATAGAAGGCCGCCGGGATCTTCTTGTCGGCCGCCTGGCGATACAGCGCCACGGCTTGCGCCAGGTCCTGCTTCACGCCGCGGCCGCGCTCGTACTTGCCGGCCAGCATGATCATCGCCTCGCCGTGATCGCGCTGCACCGCGCGCTCGAGCCAGTAGACGGCGCGCTCGTCATCCAGCGGCACGCCGTCGCCGGTGCTGCAGTGCATCGCCATCTCGTATTGCGCCTGGCCATAGTCGCCCTCGGCGGCCTGCGCAAGCAGCGCCACGCAACGCGCCATGTCGTGCTTGACGCCCTTGCCGATGCGGTGCATCCAGGCCAGGCGGTAGGTGCCATGGGCGTTGCCGGCCGCGCACGCGCGGGTGAGCAGGCTCACGGCCTGGGCGACGTCGGCCTGCGTGCGCAGGCCGGTCTCGAGTTCCTGGCCCAGGCGCGCAAGCGCCGGCGCGTGCGCCTGGGCGGCCGCGCCGCGCAGCAGGCGCATGCCCTTGGCCGGATCGGCCTTGACGGTGTCGCCCTCGAGAAGAATCACCGCCAGCGCGAGTTCGGCGGCGGCGTTGCCGGCGTCCGCGGCGGCCTGCCACAGCTGGCCTGCGCCCGCGTGGTCGCGGGGCAGCACCAGGCCCTGCCACATCAGGCTGGCGAGTGCGTGGCAGGCGTGCGCGTGACTGGTCAGCGCGTTCGGATCCGTCTTCCCGTGCGGCGGCTGCTTGACCCGGGCCTCGAGCCACGCGATGCATGCGGACAGGTGATCGCCGGGGCTGCGCGCGACGAGCAGCATGCCCTCGCGCACCTGCGTGGAGGACGCCGTGCGGCGCACACCGCGCGCATCCTTGAACACGCAGGCCAGGTGGCCGTCGCCGCCCGGCGCCAGCTGCACGACGCGGCCCGGATGCAGGCCGCCGTCGCTCAGCACGGCGTCGCCCACGCGCACCGGCTCGCCCGTGGCATAGGACGGCGCCACGTTGACGGCGGCGGGCAGCAGCGACGGCACCTCGCGCCGACCTTCGTAGAAGTCCATCCAGGCCTTGCCGGATGGCCAGCGCGCGCCGTGGAGGCCGCGCTTGACCGCCACGTACAGGCGCAGGAAAGTCTCTTCCGGAATGTTGAACTCCCACACGGACGGGTCGAGGATCGCGAAGGATCGCCCCTCGCCCGCACGGCGGAAGCGGAACGCCATGCGCAGCCGCAACGGCGCGGCGCCCCAGGTCTGCACCGTCACGGAGAGCGCGTCGGCGAGCGTGCCCGACGAGTTGATCCGGGTGACATGCGCGAAGACCTTCCAGGCCGCGTTCTCGGGGTTGTCTCTCAGCGCCGCCTCGCCGCGCGCCACGGCGTCCGGGCCGTCGTAGGCCAGCGTCACGCTGTGGCTGCGCTGGCCGCGCGGGTGTTGCCACGCGATCCGCGGCATCGCCGGGCGGCCCTCGGCCAGCGCGGACATCAGCGTCGACGCCGCGCCGCCCAGCACGTGCGCCGCGTTCCACCACGCCATCGGCAGGTCGTATTCGAGCTCGGAGGCGACGCTGTGGAGGTAGTCGGACGCCGTGTCGACTTGACCGAGCCCCAGGTCGAACAGTCGATCGTGGATCCAGACCAGAGGCAGGAACAGCAGCCCCTGGTCCGGGGCCAATGCCACCAGGCGCGTGAACGGGGTCTCGGCGATGTTGGCCCAGTCGGCCACCGCCTTGCGGGCCGAGAGCGTGTCGTGCCACTCGATCTCGGCGCCGGTGCGCCGCGACAGCACCGCCAGCAGGTAGAAGGCGAGCAGCGACAGGAAATTGCGTGCGGCCGGGTCCGCGATGAACTCGTCGTGCACGGGCCTGGTGCGTTCCCGGATGGCCTTGAGCAGCAGGTCGACGCGCTCCAGGCTCTCTTCCGAGTAGTCCAGCCGCGCCTGCACCAGCGCCTTGCCGAACTTCCAGCCACCCGCCGCTTCGCCTCCCTGGGCGTAGGTCTCGAGGAAGAGTCGTGCGACGTCGTTCAATCGGCCTCCCAGCCTGCACTGTCTTTCAGTCCCTCTGCGGGGAACCGAGTGAATGTAGCGGGAGAAGCCGGCGCTTGCACGCAACCGGCCGTGCAAAAGTGCCGGGTTGCGCAACGGTCCAGTCAGTGCGATCGGGGGGCCCCCCGAGGGGGAGTCGAACCAGGACGGCAAAAGGGCCGCTCGCGGCGGCCCTTCGCATTCGGGAAGCGCTCGATCAGTCGATCCGCGCCATCGTGTGGAACGGCAGGCGCGGGCCGCGCGGCCAGTTGCCGGCCGAGTCGCCGTAGCCCAGGTTGATCAGGAAGTTCGACTTCCACTTGCCGTCGGGGAAGAACGCCGCATCGACGGCGGCATTGTTGAAGCCGCTCATCGCGCCGGAGTCGATGCCCAGCGCGCGGGCGGCCAGGATCAGGTACGCGCCCTGCAGGCTGCTGTTGCGCAGGGCCGTGGTCTCGATGTGGGCCGTGTTGCCGTGGAACATGTCGCGCGCGCCGGGCATCGCCGGGAACTGCGTGGGCAGGTGCTCGTGGAACTCGGTGTCATAGGCGACGATCGCAGTGATCGGCGCGACCATCGTCTTGTCGACGTTGCCGCCCATCAGCGCGCCCTTCAGCTTCTGCTTGGCTTCGGCGCTGCGCACGAACACGATGCGGGCGGGCTGGGTGTTCATCGAGGTCGGGCCCCACTTCATCAGGTCGACCAGCGAATGCAGCGTCGCGTCGTCGATGGGACGCGGCTGGAACTTGTTGAACGTGCGGGCGTCGGAGAACAGTTGCTTCAGCGCGGCGTCGTTGAGGGCTTCGGACATGGTTCGGGATCCTGGAAACGTTGGAAGGGCAAGGCGCGTTGCAAGAAGTGCGCTGCGGATGGAGCATCTTCCCCCGGCCCGGGCGCCGGGCCGTGCAGCGAAGTCGAAGGCCCCATTCAAATTCGGTCAACGGCCCGGCATCGCGCAACTTGTCGCGAGCACGGCGAGAATCACCCGCATGCGCCAATCCGTCCCCCTCGATCGTTGCACCCGCCTCCTCAATCACGGCCCCACGGTGCTCGTGAGCGCCGAATCGGGCGGCCGCCGCAACGTCATGGCCGCGGCCTGGTCGATGCCGCTCGACTTCACGCCGCCGAAGGTCGCCGTGGTGCTCGACAAGCAGACCTTCACCCGCACGCTGATCGAGGCCAGCGGGCACTTCGTGCTGGCCGTGCCGCCAGTGGCGCTCGCCGCCCTGACCGACCACGTCGGCGGCGTCAGCGGTCGCGACGTCGAGAAGTTCAACGACGCCCTCGCCTCCGCCGAGCCCGGTCCCGCCACCGGCGCGCCGCTGGTGGACGGCTGCATCGCGTGGCTCGAATGCCGGCGCCTGCCCGAGCCGCACATCGAGAAGACGTACGACCTGTTCCTTGGCGAAGTCGTGGCCGCCTGGGCCGACGACCGTGTCTTCCGGGACGGCCGCTGGCACTTCGACGGCGTGGACGATTCACTGCGCTCGCTGCACCACATCGCCGGCGGCCATTTCTTCGCCATCGGCAACGAGGTGACGTACCAACCGATCAGCGAAGACTGACGGTGACGCGCTTCCAGGCCGGATCCTGGAACCGGTAGAACGCCTTCAGCGAGGCCGGCGCATCGGCCGCCTTCTTCGTGACCAGGGTCTGGCCATCGAGCAGTTCGTAGGTACGTGCCAGCTTGTTGCCGTGCAACGGGTCGCGCACCTCGCGCGCCACCAGCACCTCGCCGGCGCCCGGCACCCAGCCGGCGAACTCCACGTAGCCCACGCCGCCCGCCTCGGTGGACGGCGGCAGCACCTGCAGCGTCCAGCCATCGGGCGTGGCGCGGAACATCCACAGCTCGCGCCACGTGGCCAGCGGTTGGACCGCCAGCGTCAGCGCGGTGGATCCCGCGTTGGCACGGGCCGAAGCCGTCCACACGGTGCCGAAGGTGCAGCGGCGCGCCAGCGGACGGTCGACGCCGTGCTTCGCATCGAGCAGCAGCACGCAGGTCTCGCCGGGCTGGCCGGGTTGCGTCGCCACGCGCAATCCGGTCGCGGCCGGCTCGAGCACCGGCTCGCCCGCCCAGCGTGACGCGCCCACGCGCATCGCGGCATCGGCGTACGTGGACTGGTCGTCGTCGGCGAGTTCAGCCTTGTCGATGCCGGCCAGGGCTTCGAGCGCCTCGTTGCCCGCGACGAGCACGTCGTTGGGGCCGACCGACGGCAGGCCCGTCGTCGCGGCGTCGCCGGGAAAAGCCAGGCGGCGACTGTCCTCGAAGGCGATCGCCGACCACACGCCGGCCTGGCGCATGCGGATGCGGTTGCGCATCCAGGGCGCCAGGTCGGTGACGGGCACGCGGGCGAGCACGTCGGCACGCGCCCGGTCGATCCGCCAGCGCTCCAGCGGCGGCGTCGTGTCGGCGATGCAGTCGTGGCGCGTCAACGCGAGCGCCGCGCGGGCCGACTGCGCGGGCGTGGGCGACAACGCCAGCACATGGCGCCAGGCATCGCCGTCGTAGCAAAGCCGGACGTGGCCATCGCGCTCCAGGCTCGCGATGCGCACGCCGAGGCCGGCCGCCACTTCCAGCTGCGCGGCGACGCTGGGCTCGCCCTCGCGCACCGGCACATTGGCGGCGTTCGCCGCGGCCGCGTTGGCACGCGCCGCCAGGCGTTCGGCCATCGTGCCCATCGCGTCCAGGCCCTCGGCGGTGATGGCGCCGGCGGGCGCGGCCTTCAGCCAGGCGGCGGCCAGGCCCAGGCCCAGCGATTCCGAGCCCGGGCGATCGCGCAGGAAGCGCACCAGCGCGAGCAGCTCGGGCGCCTCGTCGGGCGCCAGCGTGAGCGCGCGGACCGCGCTCGCGCGCACGTAGCCGCCGCGCTCGCGCGACAGGTCATACACCTGCAGGTAGTCCATGCGCTCGCCGCGGAGCTCCAGCAGCTCGCCCTGGCCCAGGAAGGCGAGCGGCGTGCCGCCGCTCTTGGCGCCGCTGCGCAACGGGACGGCATCCTGCAACACCAGCGCGTAACGCGGTGCCGATGCGGCGGCCGCGGACGCGACGGGCGCCGGGGCGGCGACCGGCAGCGCCACCCTGGCCGTCGCCGGCACGGCGATGAGGGCGCGGGCCGGCGTCGGCCGGGGCACGCTGGCCGAATGCGCCGCCGGGGCCACCGCCGGCGCGGAAGTCGCCGCCCGGGCCGTTGGCGGGAACACGATGCAGGCGACGGCGGCCAGCGTCGCCAGCGCGCAGATCGCGAACGTGCGCAGCGGGTTGCCGCGATCGTGCGGAAAGCCGAAATCGTGGTGGCGGCGGGTCACGCGGTAGCCGATCTGGCCGCTGCCGCGGGTCGTGCGGACTCTCATTGCGCGTTCTCCTGCGGGGCGTTGTCGTCGGTGTCGGCGGGCTTGGCCTGCGCGGTCCGGGTCGCCGCCGTGGTGCGGCTTCCGAGCAGCGTCGAGCCGATGAAGCCGCCGTCGGCCGGCGGGGGCGCGATGATCACCTGGATCTTGTCGGAGAGCTTGTCGGCCATCGTCTTCTGGATCAGCAACGGGTGGCGCGTGATCAGCGCGCCCTCGCGCGCCATCTGCTCGCTCGTCGACTTGCCCACCTTCTCCAGGCGATAGACCTCGGCATCGGCCAGCTTGTTGCGCGAGTCGGCCTCGCCGGAGGCCTCGATGCGGCGCGCCTCGGCCGTGCCCTCGGCCGTCTTGATGCGCGAAGCCTTTTCGGCTTCGGCCTCGAATTGGCGCTGCTGGATCTGCTTCTGCTTGAACGGCAGCACGTGCGCCATCGCCTCTTCCTGCGCCTTGGCCGCGATCACCTGCTCCGCGCCGGCGGCCTCGGCGGCCTTCTGGCGCTTGATCTTGTCGGCGTCGGCCTCGAGGCCGGCTTGCTTGACCTCCTTCTCCTTGAGCTCCAGCGTGAAGCGCATCTTGTCGCTCGCGAGTTCCTCGGCGAGCAGCGCCTCCATGCCACGCTTGTAGTCAGGCGGCAGGTCGACCTTGCCGATCTGCACGTCGCGCAGCAAGATGCCGTTGGCAGCCAGCTTCGGGCGCAGCTCGCTCTCGATGACCTGCTGGATCTCGGCGCGCTTGCTCGAGAAGATCTCGCGCACCGTGTAGCGCGTGAACACACGGTAGATCACGCCCTGCACCGCCGGCGCCACCACGTCGGCGCCCACGTTGGCGGGCAGGTCGCGGGCGATGGTGCCGATGCGGGCCGGGTCGAGCGCGTAGTGCGCCGCGAGGTCCACGCCGATCGACAGCCCTTCCACCGACTGGAACGGCGCGGAACCGCCGGCCGATGCACTGTCCACGGGGCGGAACACCTGCTCGTGCAGGTCGTAGAGGCGCAGGTCCTGCAAGCCCGGGAACACGAACACGGTGCCGGCGCGCACGACGCCGGCGTCACCGGTGAGGCGATTCATCCGGACGCCGATCTCGCCGTTGGGCACGTTGCGCAGCGGCGCGTGCGTCCACAGGCCCCACACGGCCGCCACGGCGACGGCGCAGGCCGTCAGCGGCAGCAGGCGCACGCGCGGCAGGCGTTCGACGAAGCGGTGCAGCGGGCTCGGGGGCGGCGGCAGGTCGTCGGGAATGTCGTCAGTGGTGAGGTCGTCGTTCACTTGGTGTTCTCCTTGGTGTGTGAACGCATTCTTTCGAGCGGGTACAGAGCATTCAACGACGCGCCGGGGGCAGAGCGTTCCGGGGTGCGGAGGAAACACTCACGCAAGGCGCGCCGGAGCCACCGGATAATCGAACCCGGGGCGCTCGAGACGGCGCCCGGTCACCGAAAGGCTTGCCCCGTGTCGAACACCACCCGCGTCGCGATCATCGAAGACGACCCACCGACGAGCGACCAGCTCAAGGGCTGGATCCAGTCCGCGCGCCCCGGCCTGCAGGTCGACCAGTGGTTCACGCGCGACGAGGCCGAAAGCGCGATCGCGCGCGAGCGCTACGACCTGGTCGTGATGGACATCGAGCTGGGCCGCGAGCGCCACGCCGGCGTGGCGCTGATCAACGCGATCAACAAGCAGCACGGCACGCCGGTGCTGGTGGTCTCGGCGATGCCGGCCACCATCTACCGCAGCATCATGAAGGCGCTGGACGCCTGGGACTACCTGCAGAAGACCACCTTCGAGGAGGCCGACTTCATCGACACGGTGCTGGAGATGCTGCGTGCGTCCAAGGACAGGCCCGCCGCGAGGCCCGGCAACGCCGCGCCGGCCGTCGACCAGGAGCTGAGCATCGACCCGCTGGGCCAGGGCGCCGTGCTGTGGCGCGGCCATCGCGTCAACCTGCCGCTGACCGCGCAGCGCATCCTCGCGGCCTTGCACGCGCACCGCGGCGAGGTGGTGTCCTACGACGACCTGTACCAGGTCGTGAAGACGGGCCGCAACCGCGACAACGTGCGCAAGCACATCAGCACGATCCGCGAGGCATTCCGCGACATCGACCCGCAGTTCGAAGGCATCGAGAGCGTGCCGATGCGCGGCTTCCGGTGGCTGGCCACATAGTGTCATCCTGCGCCGAGCCAATGGTGTCATCCTGCGCGAAGCGAAGCGGAGTCGCAGGATCCACCCCAGGGAAGCGCGTCGAACGGCGTGGATCCTGCGACTGCGCGCAGGATGACCAGTGCGGCGCGCAGGACGGCGAGCCATGACCTGGCGCGAACGACTGACCGCCTGGCGCTGGCCCGGCATCGCGTTCTTCCGCCTGCGCCTGTTCTTCCGCGGCGTGTTCCTGCTGCTGGCGCTGGCCACCGTCGCGATCGCGCTCTCGGTGCTGCAGGACGAAAAGGAGCTGAGCCACCGCAGCTACCGCGAGGGCTTCGCGAAGACCATGGGCCAGGTGGCCGCGCAGCTGCGCCATCCCGCGGGCCAGTTGGCGTTGCTGAATCCGCCGGCGCCGGCGGCGTCTGCCGCGTCCTCGACCGCGGGTGCCGTCCATCCGCTGGTGCTGCCGTTTTCCGCGCTCGACTTCGACGACCACAACAAGGTGGAGCAGGCCGTGGAGATGGCCGGCTGCACGCGCCAGTACCCGGGCGACGCCGCGCTGTGCGTGGCCCTGGGCAGCAACCCGTATGCCGGCGGCTTCGTGTACGTGGTGGGGCATGCGCTGAGCCCGCCGCCCGTGGCGCACGCGACCGGCGAACACGACCTCACGCTGTCGCATCGCCTGCGCGTGGACGTCACGCTGCGCGGCCGCCACTACGGCTGGATCGCGCCATTCGAGCCGGAGCCGGCCACCGCGGTCAACGTGATCCGCGGCCGCCTCACCGGCTTCGCCGAGGACGCCGGCGGCAACGTGTTGCCGCGCCCGGTGCGCGACTTCCGCGGCTGGCTGTGGCAAGGCGGGCCGTGCGTGGACGGCGGCACCGACGTCGCCGCCTGCGCGCGCCGCGCCTTCTTCTCGGTGCGCCTGCCGGTGGAGGTGCTGCACGACGACGTGGTCACGTCGCCGCACCCGGTCTGGCCGCCGGCCGACATGAACCGCATCGACGTGCGCGTGCAGTGGCTCGCGCCCGGCGCGGACACGCCGTTGTTCGACAGCGCGCGCGCCGGGGCCACCGCGCCGTTCTCGCTGGGCGACCTCGCCACGCAGCTGCTGCCCGGCGAGACCTTGCAGTTGCGCAAGCTGGGGTCATCGACAAACCCGGCCGACGAGCCGCTGGCCACGATCAAGGGCGTCCTGCCGCCGACGCCGCCGGCGTCGAACTGGATGCCGCAGGCCGTCAACGATTTCCTCGGGCGGGCGGTGCGCGGCCTGCTGCGCCGATTGCCGGTGGCGGGCGAGGACGTGCCCATCGAGGCCACCGAGACGATCCGCACCGCCGCCGGCAGCTACGAGCTGCATGGCTTCGGCGACGAGCGCAGCGCCAATCGGGGCCTCGCGGTGGTGGCCACGCGCGTGTCGTGGTTCGTCGTCGCGATGCTGGTGGCGCTCGCGCTGGCGTGGGGCGCGATCGAGTGGACGATCATCCGGCGCATCACGATGCTCACCAAGCGCTCGAGAGCCGTCACCGCCGCCGTGGTGATGGAGGACGGCAGCGCGGCGCCCTCGCCCGCCGGCCGCTGGTCGACCCTGGACATCGCCGACCTGCGCAGTCCTGACGAACTGGGCGTGCTCGCCACCTGCCTGGCCGAACTGCTGCAACGCGTCGACGAGAGCATGCAGCGCGAACGTCTGCGCGCCGAACGCGAGAAGGACCAGTGGATGGCCGTGGGCCACGAGATCATGTCGCCGCTGCAATCGCTGATCGCGCTGCATGGCGCGCCCGACGACGCCAGCCGGCGCTACATCCTGCGCATGCAGCAGGCGATCCGTGTGCTGTACGGCAGCGCGTCACCCAGCGAGGCCTTCCAGTCGACCACGTTGCAGCTCGCCACGCTGGAGCTCGACGCCTTCCTCGCCGAGGTGGCCGCCAACGCGCCGCACGCCGGCATCGTCGACGTGCGCTACGACGGGCCCGGTGAGGCGGTGGTGGTGCGCGCCGACGAATATCCCCTGGAAGACGTGATCACGCACGTGCTGCAGAACGCGCAACGCCACCGGCGCGCGGGCACGCCAATCACGCTGCGCCTGCGCGCGGACGACGCGCGCGCGACGGTCGAGCTTTGCAACGAGGGCGATGCGATCCCGCCGGAGCTGATCGACAAGATCTTCGAGTACGGGGTGTCGGGGGCGCACGAGGCCGAAGCGGCAAGCGACGCCACCGCACCGCAACGTGGCCAGGGCCTGTTCGTGGCCAAGACGTACATGGCCAAGATGGGGGGGACGGTGGCGGCGGAGAACGTGGACGGTGGCGTGCGTATCGTGTTGACGCTGCCGCGAGTGACGGGGTAGTTTCGGTGGATGGCAGGCATGTCGAGGTGTCTCCGCGAAGCAGCCTCGATTGTTGCAAGCCTGTCACGCAGCATGCCGATATCGCAGCATTGCGACGTGCAGGCGATGCCATCATCCCCGCATGCGAAGGAGCCCGACATGACCCGCCCCCCTTGCCTGCGAGCCATCGCCGCATTGATCGCGTTGGCCGCCGCCCTTCCCGCCATCGCGCAATCGGACCCCACCCAGCCGGCACCGCGTCGCTTCGAGCGACTGCGCCACGCGCTGTCCGGCGACCTCGACGACGGTGCCGACTCGACGCGCCCGGCGAAGCTGCCGGACGGCGTCCGCCTCGTGCCCGACATCTCGTACGGCACCGACAAGGCGCAGCGCTTCGACGTCTACGTGTCCACCCGGCCGCCGGCGAGCCTCGCCCCGGCGCCCGTCATCTTCTTCGTGCATGGCGGCGGCTGGTCCCGCGGCGACAAGGCCAACCGCCAGGTGATCGAACCCAAGGTGGCGCACTGGGTCGACCAGGGCTACGTCGTGATCTCCACCAACTACCGGATGCTGCCGGCGCCCGTCGCGCAGCAGGCCGACGACGTCGCCGCGGCCATCGCGTTCGCCCAGTCGCAGGCCGGCCTGTGGGGTGCGGACCCGAAGCGCTTCGTCCTCATGGGCCACTCGGCCGGCGCGCACCTGGTCGCGCTGATCGGCGCCGGCGCACCCACGGCGACGCGGCCGCAGCCCTTTCGCGCCACGGTGATGCTGGACAGCGCGGCGCTGGACGTGCCGGTCATCATGAACCACCGTCACCTCGGCCTGTATGACCGCGCGTTCGGCGCCGATCCGCAGCAGTGGAACGCGGTGTCGCCGCTGGCGCAATTGACGCGCGGCACGGCGCCGATGCTGGCGGTGTGCTCGTCGCGCCGAGCGGAGTCGTGCCCGACATCCGACCGTTTCGCCGCCAAGGCCAACGACCTCGGCGGCCAGGTGCGCGTGCTGCGCGAAGACCTCTCGCACGGAGAGATCAACGCGACGCTGGGCGCGGCTTCGGACTACACGACGCAGGTGGATGCGTTCCTGCGGTCCGTGCGCTGAGACCTACGCAGCCAACGCCATGTCGACACGCCGCAGGCCGGCGATCGTCTCGATGCAGGCGCGCGCCACCTCCACGCCCTTCTTGACGAAGTGCTCGCTGAAGAAGCGCTGGTGCTCCTCGTGTTCGTGGAAGTCGCGCGGCGTGAGCACCGCCGACATGACGGGCACCTCGGTGTCGAGCTGCACGCGCATCAGCGCCTCGATCACCGCCGCGCCGACGAACTCGTGGCGGTAGATGCCGCCGTTGACGACGAGGCCGCACGCGACGATGGCATCGTAGCGCCCCGAGCGCGCGAGCTTGAGCGCCAGCAGCGGGATCTCGAAGGCGCCGGGCACTTCGAACTGGTCGACCTGGCCTGGTGGTGTCGGACTTCGGTGGAGCTCGGCGAGCAGGGACTGCTTGGCCTTGTCGACGATGTCGGAGTGCCAGGTGGAGCAGATCACCGCGATGCGGGCCGGATGGCGCGCGACGGTGGGCGTGAGATGGTTGGTCATCATCTGATTCATGGTTCTCTCGAGTGAGTGGTTTCCAGAATCAGGGCGCGCGAAAACGCAGCGGCTGCATGCCCGGAAACGGGAATGCAGCAGCCCACACTGTCGCGTTTCTCTTTCATCCGGACTGTGACCGTCGGCCCTGGAATCGCACCAGATCTGCTGACCCTTCTTTCGTCATGACTTCATGCGGACGCAAGAAGGCGCTCGCGGGCTCCCGCGACGAGTCGCGGCTACCGCCGGTGGGGAATTTCGCCCCGCCCTGAGAACGCTGTCGGCCTTGCGAGCCGACAGGGCCATTCTACGAAGGCCGGCGCGAGGCGCGTGTCGCGGGGGTTACTTGCCCTCAATAGTCGGCCATGCGCTGGAGCCGCTCGGCCTCTTCCTCGCGCGTCGCCTCGATCTCGCGCATCACGGCACGCAGGTCGACCGCGCCGCGCTTGTGCTCGTAGCGGCCCGTGAGCGGCGTCTCCACCGTCAACGCGCCGGCCACGTACAGCGACCAGATCTCGGGGCCGTATTCGGTGCGGCGCAGCTCCGGCGCGAAGCGGCCGAAGAACGCCGCGAGGTTGCCCACGTCGCGCATCAGCATGCGGTGCGCGTGGTTGTTGCCGGCGGCGTCCACCGCCTGCGGCAGGTCGATGATCACCGGGCCGTCGTCGGCCAGCAGGATGTTGAATTCCGACAGGTCGCCATGCACGACGCCCGCGCAAAGCATGCGCACGGCCTCCTTGACCAGCGTCGCGTGGTGGCGGCGCGCGTCCTCGGGCGTGAACTCGCAGTCGTTCAGGCGCGGCGCGGCGTCGCCGTCGGCGTTGGTCACCAGCTCCATCAGCAGCACGCCGTCATGGAAGTTGACCGGCCTGGGCACGCGCACGCCGGCGCTCGCCAGGCGGTACAGCGCGTCCACCTCGGCGTTCTGCCACGCTTCTTCCTGCTTCTCGCGGCCGTACTTCGTCCCCTTGGCCATCGCGCGCGCCTGGCGCGAATTCTTGACCTTGCGGTTCTCGGTGTAGTCGACGGCCTGGCGGAAGCTGCGGTGCGTGGCCTCCTTGTAGACCTTGGCGCACAGCGTCTCCTCGCCGCAGCGCACGACGAACACCATCGCCTCCTTGCCGCTCATGAGCTGGCGCACGACGGTGTCGATCAGCCCTTCGTCGACGAGGGGCTGCAGTCTTTTCGGGGGTTTCATCGGGGCATTGTCCCTGAGCCGACAAAAGTACCCCGCCTACGGCAGCCAGGTGGCCAGATCCTTCTTCAGCTTGGCCAGGTCCTCGTCGCGCGTGTACATCATGTGCCCGGCGTCGTAATACTTGTGCGTGACGCGCTGGCGCACGTCGACGGGGATGTCGAGCTGGGCCAGCGACCAGTCGCTGGCGGTGGACGGCGTGCCGAGGTCGTAGTGGCCGCTGGCGACAAGCACGCGCAGGTGCGGGTTGCGGCGCAGCGCGCGCGACAGGTCGGGGCTGGTGCAGCAGAAGGCGTTGCCCTGGTTTTCGCCGCGGCTCCAGTTCCAGTGCTTGTTGGTGTCCATGGAGAGCACCTCGTAGTTCCATGAGGGATCGAATCCGAGCGTGCCGATGAAGTAGCCCATGCCGGCCATCGTGTACGGGCCCACCAGCGACTCCATGCCCGGATCGAAGTCCCATTCGTGCGTGCGCGACAGCCCCATCGGTCCGGCGACGCGCGCCTCGAGGCGGCCGACGATCTGGCCGCGATCGCGCAGCAACTCGGTGAAGAAGGTGTTGTCGGAGATGCGCAGGTTGCGGTGCTCCACCAGCGTCGGCGACAGGCCCGTGAGCTCGCCAATGCGCCTGGCGGCCTTGGCGCGCTCGTCGTTGCTGGCACTCGCGCCCCGGTGCAGGACGCGCAGGTAGTCCGCCTCGACGAACTCGGTGGCCAGCGCGCGCGCCGCCGCCGGCGACTTGGCTTGCGGGCCTTTCAGGCAGCCGTGATATTGGGCGACCCCGGCGAATGCGGGAAGGAACAGCGCGTAAGGCAGGTCGTTGCGCGCCTCGAACACGATGGACTGCAGATCCATCGCGCACGAGATCAGGATCAGCCCGGCCAGCGCCACGCCCTGGTCGGCGAGCTTGTCGGCGATCGCCGCGCCACGCGTGGTGCCGTAGCTCTCGCCCGCCACGTAGAGCGGGGACGTCCAGCGCTGGTGGCGCGACAGCCACTGGCGAATCACGTCGGTCAGGCAGGCCACGTCGCCGTCGACCGACAGCAGCTTCTTGCGCGCGTCGTCGCTGGCGGTGATCGAGTAGCCGGTGTGCGGCGGGTCGACGAACACGAGGTCGAAGTGCTCGAACCAGCTGAGCGGGTTGTCCTCGACTTCATAGGGCGGCGGCAGCATCGAGCCGTCATTGCCGATGCGCAGTCGCTTCGGGCCCAGCGCGCCGAGCTGCAGCCAGATCGAGGCCGAGCCGGGGCCGCCGTTGAACGCGAAGCAGACCGGGCGCGGCTTCGTGTCGCCGGACTTGCGCTCGAGCTGGTAGGCCGTCGTGAACACGGCCGCCTCGGGCTCGCCGCGCTTCTCGCCTTGCGAGCTGTTGAGCACCGGAACGAACGCGCCTTCGACCTTGTAGTCGAGCTTCTTGCCACCCAGCTTGATCGAGCCCGTGCTGCGCTGCGGCGGTGCCGCCAGCGCGCGCTCGACGGCCTCGCGTTGGGTCTTCTTCGCCTTGTCGGCGGCAGGCGTGTCGGCGGCAGTGGAATCGGTCATGGGCTTCCCATAGTCGATAGTGATCGCCGCATTGTGGCGCGCCGCTGAATCCGTTTCGTGTCCGCCCGCGTAAACCCCGAGACGGCCCTGCCAGCCCTTCAGTTGAGCGGACTTCGAGCTGAACGGCCTCGAAGTCTTGAGCGGCCCCGGGAGGCGAAGCCCGGGGCCGTCTTTCATTTGGTTCATCGCCGATCTGCGGGGAGGCCACCGCGTCGCCGTGAAGCCGACCCTCTGGCCTCGTCATTCCGCGCGCAGTCGCGGAATCCACCCCTGCGGCGACGTCATTGGCCAGCGTGGATCCTGCGACTTCGCGCAGGATGACGCGGCGCGTGATTGCGCGCGGAGGGCCCGGCCGTCCCGCAAATCGGCGAAGAACCTTTTATTTCGGCCCCTGGAACCCGCCCGCGCGGAACGTCAGCACCAGCGTGTCGCGCCAACCGGGCTCACCGGCCTTCAGCGACTGGATCGGCGTCGTCTCGTGGATCACGCGGGCGTCGTCCAGCAGCACCGTCGTCCACGGCTGCGACAGCGTGAAGCGCAGGCCGGCGCTGGACTGGGCCTGGAACACCCGTGTCTCGCCGCCCTTGATGCCACGCCGGCCGACCAGCGTCACGCTGACCAGGTCGACGCCGTCGCGGTGCGCGCCCTCCGGCGTCGGCCGGCCGATGCCGTTGGCGGTGTCGATGCGAAACGGGTGCGCCTCCACGAACCAGCGCTGCGCGCCCTTGAGCGCCGACGCCCGCGCCGCCAGCGCCACCAGCAGGCGCTGCCAGGTCGGGTCGTCGGCCAGGCCCGGCTCGATCTGCTCGAAGTGGCGTTCGATGCCGCCGTGCAGCGCGTTGTAGTCCACCGGCTGCCAGTGCGGGCGCGGCGGCGCGGCGGCCACGCTGTGGCCATCGACGATGAACACGCCATGGCGGCGCTGGCGGTACTTGCCGCCATCGAGCAGGTAGGCGTCCGGCGGCAGCCGATCCCAGTACGCCAGCCAGGCGTCCAGCGCGGCCACCGGCGCGCCGACCAGCGCCTCGACGCCCTCCGGGCCCACGACGGCGAAGCCGGCCCCGGCGAGGGCGGCGTCGACCTCGCCGACAGGGGTCAACGGAGGCGGGATCAGGGCGTTCGGATCGGACATGGGCAGCGGTTCGAAAAGAGTCTGAGGATCCGCAGGGACGGCGGAAGACGATGCACCCGGCGTGCGACGCTCGCGGCTGCGTGGTCATATTCTCGCGCCTGCGGCTTCTCCCCTCGGCAGGGCACGTTGCGGGAAGCGCCAACGTGCGAGGGGCCGGCACCCCGGCTGTAGACTCCACCGGTCTCGGCTATCCATTGCCATCCATGTCCGCACCCGAGGGCTTCACCCGACCGTACGCCGCGCACGCGTCGTCCGGCCCGGACGACGCTGCCCCCGGTGGCGGCCTGCCCGCGGCGCTCCACGCGTGGGCCCGCACGGCGCCGGTCGCCCTGGCGGCCGTCGACGCCGCCGGCGTGCTCACCTGGGTCAACCCCGCATTCGAGGCGCTCACCGGCTTCGGCGGCGCGCAGGCCTGTGGCGCGGGCATCGAGATGCTGCTCGCCGACGTGGCGACGCCGCTGTGGCTGCCGCCTGACGGCGAACCGGGCCGGCGCCGCCTGCAGCGCCAGGACGGCGTCCCGCTGCACTGCGACGTGCAGATCGACGCGATCGCCGCCGGCGTGCGCCTCCTGACGCTCGTCTCGCGCGACGCCGAGGCCGAGTTCGACGCCGAGATCCGCCGGCTCACCGCACTGCTGGACTTCGTCCAGACGCACGCGCGCATCGGGCTGTGGGAGCGCGACGTGCGCACGCGCGAGGGGCGCTGGGATCCGCACATGTTCCGCTTCTTCGGCATCGATCCGCGCCGCGGCGCGCCATCGATTGCGCAGATCGCGCAGTCGACCGTGCCGCAGGATCGGCTGTTCCAGGCGCTCAACGACTCGATGGCCCGGGCCGGCACCTACTCGCATCGCTACCGGTTGATCACGCCGACGGGCGGCTTGCGGCGCGTGCAGGCGCACTGGGAGGTCTTCGCCGGCGCCGACGGCCAGCCCGACCACGTGGTGGGCCTGGTGATGGACGACACCGAGACCTTCGAGCTCGCGTCGTCGGTGGACGAGGCCGGCGCGCAGCTGCAGCTCGCCACCGAGTTGGCCGAGGTCTCGATGTGGCGCCACGACCTCGTGACCCAGCGCGTATACCTCAACAGCCGCGCGGCGGCGATGATGGGCATCGAGTCGCGCCCGGAGGGCGTGCCGATCGACGAGATGCGCCGGCCCATCCATCCCGACGACCTGATGGACGTGCTCGCCACCTACCAGCGCGCCCTCCAATCCTTCCACCCCGAGGACGTGCAGGCGCGCTATCGCGGGTTCGACGGCCAATGGCATCACATCTTCACGCGCCGCATCACGCAGCGTGACGGCTTCGGCGCGCCGATCGCGTTCAGCGGCGTGGCGCTCGACATCACCGAGCAGATGGAGCGGCTGCAGCGCGCCGACGACCTCGCGCGCCGGCTCGACGACGTGACGTCGGCGTCGGGCATCGGCGTCTGGCGCGTCCTGCGCGACGACGACAAGGCCGAGTGGAACGCGCAGATGTACGCGATGACGGGGCTGGCCACCGACCAGCCCGCCCCGGGCTTCATGGCCTGGGTCGAACGCTTCGTGCATCCGGACGACCGCGAGCGACTGCGCGAGGTCGGCCTGGCCTGGATCAGGCAGCCCGACACGCCGCTGGAGGTCGTGCACCGCATCGTCAACGTCGACGCACAGGTCCGCCACGTCGTCTCGCGGGTGCGCGCCGAGCCCGAAGGGAGCCCGTATCGCGCGACCGGCGTGGCGATCGACGTCACCGAGCGCGAACTCGCGCTGGCCGCGTTGCGCGAAGCGACCGAGCGCAGCGCACTGGCCACGCGCGCCGCGGGCATCGGCATCTGGGAATGGGATGCCGCCACCGGCGTCTCGCGCTGGGACGACGAGATGTTCGTGCTGCGCGGCCTCGAGCCGCGCCCCACCTGTCCCAGCTTCGAGGAGATGGCGCAGTGGGTACACCCCGACGACGTCCACTACGTCAACGACCAGATCCAGAGCGCGCGCGTGGAGGATAGGGCGGCGTACTACGAGTTCCGCATCATCCGCGTCGACGGCGTGCAACGCTGGCTCGCCTCGCGCTCGCTGCCCGTGCGTGACGAGCGCGGGCGCACGCGCATGCGCCTGGGCGTGAACTGGGACATCACCGAGGCGCACGAGGCCGCCGCCGCACGCCACGAGCGCGAACTGGTGCTGCGCGAGAGCCAGGCCAAGTCGGAGCTGCTCGCGCGCATGAGCCACGAGCTGCGCACGCCGATGAACGCCGTGCTGGGATTCACGCAGCTGCTGCTGGCCGACCACGCCGCGGAACACGACAGCGCCGAGGCCGTCGCGGAAGCCGAAAGCACGCGCCATGCGCGCCTGGAGCACATCCACTCGGCCGGCGAGCACCTGCTGACGCTGATCAACAACGTGCTGGAGCTGTCGCGCCTGGACGGCCCCGTGCGCGACGTGGTGCTGCAGCCGGTGCTGATGGCCACCGTCATCGACCAGAGCCTGCCGCTGGTCGAGGGCCTGGCGCAGCAGCATGGCGTCAAGGTGGTCGCGCCGGCCAGCCCGCTGTACGCACGCGCCGATCCCACGCGGCTGAAGCAGGTGGTGGTCAACCTGCTCACCAACGCGATCAAGTACAACCGCCCCGGCGGCAGCGTGCACCTGGACGTGTCCCCCGATGCCGGCCACGTGCTGATCCGGGTATCGGACGACGGCATCGGCATGACGTCCGAGCAGCAGGCCGACGCGTTCGAGCCGTTCAATCGCGCCGGCGCCGAGCGTGACGGCATCGAGGGCACGGGGATCGGCCTGACGATCGTCAAGGCGCTCGTCGAAGGCATGGGAGGTCGCATCGGCGTGCACAGCGCGCCCGGCGTCGGCAGCGTCTTCGAGGTGTGCCTCGACGCCGCCGCCGAGTCCGGCCCGCTCGCGCTGCCCGCGCGGCGGCTGCTCTACATCGAGGACAACGCGGTCAACGTGCTGATCGTCAGCGAACTGGTGCGCCGCCGCCCCGGCATCGAGTTCGACAGCGTGCCCGACGGTGCCAGCGGCGTCGCCCGCGCCGCGCAGACGCTGCCGGGCCTGACGCTCGTGGACATGCAGTTGCCCGACATCGACGGCCTCGAGGTGCTGGCCCGGTTGCGCGCCAATCCGCAGACCGCCGGCCTGCGCGTGGTGGCGCTCTCGGCCAACGCGATCCCCGCCGACATCCAGCGCGCGCTGCAGGCCGGCTTCGACGACTACTGGACGAAGCCACTGGACTTCAAGGTCTTCAACGCCGCGCTCGACCAGGTGTTCGGGCACCTGCCCCGTCCGGCCGA